>NODE-258-length-19437-cov-6.75374_pt1 | contig 19437 bp, 19 predicted proteins | sample MGYA00139097_ERZ477577 | MGnify/ENA metagenome assembly ERZ477577
ATCTCTTTAAAAATAAATTCTTCACTCAAGAAGAAGCTTTAGTTCCTGACTTTTCAAATTAGAAAAAACATTCCCTCTTCTATCCTCTATAACTCTAGACAAAAATACTTTTTTTAGGGAAGATCGCCTGTCTCCGGGTAAAATACTTAAGGAAAAAGATTCCTTGGCCTGTGGCCATCCCCTTTTAAGTAGAAAATGAAATAAATGAAGAACTTAAATAAGCTGATTCAAAAAGTACGATCTTTTATCTCAGGATTAAAAGAAAAAAAAAATTCTCTCCAAGAAGGAGATTCCCTCTCCACATCATCCCCACTTGGGAAAATTATACAATTTGTAAAAGTAAAAACAGCAAAAAAATTTCCTCGTCTTGAACGAGTGCTTATTGATATCTTCTCCATAGAAAAAAGAGCGCATCTTCATCAGGCCTTTCTCATTATTTTTACTCTTACGACCTGCTATTCTCTTGGAAAGATTGTCTCTCTCTCTCTTGATCTTATCGTAGACAAGTTTGTTACTCCCTCTCACAGCATTAGAAGCTTTCCCATGCGTCAAGAAAAAAAAGTGGTGGCCTATGATGAGATGATTAACTCCAATCTCTTTAAGACTGCAACAGAAGAAGGAAAGGTAAAGAAAAAATCTTTTAACGATGAAGAAAAAATTTGCACAACAGGTGTGCAAAAAAGCACACTTGATCTCGCTCTTCTCAATACGATTGTCCTGCAAAATGCAAAGAAATCTTTGGCCACTATTCAGATGAGAAATAAACCTGAGATTTATCGTCTTGGTGAAAACATTGGAACTCTGGCCCGTCTTGATAAGATTGATGCTTTAAAAACTGTCATTAAGAACCGTCAAACGGGTGCATGCGAATTTTTAGAAGCAAAGACATCTCTTCCAAAAGGAAAAAATCTTACGCTTCTTTCTGAAAGAGAAGGGCAAAAGCTGCTGGAAAAATACAAGCAAGATGGCATTGAACATAATGGTGATCATTTCAACATCTCTCAGAAGGCCATTGATAAGTATACTAAAAGCTTAGATGAAATTCTCATGCAAGCAAAGGCCGTTCAAATGAGTAATCCTGATGGATCTCTTTCTTTTAAAATAACTGATATTTCACCAGGGAGTATCTATAGTGCTCTAGGATTAGAAAACAATGATATCATTGAAGAAATTAACGGAAAAAAAATTCACTCTCTTAATGAAGTGATGAATATGTTTGGAAAAATTAAAAATATCCAAAATTTGCAACTCAAGATCGTAAAAGAAGATGGGTTTGAACGATTAATTGATTATTCCATCAATCAATAAACCGAGAGAAGGTTTGTAAACTATGAAACATAAAAAGATCATTATTATTCCCTTAATGCTTTTGCTTAGTGGCGCACCTCTTATAGAAGTGAGCGCTAATTTCAAAAAATTTAAGTCCTCCACCAAGCTTACTCCTCAGCAAGAGGAGACGGTTAATGAAGATCAAACAAGTAATGAAAATCAGGTTGCTGAATCTATAAATACACAAGAAAGTGAAAACAAGAAGTTTGGTCGCAGCAATAAGATAAGTTCTCCTGAAGTAAAAAAAGATGATGTCTATGCTACACTTAATCCGGATACGGGCTTTGGGCCAGATGTTGTCACTAATTTTAATTTCTCAGATACAGACTTGCTAGATCTTACTCGTCATATGCAAAAGCTCACAGGAATTAATCTTATTCTCGACAAAGACATCAAAGGAAAAATTTCTATCACGGCCCCCACTCCTATTACTGTAGGAGATGCCTGGAAAGCCTATTTGACGGCCCTTAATCTCAATGGTTACACCATGATTAAATCAGGTGCTTTCTACAAAATAGTAAAGTCTACTAATGCGAGAAATTATCCTTCTCAAATTTATACAGGGAATTACACACCTGACACTGAAAATTATGTCATGAGAATTATTCCTGTTAAAAATATTAATGCGGCCGAAATTACGCGAAATTTTCGCCAATTTATGTCTACCAATGGTCGTATTATTGATTTAAGGCAAACAAACACTATTCTCATTTATGAAACAGGTGCCATGATTAATAATCTCGTCAAACTCATCACTTTTCTTGATGTTCCTGGCCATGATGAATCCCTGCAAATTATTAAGGTTGAAAATTCTTCGGCACAAGAAATTGCCAAGCTTCTTGGCACTCTTCTTCAAAGTGGAGGAAAAGGTCGAGGGGCCGCTCCTATTTCTTCTTCCAAAGATCAAAATATTTCAAAAATTATTGCAGAGCCTAGAACAAACTCTATTATTGCTATGGCCAATGCTGAAGGAGCTGCTCAACTTAAAGAACTCATCCATAAATTAGATGTTAAGTTAATTTCAAAAGGAAACGACAAGATACATGTCTACTACCTCAACTATGGCGACGCGGAGACACTCTCAAAGACTCTCTCTGCCCTCGTTAGCAATGGCGGATCAGCTTCTGCTGGTGGAGCAACACGCATTACTTCAAAAGATGATTCTGGCCCACTTTTTACTTCATCTGTAAAAATCACCGCTGATAAGGCCAACAACGCCTTAGTGGTAATGGCCGCTCCAACTGATTATCTCACCATCCAAGAAATTATTGCGAAATTAGATATTCCTCGCCAGCAAGTCTATGTAGAGGGACTTATCATGGAAACCAATGTAGAGAATAGTAATCAGTTTGGTATTAAACTTCTCGGTGTTTATGGAGCAGGTAATGCGAAAAAAATAGGATCAACACCAGGTGGCGGAACGGCCCTTGTAGATCTTCTCTCTAACAACCTCACAAACCTCTCTGGTTTTTTCTACGGACTAGGACTTGGCCGAAGCATTGATGTGGCCATGGGCGATGGTAAAACAGTTCAAGTCAATTCAGTCAACGGAATCATTAAGGCCCTTGCTTCTGATAATAACAACAATGTCCTCTCCACTCCTCAACTCATGATTCTCGATAATGAAGATGGATTACTAGAAGTGGGTGAAACAGTTCCTACTCTTGTTCGTGAAACGGCCGCCAATGGAAGTAGCGTTAATACTCCAAGTGATCAAAAAGTGGCCATCACTCTAAAAATCACCCCGCAAATTAACAAAGTTACTCGTATGGTTAAGTTAAAGATTGACCAAAAAGTGGCCGATTTTTCTGGAAAATTTACTGATAGCCAAATCGGGGTAGGAACGGTGAATCGTCAGGCCGTCACCACTATTATTGTGCGCGATCGAGATACCATTTCAATGGGAGGATTGATGCGCGATAAGACCACAGATTCTGTCTCTAAAGTACCTCTTCTCGGCGATATCCCCGTTTTGGGCTGGCTCTTTAAGGAAAAAAACCAAGTAACCACTAAGGTAAATCTTCTTTTCTTTTTGACACCAAAAATTATGGCGCCTTATGAAAAACAGACGGCCATGCAAGTTAAAGAGTCTCTTGGTCGTCGGGCGGAACATCTCAAAGATGTCTTTGGTAAAGATGATCCTAATGCTTCAACTGTTCGTGGGCTTTATGAGAAAGCTAATCGCCAACAAGAAGGCCCTCTTTTTGACGAAAGCGACACACCTCATTACATTAAAGAAAGTATGCGCACAGAAGATGTCCCTGAATATGCTGTGATTGCGAAGAGCAGCAAAGAAGAATTAAAAGAAGAGAAAAAAATCATCCAAGAAAAGGCCAATGAGTCTATAATGAGCGATAACAGTGTCTCACCTTTTAATGAGGCCATTAGCGTAAAAAAATAAAACAGTAAAAGAAGTGAACTTATGAACTTGGTTGACAAACTTATTCTCCATGTCGAAGAGCACAAAGATGAATTAAAAGAAATCCTCTTCCAACAAAATTCTCTTCGGCCTGAACAATATGCAGAGATTTTAACTCTACAAGAAGAAACCAGTCGTCCTTTTGCTGAGATTTTATTAAAAAAAAATTACCTCACATCACAAGATCTCATGAAGCTCGTTTGTTCTCAGTTTCAACTCACTTATCTCAAAGAAATTGAAATTGACGAAATTGATCCTCTTATTACAAAAAACATTCCCATTAACTATGCTAAGCAAAATGAGCTTCTTCCTCTATTAGAAACTCCCTTTAGCGTCACAGTGGCCGTCTCCAACCCTTTTTTATTTCATATTAAAAATGACCTTCAGCTTATTTTTAACAAAGAAATTCATCTTGTGGTGGCCCCTGCTCTCAAGATTCATGAGGCCATCAATAAAATCTACGAGAAAGCTAACCAGAATATGGTTGATAGTATTGAAGATGAGTTTGAGGAAAATATTGATCTGGATATTCCCATCGATATTTTAGATGCTCAGGCCGACGAAGCTCCCGTGATTCGCTTTGTAAACTCTGTGATTTTTCGCGCCGTTAAAGAAGGGGCCTCTGATATTCACATTGAACCCTATGAGCGAGAGACCATTTATCGCTTTCGTATCAATGGAGTTATGCAAGAAATTTTGCGGCAGCCTAAAAAAACTCATGCTGCTGTCACTTCACGTATTAAAGTAATGGCCAAACTCGATATTGCCGAAAAACGCCTTCCCCAAGATGGTCGTATAAAAATTAAAATTGCGGGAAAAGATGTCGATATTCGTCTCAGTACTGTCCCCATTCAGCACGGCGAGCGCGTTGTAATGAGGGTTTTAGAAAAAGACAATATGGTCTTGAAGCTAGAAACACTTGGTTTTGAAGGCAATGTTCTGCAATCCCTCGATGATTTAGTTCGGCGCAAACACGGTGTTTTTTATGTCTCCGGTCCAACAGGTCATGGTAAAACAACGACTCTTTTTGCTATGCTGGATCGAATTAACACCCCTGATAGGATGATTATCACGGTGGAAGATCCCGTCGAGTATGAGATGGCCGGAATTTCTCAAATTCAGATTAACTCAAAAATTGATTTAAGCTTTGCTCGCGCACTGCGTTCTATTTTGCGCCAAAACCCCGATGTTATTATGATTGGGGAGACGCGGGATAAAGAAACGGCCGATATCTCTCTTACGGCCTCTCAAACAGGTCACTTTGTTCTTTCAACTATTCACACTAATGATGCACCATCAACTCCTACACGACTCATTGACATGGGAGTAAAACCTTTTCTCATTGCCTCTTCTCTTGTGGCCGTTTTGGCCCAAAGGCTTATTAGAACTCTCTGCACTCATTGTAGAGAACAAACAACACTTTCTGATCTCGATATCGAATTGCTTAAGATAACAAAAATTCCCAAAAATCGAGAAATTTATCGTCCACGTGGTTGCCCTCAATGTAAAAATGGTTATGCAGGCCGAACAACTATTGGTGAGCTTCTCCTCATTAATGACGAGGTTCGTTCTTTGATTCTTGAACAGAGTGATGCCAGTCAAATTAAAAAGGCCGCTATGAGAGCGGGAATGACAACGCTTCGTCAAAATGCCCTTCATAAGCTCTATCGCGGAATCACCTCAACTGAAGAAATTATTCGTGCTGTCAATGATGAAGATAGTGGGGATGATGATCTGGAGTAAGATACTATGGCCATTTTTTTATATAAGGGAATTGATTCCACTGGCAAAGAGTTGAAATCAACTATTAATGCCGATTCGGCCATTATGGCCAAGCAAAAACTCTCCTCTCTTGGCATTATGCTCATGGAGCTCAGTGAGCAATCCACTGAAAAGAACAACCGCGCCAATTTCACGTTTGGAACGGGTGTTAATATCAATGATCTCTCTCTTATGACGCGTCAGCTGGCCACCCTTATCAAAGCAAAGATCCCTCTTGCTGAGGCCATCAGCGCCCTTGTTGACCAAGTGGACAATCAAAATTTAAAAATTGTCCTCGCTGAAGTAAAACAAAAAATCAATGAAGGATCTTCTCTCGCCGCCTCTCTTAAGGACTATCCTCAAATATTTGACGCGGTATACAACAATATGGTTGAGGCAGGTGAAGCATCGGGGAATTTAGATCTCGTCCTTCTTCGTCTTGCTGAATTCACGGAATCTCGCCTTAAACTCAAAAATAAAATCTCCAGTAGCATGATGTATCCCATGATTATGGCCTGTGCAGGGCTACTCATGATGATTTTTATTTTCACTGTCATTATTCCCAAACTCTCTAAACTTTTTACTTCCATGAGACGAGAGATTCCTCTTCCCACACAAATTTGCTTGGCCATCTCTCAATTCCTACAAGACTACTGGTTTCTTCTTCTCATTCTCATTCCTATCTCTGTGGTGGCCTTTAAGAGATACCTTAAATCTCCTTCAGGTGAAGCAAAATGGCATGCTCTTCAATTAAAGCTACCCATTGTCGGCGAACTTATTATGATGATTAACGTCTCTCGCTTCTGCTCTACTCTCGCCACGCTCCTCAATTCGGGAGTTCCCATCCTCATGGCCTTAAAAATTGTAAAGAATATTGTCACCAATGTTCACATGCAGCGCGCCATAGAAGAGGCAAAAGATCAAGTAGGAGAAGGACTCTCTATTACAGGCCCCCTCATTCAATCGGGATTTTTCCCACCTCTCGTCACCCATATGATCAAGTTAGGAGAAAAATCAGGGGAATTAGAAGAAATGCTACAAATTGTGGCCGAAAACTATGGAAATCAAGTAGACTCAAAACTAGAAGGACTTACTTCCATTATAGAACCTATTATGATGGTTTTTTTGGGTTTAGTAGTTGCTTTCATTGTCATTTCTATTATCATGCCCATAATGGAACTTAACTCACTCAAAAAATAAAATAAGGAGTTTTCTTGAAGAATTCGGCCCTCATCTCTAAGACACTCAAAAGCCAACAAGGTTTAACTCTCACAGAAATTCTTATCTCTCTTACCATTATTGGCTTTATCGCCACTTTTATTGGGGGAAAGATTTTTGAACAACTTCACGAAGGAAGAGTTGAGGCCTCAAAAATTCAGATGCAAAATTTGGCCGCACGCCTCAAGGAATTTCGTCGTCATTGTGGCCGTTACCCCACAACAGATCAAGGGCTTGATGCTCTTGTTGAAAAGCCTACTGGTGGGACAGAGTGTAAGCGCTACTCTCCTGGTGGTTATATTGAAGAAGGAAAAGTTCCTCTCGATCCTTGGGGTAATCCGTATGATTACGTCTCTGATGGAAGTAACTTTAATATCATCTCTCACGGTCAAGATGGACTTCAAGGTGGAGAAGATAAAGATGCAGACATCTATCTTTTTCCTCCTGAAGAAAATGGGATGACTCCTGGCGGTGAATAAAGAATATTCTTCCTTTCTTAAAGAAGAAGCAGGCCTTACTCTCACTGAAATTTTAGTGACTCTCTTTCTTATCGGCCTTATTTTTGTCAGCGCCAATTTTAGTGGCCTTGGAGAAGGTGATCATCTCAAAGAAGCGGCCTCTACAGTTGAACGGGCCATGAGATATGCCTCTAGCGAGGCCATTTTAAAAAACCGCATCCTGCGCCTTAAGATAAACCTCAATAGTGCTCCTCAAGAATATGTTATTGAAGAAGGTCCCTCTTCTTCTTTTACCCTTCCTTCCAGTTTATACGAGGAAAATAATGAGGATCTCTCTCTTAAGGACCAGGAAGAAAAGAGTAAAAAGAAAAGTGAACACGATAAACAATTTCAACTCATTACCGATTTTAATAATGGTCCAAAAAAATTTCACCCCTCTATCCGTTTAGTAGGGGCCGGCACTGTCAGCACAAAAAAAATCATCTCTAGCGGAGAAGTGAGTATCTATGTTTTCCCCTCTGGTGAACGCGATAATGCTCTGCTTATCTTTGCTAACAATAAAGAGATTATTTCTGTAGATATTCCTGCCTTTAAAAATAAATTCAACCTCACCTCTCTGGCCGTAAGATCTTCACAAGAAAATAGCTTTGATTCCATGGAGGCCTTACTTGAAAGACAAGATGAGCTAGCAGAGCAACTCTTTGAAGAGTGGATGAGTAAATGAAAGAAAAGAAGTATCAACAAGGATTTTCCTTGATTGAAATTCTCATCGCCATGACTATTTTGGCCATGTTTGCAGGGGCCTACTTTTTTGGAACGGCCAATAATGTCAATGACTCTATGAATATGCGCGAAGAGCTTATTTTGGCCAAACTCTGTGAACTAAAAATCAATGAACTTATCTTAATGCCTCCCAAATTGGCACTCTCTTCAACTCTCACGACAGATAAAAAGAAGTTTGATGAAGAATTTGGTGGTGCTTACAAAGATTACGAATATGAAATAGAGATTAAAGATCTCTCCCTTCCCTCTTTAAACAAACTCAATAACCTTTTGGGCGAAGAAGAGGCATCAAAAAGCAGTGCTCTCCAAAAAAAAATATTTGAGGTAATGAAAAAAAATATTGAAACCGCTATTTGGCAAATCAAAGTAACCGTGCAAAAAAAAGAGGGTGGACTCTCTTACTCTCTTTCTTCATGGATAACGGACAAAAATGCAAAGATTCAAATCGACTTTAAATGATAAAGGATTAACACTTCTCGAAGTTCTCATTGCCACTACCATTTTGGCCTTTTTAACAATTTCTCTCGTACAAATGACTGATAGTGGAATAACAACAAAAGAGAGAATTACTCGTGAAGATGAAGAATTAACCAATACAGAGCGTACTTTACTGCGCCTTGAAATGGATTTTTCCATGGCCTTTACGCCTCTTTATTTTTCTTATCTTGAAACAAAAAAACCTCTTACTCTACCTTCTGAAGCTATTTCTCGTTTTGAGGCGGGAAATGATAAAACTTATAACAACACAACAGAAGAAGATTTAATTGTTCCTGTCTTTGAATCACTTAACAGCAATAGCTTCCGCTTTCTGACGACTTCTAATCACCGACGCTCGACTCAAACAAGGCAATCTCAGTATGCTTGGGTTATCTATTCTTTAAGAGAAAGTGAAATTGCTATTGGCAATTATGACAAACCTCTCTATGAACTGGTTCGCTATATCAAAAATGAAAACATTTACTCTCTTGAAAATATTGAAATCGATGATCTTCGCCCCACCGTTCTGCTAGATAATATTAGTTCTCTAGAGTTTTCCTATTTTGATGAAAAAAAAGAAAAGTTTGTAGAAAATTTTGCAGAGATATCTGATAGACCTATAAGATTTCTTGCCGTAAAAATAAAACTCAATTGGGTAGACGAAAATGGCAACATGAATATTGAAGAAAAAATTATTCGCCCTTATTTTCCTTTACAAAATGTTGCATCTTTAAAAAAGACAAAAGAGGAACTGCAAAAAGGAGTTAATCCAACTCAATGAAATTCCTTAATAATAAAAAAGGGATGGCCATTATTATTGTCCTAGGGGCCATTACTATTTTGACTGCACTTCTCGTTGAATTTACTTTCAATACAGAAATCAATAAACTCATGACACTAAAAGCAACTCAGCGATCTCAAGCACGCCTTAATGCAGAATCAGCTCTTCAACTGGCCATTCTACGAATAAGTATCTACGCTGAGGCGCTTAATCTTCTGGGAAAAAATGAACAAATAAAGGCAGCTGTTAAAATGGAAGAATTGGCCGAAATTTATTCTTTCCCTTTTATTTATCCTATACCTATTCCTAAAAAAGACCTTGATCTTCCAGCTCGAGAACTTATCTCAAACTTTGAAAAAAACATGCTTCTAGAAGGAGAAATGGGACTCTCTACACGCAGTATTTCACATTTAATCAATATCAATCACTTACGTATTAGCAAAAATGATCCTAATTCTTCTCTTGAGGTTAAGGGAACAACTGAAAATAAAAATAGTTTTGATAAAAAAATTATAGAACTCATTGAATCTAAATTAAAAGCTGAAGAAGAAAGTAATGAAGATTTTGATTTACTTTATGGAAGTGATACGGCCGAACTTCATATGGAGAGAATAAAGTATTATATTAGTGACGAAAACAGCTATGATAGCAACTATAAAACCTCTGTTGCTGTTGAATACAAAGACTCTCTTCCTAAATATGCTCCTCTCACATCTCTCAGCGAACTCTATCTTATTCCCGAGCTTCCCAACGCTATCATTAAACTTCTCTCTTCATCTCTTACTACCTTTGGAGCAAAAAATGTTGACCTCAATACAATCACAGAAGAGCAACTCTTCTGGATTTTTCCTGAATTAGACAAAGAAGAAACAAAGAAATATTTTTCAAAGAAAAATTCAAAAACAAGGCCCTTGCATTTTTCCAATATAAAAGAGTTTACTCAGCTTTTGGCCAGCAGCACTAATGCCCTCGACGAAAGTAGCATTACAAAAAGAATCGAAGAGTTTAAAGAGGCCAATGTCTCTTTTGATGTAAATCCACTCCTCTTCGAAGTGGTCTCTACAGGCAAGTACAACGATACAACCATTAACCTCAAGGCCATCATCGAAATTCCCCAAGAAATCATCCCTCCTAAAATCTCTCCACTTGATCAGGCAACTCAAGATTGTCCTGAAGGGTTTGAACTCAATCCTACTTCACAGGGTCCACAAGAGGCCTGCCGCGAGAGTCCTAAAAAAGATAAGGCCGGAAATTTAATTCCTCCTGAAATAAATTATAAAAGTCCACGAGTCTTGCAAGTAACCATAGATTAGAATATTTTGCTTATTGAGGAGAAAGGACACAATGTTCCCCCCTATCCCGACTTTAACTCTACTTTGATAAAATGATTAACATATGAATACGACACTCTTTATAGACCTTGGACACTACAGTATTAAATTTCTCGAAGTTATGCTTGAGAAAAAATCCATGGAGATTATCCACTTAGAAAAAAGAAGTGTTAGCGATTATCTCATGCGCGGAGATGACCCAAGGCCTGTTGATGATCTGCAAATGGCCATTGTAGAGCAATATCTAGAGGAAAAAAAATTTAAAGGAGAAGTTGTTCTCCTTTTACCTAGTAAATATCTCACTCATCGCTTTTACTCTCTTCCTGTGAAAAATACGAAGAAGGCAAACTTGATGATTCCTTTTCAGTTAGATAAGGATCTTATCTTTCCTCTCAAACAGGCCCATTACTGCACTAAATTTATCAAAGAAAAAAATTCTATTTTTGCTTCTATCCATATTACAACTCAAGAACTCTTTAATCAGTTTCATCATCGAATGGAAAAACTCAAGATACCCGTTTCAAAAGTAACAGGAAGGGTTTCTATTCTTGAGCAGTATATTGCCAAACAAGAGCTCGATGGACATTTTGCCCTTTTAGACCTAGGTCATCGGAGCACGAATTTTTACTTTATCTGGCAAAAAAAAGTTCTCGCCACCCTAACCTTCGCAGGAATTGGTCAGCAACTTTTTGAGGCCTTTGAGAAAACATATCAACTCAATATTGCTCAAGTTGAAGAATTACTAGAAAAAAGATTTCCTCTTCAAAGCACTAAAAAAAATGAACAAATTTCTAAGAAGGAACAAGAATACTTTAATTTATTCAATGAAATACTTGGTCCCCTCAAAGACCAATTACAACAGGCCATTTTATCTCTCCAAATTCAATTTGGAATGACTATTCAGAAACTTTATCTCACTGGCGGAAATGCACAGCTCTCTAACATGGACTCATTTCTCCATGAGAAACTCTCTATTTCCACGGGACAGCTCTCTCTTCTTGGAAATCCTAAAGTTCAAGATCGCCTTTCCTCTCAACAACTTATGGATAATTACTTTCTTCTTCTTGCTGCCGACATCCATTTGAGTAAATTTCCTGCTGCTAATTTTCTTCATGGAAGGTATGCAAAGGAAGGAGAAGAAGAGATTCCTATTTTTTCCGCAGGTCTTCTTCTGGCACGTTCAATGACTGTTTGCCTTGTTATTATTTTTACTTTCTTAATTGAGAAGGTCTACATCACTCAAAAAGAAAAAAGCATTAATATTAAATTTCACAAGGATCATTTACCAAAACCAACAGGTAATATTAAAATTGAAAAAATATTAAAAAATAAGAACCTTGGCATTAACAGTAGAGATCGATCTAAAGTTGTTAAATTTCCTGAGATTATTTTAAAAAAAGTAGTCGAAAGTCAACTTGTGATGGAAGAACAAATCGAAGAGCTTTCTCATAGAGGTGATGACAATGCCTTATTGCCTCTCTTAAACCTTGGTCGTTCACTTCCGTTGTCTCAAGATGTCTCTCTTATTAGATATACTTCAGACAGTAAAAATCATGAAATTATTTTTCACTCACTTATTTCAAAAAACCTTGATGTATTGGCCGAAAAGATTCAATCTCTTCATCTCAACAATCTCAAAGTAGAAGAAAAGAGTGATAAAAAGTTACATCTTTCTTTTCAAGATCTTTAATTTTTCGAGGTTATTATGAGTTTTAGTTTTAAAAAAGGTCCACAGTTTTTTCATAAAATGGACAGTGCTCTTTTCGAAGTCATCAAAAAAGTAACCCTCTCTGATGGTTACAACCAACTTATGATGCAATACCGCACTCTTAGCTCTCAAAGTAAAAATATTATTCTGCAAGTTAGTTCTTTAATTTTAATTATTGCTCCCCTTCTTATCCTTTCTCCTTTTTATCTAATGGTTTCGACTGATATGCAGCGCTTGAAAATTAAAGAAAATTTAATGGAGAGTGCAACAAACTATCTTTCTCAATATGAAAAATATGGTCAATTGAAAAAAGAGGCCGTTACGATTCCCATTAGTAATAAGATTGAGCTAGACATGAAAATTAAAACTCTTCTTAATCGCGCCAAGATTGACTTAGAAAAAATAGTCATCACTGATTTTATTATTGAAGAAAGCGAGAAAGGTGGTCTTCAGAAAATTCAATTTAAAATTAAGTTTACAGACCTCAATATTCGAGAAATTTCTAATCTGGCCTCTCAATTAACAAACTTTGATAAATTTCAAATAAATAGCACCATGATGGATAAAAATGATAAAGAGCTTTTAACGGGAGAATTTTCTCTCTTTTCTTATAGTGAAAAAAATGAAGTTAGAGGTTAGGTTATGACAAAAAATAGTAACCCTAGCGAATTAGATGAAAACATCTATGAAGTAAGTCCTAAAACCAAACGACTTGTTTTTCTTTTGGCCTTTTTTGTTTTCGCTATTGGACTGACCTTTAGATTTTCTCTCAAAAATCTCATGACTGTGGCCATCAAAGAAAAAATAGAAAAAGTAAAAGGTCGCTGCCCTTTCAATTATCAGGATATTGATTTAGGTTTTTTTAGCACCCACATTAAAAATTTAGAGATATCCTCTCGCTGTCTTTCAACATCACAAGACTTAAAAATGGATGAACTTATCATCTCCTGGGGATTTCCTTCTTTTTCACCTTTAGGATTAAAACTCAATATAACTCCTGTTGTTAAGAAAAAAGAGTTAAGAGGTACGCAGTTTATTATTGCCCCTTTTGGTTGGGCCATGAAAATAGATAAAGAAGAAATTTCTTTTATTGATTACACTTCTTTTTTTTCTCCCATCAAAGTTAGCGGAACAGGCGATTTTCAACTTGATTTGAGAGGATCTTATAGTCAAGAGATTAACTCTTTTTCTCTCTCTCTCAATTCTCAAAATATTCTCATCCCTTCTCAGAACATCAATGGATTTCTTCTAGGAAATCTTAAAATAGGAAAAGCTAATATTAAAATTATTCCCAGTAAAGATGAGAAAAAAATAGAAATTTATACTTTTGAGCTGGGAGAAAAAAAGAAAGATCTCTTTGCTCAAATTAGCGGAGATCTTGAAATAAATAAAAAAAATATTGGTCAAAGTAAAATGGACTTTAAGCTTAAGGGCTCTTTGTCTCAAGAAATTATCCAACAATTTCCTCTTGTAGAACTCCTTCTCGGCCGATACAAAACGCCAGAGGGAGAAATTAAAATGAGTATTGCAGGACGCCTCAACAGACCTACTTTCTCGCCTCTCTAATAGTCAACCTCAACTAAATTTCTCACTGGAATATATTTCATGATGGAAAAATCTTTTTTTTCTTCTCAGCTCTTTGTTCATAACATGGAAAAAACGCTCTCTTCTCTTCTCCCATCAGATCATGACAGCAGGCCTTATCTCTACTCACTTCTCCCTCCTGGTAAACTTTTTCGCCCCAAGTTAGTTTATGCCCTGGCCAAAGATCTTACTTCTCCTGATCTCTTTAGCTGCTACGAAAAAGATTTTTTTCACTTGGCCCTCTCTTTAGAGGTTCATCATACTTATACTCTTATCCACGATGATCTTCCTTGCATGGACAACGATGAAGTTCGCCGAGGTCGTCCTACTCTTCATATGGTTTTTGATGAATGGCATGCTCTTTTAGCGGGAGATGCTCTTTTAAACGTCTCTTTTGGGCTCCTGGCCAAGTTGCCTCCTTCTTGCCTTCCTCAGCTTCTTCACTACTATTCATGGGCCACAGGGCCAAAGGGATTGATTAAGGGGCAAGTTCTCGATCTTCAAAAAGATTCTAATACGACACTACTCCATGAGCTCAAGACAGCTCGTCTTATGCAGCTGGCACTTGTGGGAACGGCACTTATTCTCCAAGAAGAAAAAAAGTTCACTCTTAGAGATTTTAAGATACTTCATCGATTGGGACAGAGAATAGGACTTCTCTTTCAGTTGGCCGACGATTTGGATGATATAAAAAATGAGAAAGAGTCCGCCAATGCCTTTCAGCGCAATCCAGAAGAAGCGCAAAAGAAAATGGATGACGTAAAAAAGGACTTGGAGAAAATCTTTAGAGAAAAAAAATTACCGCAATTGGAGCTCTTCACCATGAGTTTTTTCACCTAGATCTTCACCTAAATAAGAGAGCAATCTCGCTTCTTCTTCTTCATTCATTTTTAAATTCACAAACCAGCGATTCTGGGGATAAAGGCAGGCCACAACTTCTTTTTTACATTGGCCGAGGCATCCAGATTGATTCACCCGTACACTTTTGCCGTAGATTTCGCGTGCTTTTTCTTTGAGATTTTTGCAAAAAAGGGCCGATTTTTTTTGCCCACATCCTTGTTCATTGGTGCAAATAAGAAGATGTGTTCTATAAGGCGAAGATTCTTCATGCATCTTTTTAAGACCTTTCAAAAGCGGTAAAGACAGATTTCACTTGAGCACCTTTTTCTACCAAAGACGCTTCTTTCGCTTTCCAGGCCTTTTTATAGAGATAAAAAGGAACGGCAGGAGAGAGATGATGCATCAAATGATAATTTTGATAAACCAAAAAAGGAGAGAGCCATTTTTCCTTAAAGTTTACGGTGGCCTTGAAGCGATCTTCTGAGGAGAGAACTTTATGAGGATGATGGGGAAGATAATCAAAAGCAAAGGCAAGGGTTGTTACGGCCATGCGAGAGGGAAGAACAATGAGAAAAAAGATTTCATAGTGTCCCAGAATCAAAAGAGAAATAAGGAAGCTATAAATAACAATGACAGTTGCCAATACTTCCAAAATCTCACTCTTTGAGCGATTTTTAAGGAGAGGAAAATAAAAGCTATAATAATAGAGGTCTTGTGTGCACCAATGAAGAAGACCCGTTAAAAAACTAGTTCCTCTTCCGCTCCACATATCAGGATCTTTTTTCTCATCATTTGTGTGTTTATGGTGTTCTAAATGACAATAGCGAAAAGCATGAAAAGGGGCCAAGGCTGCTAAAGCAGAAAGTCTACCAATAAGATCATTAAGAAATCGATTGCGCGCAATGCTCTTGTGGGCACTATCATGCATAGGAGTGAAAAGAAGATAGCTGCAGATATACAGCCCTAGAAGACCTGCTGCATAAGGAATGGTGCCTTTGATAGTGAATGTCAAAATAGCAACATAGGAAGAAGCACAAGCAAGAAAAAGCACAATTGTCCAAATGGCCACTTTGGGGATAACACTCAAATCATCTTTTTGTTGTTGCTGACTCATGAATCTTTCCTATCAAAACAAATAATGTTTCTTACAAAGAAGTTATATCAAAAGTAAATGTCCTAGAAAAGGATCAAAAATACAGCTCGGAGTAGGATACAGGGAACAAATGTAAGATTTTATTAGTTTCTAATTCCTTTTCTTCATCCTACAAGCCAATGAACTAGAGAAAAAAAACCATGAAAAATATTTACCTCTTACTTCTTTTCATCTCTTTTCCGAGTCTTTTTATCCTGGCCCAAAATGAGGATTTTAACAATTCCTTTACTATAAAGAGAATTTATTTCATCAAAGATCAACGCAATTCCTGGAATAAAGTTCATACTTGCTCCCTTGAACAAGGAGTCGTCTCAATTCAAAAAAAAACAGGCCCTTTATTTAGGGAGACTCAATTTAAGGGATCTCTTCCTTTTCATCTAGATCCTAGCGATCTAAAGCAACTTATTAAAAATACAGAAAAAAATATTCTTTCTCCCCAGGAACATCTCTATGAAGTTCATTACATCCTTATGACTTCCAGTAAAGATGAGTACCTACTCGCTCGTCACTACTGCAAAAATCTCTCTTCATGTAAAAGAGAAAAAAATAAGAAAAAAAATCTCGATACGCAAAGTGAGCTAAAAAATAAATTAATTACCACTATGGATTTATTGTGCCGAGAAAATTGAAAAGTAAATTACAGAACTAGGACTTCATAAATGTCATCAAATCAGCAACAATGGAACTCTCGCTTTGGCCTTCTCATGTCTACAATTGGTGCGGCCATTGGTCTTGGCAATCTCTGGCGCTTTCCCTACATGGCCTTTAAAAGCGGCGGAGGGGCCTTCTTTGTTCCTTATATTATTGCCGTTCTCATTACGGGCATCCCCCTTCTCATTATGGAGTTCGCCTTTGGTTTCTCTATTGGCTCTTCTGCTGTCCGTGCTTTTGAAAAAATCTCTCCCAAGTTTGCCTTTATCGGCCACTGGTCCACCTCCATCTGCGCCATCGTCTTTACTTTTTATACGGTGATTATTTCATGGTCTCTTTGTTATATTTTTTTCTCTCTCAATCTCATGTGGGGAAGTGATACCAATGAATTTTTCTTTCAGAAGTTTTTAAATATTTCCAATGGCCCGATGCAATTTGGCCGACCTAATCTTATGCTGGTGGGAGCAACCTTTGTCACCATTGCCCTTAATTACTTTTTTGCAAGAAACTCCATTCAAAAGGGGCTCGAAAAATTTTGTAAAATCACAACGCCTCTTCTCGCTATCCTTGTTATTATTATTGCAACAAAGGGAGTTCTCTCTGAAGGAAGTGATATAGGCCTTCGCTTTCTCTTTAAAAGTGATTTTTCAAAAATCAAAGACTATAAAGTTTGGTTTTCTGCTTTCTCTCAAGTTTTCTTCTCTACAACACTGGGTGTAGGAGTCATGATTAGCTATGCTAGCTATTTGAAAAACAATAAAAAACTAGTGGAAAATGCTCTTATTACGGCCTTTTCCAATTGCGCTTTTGATATCCTTGCAGGAGTGGCCGTTTTTTCTATTCTAGGAAATGCTAGTTTTCATTTAGGAAAAACCATCCCCGAGCTTGTCACCTCTGGCCCAGGAATTGCCTTTGTCGCCTTTCCTTTGGCCATCAATTCTATGCCCATTGCACCTTTCTTCCAGGCCCTTTTTGGTTTTCTTTTTTTCTCTTCTCTTTTTATTGCAGGCATTAGCTCTTCACTTTCCATGATGGAGGTTTATCTTCTTACAACACAAGAACATAAAAAATATAAAACCTCACGCAGCAGCGAGGCCTTAAAATTTTGCCTCATTAGCTTTGCTGTTTCTCTTCTCTTTACAACCCCAGCAGGACTTTTTCTCATCGATATTGTTGATCACTATATTAATAATTTTGGCATTATTCTTATTGGATTGACAGAAACCATTGTCATTGGATATTTTCATGGAAGTCAAAAGATTATCAATGTTGCCAATAAAGGAAATCGACTTAAAATTGGTTTAACCTGGAAGATTTTCACTTTTTACCTTACGCCTCTTATTCTCACTATTCTCATCTTAGAGAATATTTATAGCGAAATAACAGAAAGCTACTCAGGATACCCTCTCGTCTCTCTTCTTATTTTCGGTCTTCCTGTGGCCCTGTTTAATTTCCTCTATGCTCTCTACCTAGGACGAAGAAGAGGTGATGAGTCGCGGTAAGCTAAAAGTAAAACTCTCAAGACCAAAAGATCTTTTCTCTAAATTCAACGTCACCCATCTCGAGCCATTTATCTCTCTAACTTCTCCTGTCTCGACATTAGTGAGAAGAAAAATTAGATCTCTCCTTAAGAAAAGATCTTTTCCTTGAGAATCAACAATCAAGCGAGCATTTCTCCCTTCTCCTTTTGCACCAATTGCAAAATTTGAAAATTTCTTTTGCAGCTGATAAAAGAAAGGAGCATCTAGTGCTTGAGTAAAATAAAGAAGAGCAAAAGAGATTAATTTCTTTCTTCCTTTAATACGAGGATCTATCTGGCGTCGGATTTTTCGATGAATCGTCTTCAAGTAGTGATAATGCTTTTCAGGTCCTGTCATCTTTATTTTTTCTAATACCCTCTCATAACATTTCTCATCTTCCTCATTCAAAGAAAAAACAAGACCCCCATCAAGATCCCTCATAATAGGTTCATAAAAGATTCGGCCAAAATCGTTGTCTTTAAGGAGAGATAAATCTCCTTCTCTATATCCTGTAAAATTATAACCAAAATGCTTCATTGAAAGGATGTTGGCCTTGGAAAAAAACTCACCTCTTTTTCCCTCTTGGGCCTCTTTAAGGGCCAGATGCCTTTCTTTTTTTGTTATAACAAAAATATCTTCGGCCATAAGAAGTGATCTTGTCCCTAAATAGATGAGAAAAGAGATGATGATTTTTTGCACATTCCCCCCAGACTGCAAAAATATTTTTTAAAGCGGTTTTTTTACCCAAGAGCTAAGATAGCTAAAGGTATAATCCATCGCTCGCCTGGCCGCCTTTGTCACACCTAAATCACGACTCATAAAGTAGCAAAGATTGGCCCCTACCTGAGAAACATCTTCTCCTTTGCCACTCTCGTAAGATAAATAAAGATGAAGAACTTTAGGAGAGAGAACTGTTTGAAGTTCCGCATCACTGATTTCCTCTTTTCCTCTAAGAATCTTCTGTAAAAGAGTGAGGCCCATTTTAAAACCAAAACTGCTCTGATTTGATCCTTTGTGCTGCAAGAGAGAAAAAAGAACAAAGGGAAGATCTTCGCTACCCTTTAAAGACTGATACTTTTTTCCTACAAGTTCACTTAAAAGGGCCTGTCTGAGTTGAATTTTAAAGGTTCTCTCCCAGAGAGAAAAAGAGGTTCCAAGCTTGACGGCCGTCGACTTACTGGGCGATACTGCTGATTCTTTTTCATGAGTTTGACTTTTCCATAAATCGCCAACAACTGAATTATTGATGCAATAATTTGGCAAAATTCCTTTACTTGTTGCGGAAAAGGATAAAAAAAAGGCCATGAGAATTTTCTTGATCATACGTTCTCCCCTTCTAGAGTTGTGTTGATCAATGTAGCAATGAGAATTACTCATTACAAAAAATTATTTTTTATAGATAAAAAATACCTATTAACTAAAAA
>NODE-259-length-19430-cov-11.1915_pt1 | contig 19430 bp, 12 predicted proteins | sample MGYA00139097_ERZ477577 | MGnify/ENA metagenome assembly ERZ477577
TCGCCGAGCCGATCAACCACGTCCCGCATGCTATGGAGAATGACCCCCTTGTGTGCACCAATCACCTTGAGGTCGTAATCATCCATGATACCGACCTGATCGACTGACTCACCTTCCCAGTCAGCAATAATCGCCCCCTGGGCTCCGGGGACACGCTCGACCAGTGCATTCAACAAGGGCTTGAAAGGCATGACTTAAGCGACCTCTTTCATGCACACAGAGACAAGCTTTGACATTCCGGGCTCCTCCATGGTGATACCATAGAGGTTATCTGCAATTTCCATGGTCCGTTTGTTGTGGGTAATGATGATGAATTGTGACGTCTTGGCCATGGTCGCAACAATTTCATTGAAGCGCCCGATGTTGGCGTCATCCAGTGGGGCGTCAACTTCGTCAAGCAGACAGAACGGGGACGGCTTGATCTGGAAGATTGAGAAGATCATGGCAACGGCTGTCAAAGCCTTTTCTCCTCCGGAGAGCAAGGTCACATTCTGCAATTTCTTGCCGGGCGGCTGTGCAACCACCTCGATTCCAGTCTCGAGAAGATCGTTTTCATCGGTCAGGACCAGTTCAGCCTGACCGCCGTTAAAGAGTTGAGGGAAGAGAACCCGGAAGCGCTCATTGACCAGGTCAAAAGTTTCCCGGAAACGTTTGCGGGTGGTTCGGTTGATCTTGGAGATTGCGGCCTGCAGGCCCTCCAGAGAAGTCTGCAGGTCCTCCTGCTGCTCACTCAGGAAGGTGTAACGCTCTTCAAGCTCCTGGAACTCATCGATGGCCATCAGGTTGACCTCGCCAATATCATCGATGCGCTTCTGCAGATAATCACGACGTTCCACAGCAGCGACCTCATCAAACTCCGCATCAAAGCTGTCGGCCACCTCTGGATCGGTCAGATCTATCCTGTGTCGATCCAGGAAAGCCTGCTGCATATGCTCAATTTCAAGCTGCAACTCTCGACTCTGCATCTGCCGTGAAGCCAGATCTTCTCGCAGCTCCTGAGCCTTTGAGCGAAGTTGCTTGAGCTCACCCTCGCGACGTTCAATTTCCTGACGACTCTCTTCAAAGCGTTCCCGTAAACCGGCAAGGGAGCCTTCCTGTTCAACGCGCTTGCGATAGAGAACCTCCATCTCCACTTTCAGCTCTTCAGCTTCACTACGAAGGGTGGCCTGCTTCTCAATGGCTTCAACAGCGTCCCGGTTGAGAGCAACCTGCCTCTGGCTGAGTTCCTCCCGCAAGCGGCCAAGGCGCTCAAGAGCATTACGACTGCTCTCTTCACGCTCTCGCAGACTTGCCAGGCTGACCTTCAATGTTGTCACGCCCTGACGCGCCTCGTTGCCCTGCTCTCGCAAGGTCTGAAGTTCCACCTGCAAACGGGTGACAAGAGCTTCCAGTTCGCGTTTCTCGCCTTCGCTCGAAACGCGCGTGTCCGTAGAGGTCCGCAGAGTCTTCTGCAAAGTCTCATGTTCCTCGTGGAGTTGCTCTTCCTCGAGGCTGAGGACTTCGATGCGTTCTTGAAGCCGGGCATCTTCCTGCTGTAAGCCATCAAGGTCTTTACGACTATCAACCACGCGAATTTCCTGATGGTGCAGCTCCTGCTCGGTGCGCCGCAGGGAAATTTCCGTCGCCTGGGCTTCATCACGCAGGGTTTCGCGGCGCTGATTCAGTGAGTTCACCTCGCCATCGAGGGTTTTCACCTGTTTTTCCAGCTCCTTCATCTCCCGCTTCTTATGCAGCAACCCTTGATCAAGCGCCTGACGACCACCACCTGTTACCTCGCCACGATGGGTCAGGAGGTTGCCCTCCTCGGTAACGAGTGTGACACCAAAGGGCAGCTTCTGCATAAAATAGCCAGTCAGGTCATCGACCAGATAAGCCCCTGAAATCAGTCGGGTCACAACCTCCTGGAAGCCACTGCGACCCTTTACCAGGCCAACAAGAGCTGTTCCTCCCGGCATCTCCGGTGCATCGGCCGCCGGGCTTTCTGGCAGCAGGAAGGTACAACGCCCTTCGTTGTCGCTCAAGTAGGCCAACGCCTGCTGGGTGCTCTCCAGGTTGTCGGGCAGCAAAGCCTGGACACGTTCGCCAAGAACAGCCTCTATAGCTGCCTCGTAACGTGCCGGGACATCGAGGATATCCGCCACCAGTCCCTTCATTCGGGCCTTGTGCTGTGCCACAGAGAGCAGTGCCTTGACGCCGCGACCGTAGCCTTCCAGGTTGCGTTCGAGTTGTTGCAGGGATTCCAGCCGGGAGCGTTGACGGCTTAGTTCTTCACGACGCTGCAACAGTTGGTTCTCGACCTGCTCGACCTGCTCCTTGAGGAGAACCTGGCGTTCCTGCAGCTGTTGCCGCTGAACAACCAGATCGCCACGTTCTTTCTCAATAACTTCAAGAGTGCCCGCCAGACTGCTGCTGTTATCCTGCAGACGCTCAAGCTGACCGGTCACCGCAACAGCCTCCTGGCGATTGCGCTCGCCCAGGTCGGCCAGAACAGCAAGACGCCGATCGGCTTCTTCCTGCTGACTGCTCATGCGGGTCAACTCTGCGAGGAGATGATAAAGCTTCTGCCTCGCCTGCTCCAACTGACGGCCAAGGCTCTCTTCCTGCTCTGTCAGATCAAGGAGAACATCTTCGCTCGCAGCCAGCCTGGCTTCTTCCTCTGCAAAAACGCGGCTCTGGTCCTGCTGGTTTTGACGCAAGCCCTCCTCTTCCTGGACAGAAGTGGCAAAGCGCCGGTCGCTATCGGTCAGCTCGACAGCGATCTTTTCCTGCTGCCGATCAAGAGTCTCTATTTCTTTCGCACCGAATTCCAGACGGCTTTCAATACGCTGGATCTCACCGGTCAGATGAAACACCCCGGTCTGCCCCTGGGTCGCTTCCTTATCGCGCTCGGTATGAGTTAAGCGCGCCTGTTCAAGATCAAGCTCCGCCTGCTCAAGGCGTCGGGTCGCGCTATCGACCTGCCCGGTTTGCTCTTCAGCAGATCTACCCACCTTCCGGGCCCTTTCAGTCAACTCCGCATGCTGCCGTAAACCAAACTGCAGCTCCAGCCCACGCAACTCTTCGCGGAACTCACGGAAACGTTGCGCCCTTTGAGCTTGTCGCTTCAGGCTGTTCATTTGCCGTCGCACCTCGCTGACGATGTCACCGAGACGTAACAGGTTCTGACGGGTTGCATCTATTTTTCGGAGAGCAGATTTTTTACGGGCCTTGAACTTGGTGACACCAGCAGCCTCTTCGATCAGGCTGCGGCGATCTTCGGGCTTGGCATTGATAATCATACCGATCTTGCCCTGCTCTATAATCGAATAGGCGCGGTTCCCGACCCCTGTATCCATGAATAGCTCTGTGATATCGAGGAGACGGCAGGAAGACTTGTTCAGCAGGTAATCGCTCTCGCCGTTGCGGTAGAGGCGCCGGGTGATCTGGATTTCCGAATATTCGCGGAATGCTGCCGGTGCCAGACCGGATGAATTATCCATAATCAGGGACACTTCGGCCATACCGAGAGGCTTGCGGTTTTCACTCCCGCCGAAGATAACATCTTCCATCAATTTGCCGCGCAGGTGGCGGGCGTTCTGTTCACCCATGACCCAGCGTATTGCGTCAACAACATTACTCTTGCCGCAGCCGTTCGGGCCAACAATCGAGGTAATGCCATCGTCGAAATCGAGGACAGTGCGCTCAACAAACGACTTAAAACCAGTAATTTCGATACGTTTTATTTTCATTGGGGAGTCGATGCTGAAAGAGCGATTGCAGCGCCCTGACCCTCTAACAAACTGTTCAATTCATCGTGCCCAGGTAGAATCCACAGACGGGCAGTAATTAGCGGAAGATGTTAGCAAGCTATGGCAGCGGAGTAAAGGAGATTTAATACCTGCCGAGCATGGTTTTTTCACCTCTGCGCAGAGCAGCCTCGCAAACCCGCAACAACTGTGTTAAGAAGAGATTATGACTCAATGGCAAATCAATCTACGCGAAGAAAATCTGCTGCTGCACGAAGCGCTGGCGCTGAGAGTTCCGACGGCGCCTGCCGCCTTTCTGCGCCAACTCTGCAAGAAACAGCGAGTATCCGTTAACAAGGACACAGCCGAAGCCAGCAGGCTCACCCGCGTCGGCGAGACGATTGTTGTCAAAAACTCACAACGCTGGCTTGAATGTATTGAAAAACTTCCTGTCAAACCCGAGCAGCTTCTCTACGAAGACTCAGACTGTATAGTTCTCAACAAACCAGCCGGCCTGGCCATCCATCGCGCTGTGGGTCATGAAGACAATCTCCTGCACCGCGTTCAGGATTTTTTATCCCTGCGCAAAGAAAACTTTCAGGTCTCGCCAGTTCATCGCCTCGACATAGGGACCTCAGGCGCGGTTCTGTTTGGCAAGGGTCGCGCGGCAATCAGCAAGCTTGGTCAAATGTTGACTGCGGGCCAGTTCAGCAAAAGTTACCTGGCACTGGTCAGCGGCAAGCTCACCGAGTCCGGAGAGCTTGACAGTGAGGTTCCCGCCAAAGGTAAGATCAAAGAGGCGTTGACCAGGTACAAACCTCTGGCTTCAACAGAAAACTACACCTTGCTGGAGTTGCAACTGGTCACCGGCCGCCACCATCAGATCAGGCATCAACTGGCAGTGTCGGGGCATCCCATCATTGGCGACGTCCGTTATCGAGGGGCGCTCATTAATGAGCTGGGCCGACCCTTTTTGCATTGTCACCAGTTGACCTTTCCCCGGTCAAATGATCAACGGACCATTACCGTCAAAGCACCCCTTCCGGAAGACTTGAAGGAATTACTGTTGGCCCTGCAGTTTTCACCGGATGCGTTGGAGTTGTAATTCGTCAGAGGCACACTGAAGCGCCAACAACAAAAAGAACGATAAATTACGCCACGGGTTAAAAATACAGCTATAATGACGTTCATCCTGTTCCTTTATCCTGATTCTATTTAGGGACTTTCGATGCCAGCTTCATTTTCAAAACAAACAACAGGTTTCGCACCCCAATGCCCTCAACCAACCCACAGAGCAGAAGAGCACTTCATCAACGCACAGCAGCACGAACAGCGCTTTTCTACTCTATTTTCGCCTGCCTCTGGATTTACTTCTCCGACACTATCCTGGTGTGGTTCATTAGCGACCCGATCCAACTGACACAGGCCCAAACCATCAAGGGCTGGTTGTTTGTGGGAGTAACGGCAGCCCTACTTTATTTCTACCTGGCTCACAGCCTAAAGAGACTGCGCAGCAATGAAGAAGCGCTCGAAGAGGAACGTGACAGAATCCAGAAGGAGATGCAGGATCATATCCATCAACTCAACACCCTCTTCGATTCGATGAACGCCGTTATCTACGTTGCCGACCTGGAGACCTACGAACTGCTTTACGTGAATCGCTTTGCTGTCGACTTTTTTGGACCGGATTGGCAAAAGCGCAAATGCTATCACTATCTGCAGGTCAATATGGATCAACCTTGTGATTTCTGTACCAATCCACAACTCCTCGATAATGGGGAACCTGGCGATCCGGTGGTGTGGGAGTTTCTCAACACCAGAACAAAGCGTTGGTACGAATGCTTCGACAAGGCCATTCGCTGGACCGATGGCCGGTTGGTTCGTCTCGAGGTCGCTCAGGATGTGACCGAGCGCAAGGAGTTGGCAAGGATCAAGGATGAGCTTCTCTCGGCGATGAGTCACGAAATGCGCACACCGTTGACTGCGATCAGCGGCTTTGCCGAACTCCTGCAAGGGGAACAGGATCTTTCTGAGCAGCACAAACTGCACATAAACATCATCTGCCAGGAGACAGAAAAACTAACGGATCTAATCAACAGGTTTCTGGATATCAGGCGACTCAAAACAGACCGGACACGGATCGATTATGAATACCTGTCTGTTCGAGAGTTGTTGGAAAAAGTGCAGGCCAATACCCGCGATTGCAAGAAGCATCACGTCTTCCAGATCAGCTGCCAGACAGAGGCAGCAATCTACGGTAACCGCAAAGAACTGAATCAGATCATCACACAACTTCTGGAGAACGCCTGTCGTTACTCTCCCCAGGGAGGCAAGATCAACCTCTCAGCGCAGAGCAATGAACGAGAGGTTTCTATCTGTGTCACTGACCAGGGTATCGGCATTCCAGAACATGAGCTGAAATCAATTTTCTCGCCGTTTCACAGACTCGACACAGGTGATACACGCGAAACAGGAGGAGTGGGCCTCGGACTTTGCCTGGCAAGAGAGATTGTCATTCTACATGGCGGCACGATCAATGCCGAAAGCACAGTCGGCGAAGGCAGCTCCTTCACGGTTCTCTTGCCACGCTTAACGGAGCAGGAGGCCTTACTGGAGACCCCTAAGACGATCGCTGAGGACTCATGACGGAACAGCCCTCGCAACCTGTACAGAGCAAGCGACTGCTTCTTTACAGCATCTTGACCATCGCCATTCTGGCAGCGGTTTCGATTGCCTATTTTCTTTTCACCTTTGATCTCAACAATTACCGGAAAAATGCGGAGGAAGAGCTTTCTTCCCTGCTGTCAATGCCCGTGACCCTGGGCGAAATCGGATACAAGCTGCACGACACCAACCTGGCCTTGCATATCGACGGGTTACAGCTAGGTGATAGCAGTTCTAAGCTTCAGGTCGAGACAGAAAAGGTCCTGGTGACCCTGCGCTGGAGGGGGCTTCTTGAGCGCAAGTTCGAATTTGCCAAAATCAGCCTGAGACAGCCGCAAATCCTCATCAAAACGACAACCGACACAGTCAACGAAGACAGCAACCGTTCACAGCAAGCATCGAAGGAGATCGATCAGGAGTTTTTGCAGATATTCAGCATTGCTGCTCTGGAGGTCATCGACGGCACCCTGGTGGTCGAGTCAGCAGAAACCGACCTGCCGATTCAACACTTCGAGTTCAGCGAGCTCAATGCCGGTGTCACCAACGTTCGGCTCAATAATACTTTCCAGTTTGATATCAAAGGACAACTGTCTCTCCCCACCCAGAAGGGGAAAAGCCCCTGCCGGTTACAAGGGGAAGGCGGCTTGCGAATTGACGACAGCCAGAGGCTGGAGCCCTACTTCGACTTCGACCTGGAGGCAAAAAGTCTTGAACTCGCAAGCCTCCGAGAGGCCTTGGCCAAGCAAACAAATAAAGAGTTCATCAAAGGGACAAGTGATCTACACATACATTTAGCAGGGGCTCCAAGTGAAGAGATTGATTTTCAAATCAGCCTGTCTTCAAACAACATGACCATCCGTCCCAATACCGACTACGCGCATCCGGTTCCCCTGAAAAACCTGATCGCAAGTGGTCGTCTGCATCTTCGAGGAGAGCACCCTGGCATCGGGAACCTTTCCTTACAGGTCGATGACTCCCGACTGGCAGGAGAGATCAGCTGGACGCCGCAGTCAGAACCCTTCTCGGCAAGGGTTACAATCCTTAACGGCAGCCTGCCAATTCCAACGATCAAACGCTGGCTCCCCGATCATCAAGTTCTGCAACAGGTTCGTCAGCACCTTAAGGATCAGGGCTCCGCAGAGATCAGACAGGCACAGATCCTCTTCCAGAAGAACCTCGGGCAAGCACAAAAATGGCAACTTGAGACATTCAAGGGAACTTTACTAAATATCGGCTGGACCATGCAGAACGGTCCTGATGCCGAGCTCGACTCCTTAGCATTCGACATAAACGGTGACAAATGGCAAATCGATAATGGCAAGGGGAGACTCGGTTCGACCCAATTGACCATCGAGGGTGCCGGTGAACTCGGCACTGAGAATCTGCTTCTATCTACGCTGGATATGAACGGAAAGATGCAGATTGAAGCTTTCCTGAAAGAGTGGCAAATTCGGCAGGACCTTCTGCAAACAAGTGGCGAAATCGAGATAAAAGGTCACCTCGAAGGGCCTCTGGACCGACTCAACCTGGACCTGCAGGCAGACCTGTCGCAGCTCAACATCAAACACTCTTCAGGGCTTGAGTTATCGCCTGGCGCAGAAGACCAGCTGGCGCTGCACAGCACCATAACACCACAAAAAATCAGCCTCGACCATGGCTCTCTTACATGGTCCTCCCTCAAAGGACATGTCTCGGGCAGCTACCTGCCAGCAGAACCAGACAGCCTTGCGATTGATGCTCTCCTGACCGTTAACGAACTGGCCCGGGTCACTGAAAGCTTACCGCTTTTGAAGAAGCTGAAACTTCATGGTCAGGCTGATCTGAGCATCAGTCAACGGGGACGACCACAAGACAATCTCCCTGAAATGACCCTGACTCTGCGCGATGCCGGGCTTCACGCGACAAGATTCATCGCTGACTTAAGCCATATCAACGGCCGCATCAAACTCACTGACACAGGCATGATCGCAAAAGACCTGCAGGTTCACATTGGCAAGTCTCCTCTCACGGTGCAGGCACAGGTCATCGACTTCTCCGAACCACGTCTGCTTCTGGATGCCAATGCGAAAACTATTCACGCCAACGACCTGCTCTTCAAATCCGAGAAAGCGCTGCTGCGTGACGTTGACGGCCACCTGGAAATCGACCGTGACGGGCTTATTTTTGCACCCGTTGATGTTCGCCTCGATGGAGGAACGAATGCTTCGATACAAGGAACGATTTCATTTCACCCGCCTTATGATGTGTTGCTCGACATCACCTCCGATTTTGCCAACGTCGGTGAGATCGTCGGTTTGTGGACAGATCACACCACCAAGCCAAAAGAGCACCTAGAGGCAAAGGACAAGGACGCTCAAGCAAGGAGTCATGTCACAATCAAGGCCCAGGCAAAAAGCGGCAATTTATACGGAATGAATTTTCACGACGCGACCGCAACCATCACACCCACCCGCGAACGCCTGATCATCCACCCTCTTCACTTCTCAGTCGGAGAAGGCTCCTGCGAAGCACAGGTGATCACAGACTTTTCTACCATTGACCAACCGACCATGCTGAGAGTCGCTGGTCATGCCGAAGATGTGGATGCCCTTCAGGTCTATCGTGAATTACTTAAACAGAAGAACATTTTGCGCGGCAAACTGGATGGAGACTTTTTCGTCAACGGAGAGATCGGCGCCAACTACCTGCCCTCGTCCTATGGCAACTTCAGCATTCTGGTGCATGACGGCGTACTGCACGAATTCCCGGTTTTAAGCAAGATCTTCTCCCTATTGAATGTCTCCCAGTTATTCGCTTTTCAGTTGCCCGACATGGATCAGGAAGGCATGCCGTTTAATAAACTGACAGGCCACTTCACGTTGGATAAAGGTGTGCTTGGAACAGAAGATTTAAAGATTGAAAGCGAAGCGATGAACCAGTCGTACATGGGAGAACTTAATCTGGTGAACAAGGTGGGGGATTTTCAGGTCGCAATTCATCCGCTCGGGACGGTAGACAAGATCGTTTCAAGTGTCCCGATCGCCGGATGGCTTTTAACCGGAGAGGACAGGGCTCTACTGACCGCCCATTTTTCAGTGGAAGGTAAGATTGGGGATTTTTCTGTCAACGCAATGCCTCTCGACACACTGACTGAGCCGACCATAGGCTTGCTGAGACGGGTGCTAGGGTTGCCCTTCAAACTGTTCGAAGATCCTCAGATTCTCTGGGGAGGAGATGGCAGCAGAAACCTACCGGAAGAGAAGTGATTCAGGCCTTTGTTCCGACATGCACCGCGGCAATGCCTCCGGTCAGATCGTGGATCTTGACATCGACAAATCCCGCAGCCTCCATCATCGCCTTGAAACTCTCACGATCAGGAAATTCCATAACGGAATCAGGAAGATACTGGTAGGCGCTGCGCTGGGAGATCAAACCGCCCAACCATGGCAATACGCGCAGAAAGTAGAAGTGATACACAGCACGGAAGAAGCTGTTGAGAGGGGTCGCAAATTCGAGGATCACCGCCCGGCCGCCCGGCTTGAGGACGCGGACCATCTCACTGAGACCTTTCTGACGATCGACAACATTGCGGATACCAAAAGCGATCGTAATGCCGTCGAAGATCGCGTCCGGATGCGGCATCGATTCGCAGGGCGCATTGACCATCAGGATTCGATCGCTGTAGGGTGATTCAGCGGCCTTGTCCCGCCCCAGAACCAGCATCCCCTGGGTAAAATCGGAACCGACTATCTTGACCGAAGAATCAGTCTGACGACCGATCTCCAGAGCCACATCCCCGGTCCCGGTTGCGATATCCAGAACCATCCCACCTTCAGGCACAGAGAGCTGCCGTACGGCAAAGCGCCGCCAACGCCGGTCGATTCCCAACGACAGGAGCCGATTCAGGAGATCGTAGCGTGGTGCGATCCGATCGAACATGTCGCGGATACCGCGACCTTTATCAGTCAGTTTGGTCATTTGCTTTTATGCCTCATTAAGTGGGAAACGCCGATTTTGTAACATGGTGACCGTTGTTATGTCAGTAAAAATGTCAGACTGAAACCAAAGAGAAGATCGTCAAAACAAAGTTTATTCCTGTGCGCTATAGATAAGAAGAACAATCAACAAATACGTCAAACAGGTAATCAGCAGGTTGTCTCTTTCCTTTTTAAGAAAGATCAACAATAATGCTCTCCCTTAGCGGGCACAAACGATCCCCTTACGACACTTAACGCAGCACCAGAAATGCCCGTAAAGGCCAAGGAGCCTTTTTGTGGACAAAGAAACACGCCGCATACTTCCTTTCGCAAGCCTGATTCTGGCCATGCTTCTCTGGGCCAGCTCTTTTGTCGCCCTCAAGCTTGCCTTCCGTGGCTATCATCCGATGCAGGTTATCTTTGGCAGGATGCTGATTGCCAGCCTTTGTTTTATAGTTTTCATCCCATCTTTCCGCAAACTCAACTGGCGGCGGCAGGACATTAAATATCTCTTGGCCATGGCTGTCTGCGAGCCCTGTTTTTACTTCCTCTTTGAAGCCAAGGCCCTGGAGCTAACCAGCGCTTCCCAAGCCGGCATGATCACGGCCATGCTGCCGTTGCTCGTCGCAATCCTCGCCTGGGCAACCCTTAAAGAGCAGGTCTCCAGGCAAACCCTGATCGGATTCGGGCTGGCGATTATCGGTGCCTGCTGGCTGGGTCTGGCCGGCGAAACGAACCGTAACGCTCCCAACCCACTGCTCGGCAATTTCTACGAATTCCTGGCGATGGTTTGCGCAGCAGGCTATACCGTCTCGCTAAAACACTTGACCAACAACTATCCGCCACTGTTTCTGACAGCTTTCCAAGCCTTTGTCGGTAGCCTCTTTTTCTTTCCCTTCCTTCTGCTCCCCGATGTTGGCTTCCCGGCTCACTGGAGCACTCAACCATTGCTGGCAATCGTCTATCTCGGGACTTTTATCACTTTTGGAGCCTACGGTTGTTACAATTATAGTGTCAGTCGCATTCCGGCAAGCCAGGCCGCCGGCTTTGTTAACCTGATCCCGGTTTTTAGTGTTCTGCTTGGCATGCTGATCCTTGGCGACACCCTCAATACAACACAATGGTTCGCATGTGGTCTGGTTTTCAGTGGGGTCTGGCTGAGCAACAGGAGAAAAAAGACTCTCCAGCTGCAACCCGAAACTTAAAGATCTTTATGAGTGGAACGGAAAAGCTCTAGAAAGGTGGTGTGCGGGAAAAGTGCCTTTTACTGGCATCCTGAAGTTTTGCAACAGCTTGAAAAGATTCTTTAAGAAGATCCTGTTCTGTCTTGCTCAACAGATGAGGGTCAAGAAAATGTGAGGGTGTTTGACCGGCCTCGATCAGGCCGATCTCATGACGAAGCCGCAAGAAGATCAGAGCTTCAAATGCAGCCCTGATATGTTCTGCCGTTTCCACGGCAAAAACATTTTCGTCGACCAGCATCTGCAGCCTGTCCATCGTTGAGATCGCCTGCACTCCCCGCTCAAGAGCAAACATCCTGACGCAATCAACGATGTAGACACAACCGCCGTACTTGACGGAGAGGTGACCGGCGTTATTGCCGTCCTTCTCCAACTGGAAGCGGCCGAGTAGACCGAGTGGGACCTTGTAGCGCAGATCAAGGGTCATCATGTGATAGAGGAACCCCTGGTGAACCTCAATCCCTTTGGTGACGATATCACGCAGATGATGAGCCAACGCCACGTCCCCGAACAATGGTAAAAAATCAAAGAAAATCGATGAATTCCTGACATGCGTAGGCTCCGGATCGAGCAACCAGCTATTGATCCGCGTCTGCCAATCACACAAACGTCCTCGCCACTCCTGGTTCCGCACCATGACACCACCATCACAAAGGGGATAACCAACGTCAGCCAGGGCACTATTGAGCTTTTCGCTGAAGGGGATAAAGAACGCATCGACCTCCGCCTGTCGCGCGTCGGCAAAATCCTCAAAGATAAAGCCGTTGTCCTGATCAGGATATAACAACATCTCCTTGCGGCCGGCACTCCCCATAATCAGGAAGCAGTAACGGATATCGGGAGGCGTCAGCCCTTCTTCAGCCATCTCCGCGAGACAGATCTGAAAGGTGCGACGGATGATGGCATGGTGTATATGGGACAGTATCTCCATAACCTCGGGGGTGCTGCGTGTTTCAGATAGCAACGCCCGCGCAACCCGAACCATCTCCTTGTGGATAGAAGCCAGCCCCTCGATTGTCGCCTCTTCCTTGATAGTGCCTAGCAGAAGCAGTGCTTTCTGGGAGCGATAACGCAGCAAGTCCCTCGGCGTGATGACGCCGACCAACTGTTCACGATCGACAATAGGCAGGTAATTCAAACCGTGCCGGGTCATGTATGCCATCGCTTCGTACATGTAGGTTTCAGGGGTCATGGTTTTGGGATTGATGCGCATGACATCCTTGACCACCAGCGACTCTGCATCGACACTTTCCGGAGCAAGCACCTTGGCGACGAGATCGCTGCCTGTGACAACACCAACAGGCGTATTTCGCTCATCAACAACGACCAGAAAACTAACATTGTGCTCGGTTAATTGCCGTGCAACGTTTCTCACAGTCACTTCCGGAGAGCAAGTCAACGCAGGCGAAGTCATGATCTCGGAGAGTCGCTTTTTAAAAGGGAAGGCCTCCATCTGGTTCAGTGCAGAACCGGAGTGCTCCGTAACAATTTCTGAATAGAGCTTACGAACCCGTGAAAGGACTGCACTGGTAAAGAAAGTCACCAGCTGCGGATTATCTTTTTGCAAGCGTTGGAGAAATTCAGCAGGGATGAGATAACAGACCGTAGGTTTGACTGTCCGTGCGCCGCCGGCATAAGGCTCGCCAGTAAAGATCGGCGTACCACCAAAAAACTGTCCTTCCTTGCGATAATCAACCACCATATCGATCCCACCCGGTGAAACCAGGGTGATCGTAATCAACCCTTCCTTAATAACGTACAGGTAACCGGTGGGTGAATCGTTCTGCTTGAAGATGTCATGATTAGCCGGATATTTTTTCAGGACAGCAGCCTCTCGCAACTCGCTAAAAACAGATTCAGGGAGATCTCTGAACGGTTCTGTTTCCTGTAACTGTTTGATCAGAGGCATAGGATAGAAGCACACAGTTGAAAGAGAGAGGTTAACATCTGGGGATTAATTTATCATCAATCGCACAGAGAGGGCAATCCCTTAGGAGAGTCAGAACACTTACTGTAGAAAGTGAATGGCAAACAGGAACTCTGCAGCAGGCAGGGGAAGAGACCAAGAGGACATTCAGGTCAGGTTACGGGGCACATAAGGGGAGTGCCAGCCCAACTTTGAGGAGATTATGCCGCAGGTATCAAACATAGGACTGATAATCTGACTTTCGATAACTTCCTGAGAAAGACGATACTCGGGCCCGACGACACAGAGAACGCCGTGAAGTTTACCGCCGCTGCCAAAGAGCGGTGCGGCCACGCTGGCAATACCTTCACCGAGGGCTCCGGAATCCAGTGCGTAGCCCTGGCGACAAATATTTGTAAATTGGCTGAGATCTGCGGGAGCTCCCTGAGCAGGCTGCAGACTCTGGCCATTCTTCATGGCCAAAAGGACCTGACCGGCGGCGGTGGTCTCAAGGGGAAAACGTTTACCAACCAGAGAAACTATTTTAACCTTCTGGGTGGTATCAACCATGTCCAGGAAAAGAACTTCCTTACGACGACGTACAGCAACATAGACAGCTTCATTGCACCCTCTGGCCAGACGTTCGATAAGGGGTTTCGCATGTCTCAAGAGGCCCATGCGAGAAAGAAACTTCTGGCCGATTTCATAGGCAGAAAGACCCAGTCGGTATTTGCCCGATTGTTCCTCACGCTCAACATAGCCACGGTTTTCAAAAGTTGCCAGTAAACGAAAAACGCTCGTCTTGTTCATGGCAAGTTTTTCACTCAGCTGACTGATGCGCACATCGTCATCAATTTCACTGAGTGCTTCCAGAACATCGAGAGCGTTTTCAACAGCCTGTATAGAATAGGATTCCTTATCTCTGGAGGGCACGTGTAACTCCTTAATGGAATCAAAAAAAACAGAAAACGAACTAGCTGGCCACCAAAATAATACGCTGTTTTATTATTGTCAACAGTTTGCTGAAAAAAGTTTTCAAATTGACCCTGTTTGAGGTTGTAAAAAATCCCATTTATTGGGTGTTTCACTCCCTGCAAGACTCTTTCCTACTAGCAAATAGGCCCACTTAACGAGATTAAACCAAAGCCAGGCAGAGATTTTAAAAATGGTGTTTTAAAACAAGAGCAATCTCAACAGAAGGAGCTTTTCTTCTAACGGGAGGGGTCAATCAGGCGATCGATGATCGGTTGATCGGCAGGAAGGATCGAGAATTCCGGAAGTTCGCTTGGATATAACCAGCGATGTTCGGCAACGCCAAGATTCCGGATCGCCGACGTAAGCAGCCGACAGGAATAAGCGAGAACCAGGACAGGTCCCCATTCATAGCGGTGAAACACCACTTCAAATATCTTAAGAACCTGAACTTCGGCGTCTAGCTCCTCACGAATCTCTCGACAAAGTGCTTCTTCGGGGCTTTCTCCGGGATCAACCTTGCCGCCGGGGAATTCCCATAAGCCAGGATGACGTTTATCATCCGGTCGTTTCGTGATAAGGATCTTTTCACCATCGGAGATGACTGCAGCAGTCACCAGAAGGGGCATTTCAAGAGAAGCGTCATGCATAAGATCACAATAGCAGAAATATGCACACAAAAGCTATTATCAAGAGCCACCAATTAATCTTCCATGGCAAGCAAATTCGGGTCTCATTTCCTTGCCGAAGAAGAATGATCGTGTTAATTTGTCTTGTTTTTTTTGCTCCATAAACCCCCTCACATATGTTTAAGGAGATCATCGTGTCCGTCTACGAAATCAAACATCCCCTGGTGCGCCACAAACTCGGTCTCATGCGTGCAGACGGCATCAGCACCAAGGATTTTCGCGAGCTTGCCTCGGAAATTGCCAGGCTGCTGACCTACGAAGCAACCAGCGACCTTGAGATGAAAAAAGAAGTGATCAAAGGCTGGGCAGGTCCGGTGACCGTTGATACCATCAAGGGCAAGAAGATCACTGTCGTACCAATCCTGCGCGCCGGCCTCGGCATGATGGACGGAGTTCTCGACCTGATTCCAAGCGCCCGCGTCAGTGTCGTTGGCCTCTATCGCAACGAAGAGACTCTCGAACCGGTTGCCTATTTCCAGAAGTTTACTCGGCACATTGAAGATCGAACAGCCATGATCCTTGATCCGATGCTGGCAACCGGCGGCAGTTTGATCGCCACCATCGACATGCTTAAGGAAGCCGGATGCAAGAGAATCAAGGGCCTCTTCCTGGTGGCGGCGCCTGAGGGGATTGCGAATCTGCAGGAGAAACATCCGGATGTTGACATCTACGTAGCGGCCGTCGACGAAAAGTTGAATGAGGTCGGCTACATTATTCCAGGCCTCGGTGATGCCGGCGATAAAATTTTCGGTACCAAATAACCATAAAGAGGAGCAGACATGTCAGATAGTCAGCAGCACTACCGCATCAGTCTCAACCCGAAAGAAATAGTCATTGGTGCCCAGATGCTTTTTGTCGCGTTTGGCGCACTGGTCCTGGTGCCCTTACTCACGGGCCTCAACGCCAACGTTGCACTCTTTACAGCAGGCGCCGGAACCTTAATCTTTCAGGTTGTAACCAGGGGGAAGGTTCCTGTTTTCCTGGCGTCAAGCTTTGCCTTTATCGCGCCGATCATCTACGGTGTTCAACAATGGGGCATCCCCGGCACCATGTGTGGCCTGCTCGCTGCGGGTTTCCTTTACGTCATCATCAGTTTCAGCATTCGTATCTTCGGTTCTGACATCCTCCATAAAATTCTGCCACCGATTGTTACCGGTCCCGTCATCATGGTTATTGGCCTGGTCTTGGCGCCAGTCGCCGTACACATGGCTTCAGGACGCACGGGAGATGGCTCGGCATGGCTGGTTCCGGAACCAACAGCTTTCATCATTGCCGGGGTTGCCCTGGTGGTCACGGTCCTTGTCTCACTTCTCGGCCGTGGTCTGTTTCGCCTGATCCCTATTCTTTGTGGCATTGTAGCCGGATACCTGACAGCGTTAATCCTCGATGCTACGGGAACCTCGGCAGCCTTCCAGGCGAGCTTTGACCCGGGCGCCCTGCAGAACTGGACCGGCCCTACCCTCGTCTCCATGCAAAAGGTTTTCGATGCGCCCTGGCTGGCCGTGCCCGACTTCACTCTACCCGTCTGGAACCTGGAAGCCATTCTCTTCATCGTACCGGTGGCCATTGCACCGGCCATAGAACACTTTGGTGACGTTCTGGCAATCGGCAGCATCACGGGAAAAGATTATGTTGACGATCCAGGCATCGACAAGACAATGCTCGGCGACGGCCTTGCCACCAGTATGGCTGCACTACTCGGCGGACCTCCCAACACCACCTACTCTGAAGTCTCCGGGGCTGTCGCCCTGACCCGCTCCTTTAACCCGGCGGTCATGACCTGGGCAGCGATTACAGCTATCCTGCTTGCCTTCGTCGGCAAGCTGGGGGGCTTCCTGAATACCATACCGGTGCCCGTTATGGGCGGCATCATGGTTCTGCTTTTCGGTGCGATTGCCGTCATTGGTATCAACACCCTGGTCAGAGCCGGCACAGACCTCATGCAACCACGCAACCTGACGATTGTTGCAGTCATTCTGGTCTTCGGTATTGGCGGCATGAGCTTTGACCTGGCAGTTGTCAAGCTCGGCGGCATCGGACTGGCAGGAATTATCGGGGTTGTTCTCAACCTGGTTCTTCCGCAAGCGAGAGATTAAGCGCGAAACAAACAGACTCAACAAAAAAGCACCCTCATCGAGGGTGCTTTTTTTAATTCAATCTTTGCTCACAGAGAAGCGACAAGAAAGGTCACGAGCTATCGACCATTGCCGGCACAGGGCAAAAAGTTTCTCCTTAACTCTCTCTTATAGCGGAAGCGTCGAAACCAGCTTTTTCAGAAACCTTGGTTTACGCTCTTCTGGTTGGGTCTGATCGACAACTTCCCTGCGAAGGTTGCCGTTCGCATCGATCGTGATTTTCTGGTCTTTCTTTTCCATGTTGCCCCCCGACAAAACGAGTCAATCTGATTAAGCATTAAAATCGGCTGAACTGAACCTAACTCTCAGTTTAATTCTGGAACAAAAGGTCATAACTTTCAACATAACCAACGGACCAGCTAGCTATAACCATAGTTACACTCAAGTCGCTCTACTTATACATTAACCGTCGAAGACAAGCGGCACCATGGACTCACTAATAGTTCCTTGCGAGTTAGCCTTTGTTTGTAGTAATCGAGACTGGATCTGACAGACAGTGCCTGGTTTTGTCCTACGCCTCTGCATACTAAATATCCCTAGGTAATATAAGAATGAGTTGAAACAGGATTTACAGTAAGCCTACATGCCAGACAATCAATCTTTTTATAAATCGTGATATTTGAGAAAAAACACATTTCACGTTTTATTCACATTTTTTCAACATCCCCGTCACATGACATCGTTTAAAGTACACTCAACAATACGAACTAACCAATCGTATTGAACCTCCTGAATAACCTTTCCTATGCCTCCGGGGTCTTCATATTGTAAGACCCCTTTTTTTTAGTTTTCCAAACAATAAAAGGCCACCCGTTATCAGGTGGCCATTTTTCGTTCTATATGTCGTGATATTTGAGAATCAAATCACCATGCCAGGAAGTATAGGAAGCTAGGGGCGATTCAATCTTTAAAGTTTTGTGAAGCTGAACTTTTGTCCACCAACAGTGGCTTCAAACATTAAACCACCCTTTGTGATAGTGAATGTAGACAGGCCTTTATGGTAGCCTCCACTAGCTGTTGTAGCATTATTTTTTCCCCCACTGGCCGTCGCGGAATTACCCGAAGTGTTAGCAGAGGCGCCTGCTGCTGCTGTTATGGCAGTGGCCTGTGCTTCTGCACCGAACTCGAAGTTACCATTGGTGAACTCACTTAGAGCTCGTTTGTCCTGGAAAAATACGACCTCACTGAAACCTGTACCACCAAGTTGAAAACCGATGGTCGCCTGCATCATTGTTGTGTTGCCGATATGATTACCTTGTTCATAAACACGACCTTCTCCATAAGCCCCACCAACGACAAACCCAGCCTTGCCGATAGTTGGAAACAGTGCATAACCATAGGCACTTTTAAACATATTTGAGATGCCAGCGCCCTCGAACATCTTTTTTGTGTCTGAGTACTCGTCAGCATATGCACTTGAGCAGAAGAGGGTCATTAATAGTCCGATTGTCAAAACCCTTAGTATTGATTTCATCGAAGGTCTCCTTTTCTCAATTACTTGAACTTGATTTCGAGTATATCTGGTCAGGATTCGACGTCAAACATGAATGATCCTATTTGCCCTTAAAAATAATAAAAGGCCACCAAAGATCAATCCCTGGTGGCCATAGTTTTGTGGATTAAAGAGTTTCCTGAATACCTCTATCAATAAGAAACCGTTTTTCTTCTCGGCAGTGGTGATAAATAAGAACGGCTCCCAGTTGCTCAGGATCCGTTACGACATCTCGGACAAATCGAAGCCAGGCTGTAAACTATAATTGCTAAGCTTCGTCTAATTCACAACGCTAGGAAAGTACACATCCATGACGAAAGGAGTTTGACCATGAAGAAAAAGCTAGCAATCTTTGTTGCATTGGTATGTTCACTTTTGTTGACATCATCTTTTGCAGTGGCTGCTAACCAAGCAAACGAGCAGGAAAGGATACAGGCACAAGAGCAGGCGCAGATCTACGGAAGCCAAATGATGACAGAGCAGGAACGAAATGAGTATCGCGCCAGAATGCAATCGGCAAAAACTAATGAGGAACGAGAGCAAATACGCATGGAACACCACGAGCGCATGAGAGATAGGGCCAAGTCACAAGGTCTTAGCATGCCGGATTCCCCACCTCCAAAAGGCGGTGGCATGGGTGGTGGCATGGG
>NODE-260-length-19382-cov-7.96864_pt1 | contig 19382 bp, 18 predicted proteins | sample MGYA00139097_ERZ477577 | MGnify/ENA metagenome assembly ERZ477577
GATGTGATCATATCTATTGGCCTTTGGTGCCTATGCCGGGAGGAGGAAACTCTTTACAGAATGCGGCAACGTCACGAGCAATTTCCTCTATCAGCCTTTCATTCTCAGGCTCGGAGACCACTGCATTAAGCCATTCTCCCACCTGAACCATTTCGCGCTCCTTGAAACCACGCGAGGTCACTGCCGATGTACCCATTCGTATACCGCTTGGATCGAACGGTTTTCGGGCATCAAACGGCACTGAGTTATAATTGACCACCAGTCCGGCTGAGTCAAGCGCTTTTGCGGCTATTTTCCCGGTCACCCCTTTACTGGTGAGGTTAACAAGGAGCAGGTGATTCTCCGTTCCGCCCGTAACAAGGTCAAAGTTCCACTTCTGCAGGGTATCAGCAAGAACAGAAGCGTTTGTGACGATCTGCCTGGCATACGCTTTAAATTCATCACTGTTCGCCTCTTTGAAGGCGATAGCCATTGCTGCAGTCGTGTGGTTATGAGGACCGCCCTGGATTCCCGGGAAAACCGCCTTGTCGATAGCTGCACCATACTGCTCACGGCACATGATAAGAGCTCCGCGAGGTCCACGCAGAGATTTGTGCGTCGTCGTTGTCACAATATCGGCATGAGGAACAGGTGATGGATGAACACCACCGGCAACGAGTCCTGCAAAATGAGCCATATCAACCATCAGCAAGGCCCCGACCTCGTCGGCGATCTCACGGAAGATTTCAAAGTCAATGAAGCGAGGATAGGCGGAATGCCCGGCAATAATAATTTTAGGATTACACTCATGAGCTTTCTGCCTGACGGAATCATAATCAAGCAAACCGGTCTCAGGATGTAACCCATAAGATTCGGCGTGAAAATACTTTCCGGAAATACTGACACGAGCTCCATGCGTTAAATGGCCACCATGGGGAAGCGCCATGCCAAGAATGGTATCGCCTGGCGAAAGAAAGGCAAGATATACTGCCAGGTTGGCCGGGGAACCAGAGTATGGCTGAACGTTAACATGGTCTGCTCCGAAAAGATCTTTGGCGCGCTGAATCGCTAAGCTTTCAATCTGGTCAATAACCTGTTGACCTTCGTAATACCTTTTACCAACGTACCCTTCCGAATATTTATTGGTCAGAACCGAACCGGTGGCCTGCAATACCGCTGTCGAGACATAATTCTCTGAGGCAATCAGACGAATTTTGTCTGACTGGCGCTGTTCTTCCTGTTTTATCAACTCAAAAATTTCTTTATCAACCCGCTTTACCTCTTCCATCTATCTTCCTCAACCGCTCTTAAGCAATTACCTTGGTTTCACTTTGATTAACAATTCACTCAACCCATTATATATCGAGGCCGGGAACTGTTGCTTCCGGCAGACCAACAATTTTTTTAATAGATTCTTTCCAGCGAAGCAATGGATTATTCTTCAGCTGTTCATATATATTTTTGATTTTCTTATCGGTCTGACCTGCTTCAATCCGCGCAACTTCCTGCCTGGCTGTTTCTGAATCTACCGTCACCCTTTCTGAGATCCTGTTCATCAGACCGATCCAGATTGAATGACTGACACATGGTGACAGGTGGTTCACAAGCCCGAAGATATCGTCGATATCAAGCATTGGCTCAATACTGACAGACGTTGCAAAACCCCGTTTTTTAGCAATCTGGAGTGATTCTCTGCGCTGCTGATAGCCGGGAGCTCCCGGCTCCCAGAATGCCAGAATTTCCGGGTTGCGAGCTGTTATTGTAAACCGAAAAAGTATCTGCTCTTTCAACCTGTCAAATTCATTACATAGAGGTGCAATGATGTCAGGGGAAGGCTTGGATACGATCAACACCTGATTACCTTTTGCCAGCAGGCGGTGAATAACAGAGAGACAGGCATCCAGATTTTCAGAAACAATATCATGGGATGCCGGAAACATCACCTGCCCGGGAAAAAGGGGGTACTCCCTGGTGAGTTCTGTCTCTATTACCCTGAGCCTGCTCCACTCGGCAGCAGACGCTATAACATTATTCTTAAGAGCTTTCGTTCGTGCATAGCAGTAGCGACACTCGTAAGAACATCCGGTAGAGCAATTAATCTCCGCAACAGCCCATTCTTTTGTACCACGAATCATGGTCATGGTGTCAGGACCAAAATAGTTGTGATCAGGATTGCCACATTCCCAGTAACTCTTTGATACCTTTGCGGGCGAAAGCTTTTATCTCCTCAAACTGTTGATCATTTATCGGTGCCCCTTCTGCAGTGGCCTGGATCTCTATCCACCGACCACGACTGTCCATAACAAAATTACTGTCCGCATCAGCACATGAATCTTCAGAATAATCAAGATCAAGCAATACCTGTCCGTCAATGATACCGACGGACACAGCCGCCAGCGGCAGAATTTTGGGGATCGCTTCCAGCTTACCCTCCTTGTTCATTCTATGGACGGCGTCTCTTACAGCCAGAGCAGCACCAGTTATCGCTGCCGTTCTGGTCCCTCCATCCGCATTTAATACATCACAATCAATACGCAGCGTATAGGGGCCCAACTCGTTCAGGTCGAGCATCATTCTCAAGCTGCGCCCGATCAGCCGCTGGATTTCCTGACTCCTTGCGGCCCTGCCTCCCGTTTCCCGGCGATACCTGGATGATGTCGCACAGGGGAGCATTCCGTACTCGGCAGTTATCCAGCCCTGATCTTTGCCTTCCAGAAACGGGGGAACCCCATTTTCAATAGTCACCCCGCAGATCACCTGGGTGTTTCCGGTTTTTATCAGAAGTGAAGCTCCGGCCTGGGGTTGAATATCCCGCTCTATTGAGAAGGGTCTCAAGCCATCGGGCGATCTGTTATAACTGCGCATAGTTTTGCTTTTTAGTTAAATTATAATTGCCGTTTATCGATAACCCGACTGCTCTTGCCATTATAGCGTTCCAGGCTTCTCTCCTCTACCAACTTGACATTGACACCCACACCGAGTTCTGCCGCCAGTCGTTTCTTGATAGTGTCTACCATGGTGCGCTGTTTTTTCATCTGATCAAAAAAGATCGACTCGACCACTTCTACCAGCACGGTAACCTTGTCCTCGTTGTGCTCTCGCTCTACAACCAGGTTATAATGTGGCTGTGTCCCCTCAATATCAAAGAGTACCGCTTCAATCTGGGTAGGAAAGACATTGACACCCTTGATAATCAGCATATCGTCTGTGCGGCCCATAATACGCTGGATACGATGAAGCGTCCTGCCGCATGGGCACGGGGCAGGGATCATTCGGGTCAGATCACGGGTTCTGTATCGTATTACCGGGAAGGCTTCTTTTGTCAACGTAGTGATAACCAACTCGCCAATTTCACCAGCCATAACCGGCTCCAGTGTTTCGGGGTCAAGTATTTCTACCAGGAAATGATCTTCATTGACGTGAAGGCCATTGCACTCCTGGCATTCTCCGGCAACACCAGGTCCCATAACTTCAGACAGGCCGTAGTTATCAGTGGCAATAATTCCAAGACGCTCACTTATTTCCTCTCTCATTTTCTCGGACCACGGCTCGGCGCCAAAAAGCCCATACTTCAGGGAAAGCCCATTGGGGTTTATGCCCAGATCCATCATCACATCGGCCATTTTCAGGGCATAGGATGGTGTACAAACAAGCGCCGTGGTCTTGAAATCCTGCATTATCTGGATCTGTCGCCTGGTGTTCCCCGCCGATATCGGTATGACAGAGGCCCCAAGCTTTTCAGCTCCGTAATGCAACCCAAACCCACCGGTAAAAAGACCGTACCCAAAGGCAATTTGGATAACATCTTCCTTGCCAACGCCTGCAGCGGTCAGGATGCGGGCCACCAGGTTTGACCAGGTATCTATATCCTTTTTGGTATAACCGACAACGGTCGCCATTCCGGTTGTTCCTGATGATGAATGAATCCTGACAACGTCTCTCAATGGAACGGCAAACATACCGTAGGGATAATTGTTGCGGAGGTCCTGCTTGGTCGTGAACGGCAGTTTGCTCAGATCGCTAAGCGACGTGAAAGATTCACCATCAATCTTCAGGTCTGAAAATTTATTTCGATAGAACGGCACATGGGTTGCGACCCGATAGAGAGTCGACTGAAGGCGTTCCATCTGCAGTTGTTCCAGGTCAGCCCTGGCCATATTTTCGTTTTTATCCCAGACCATTCTTTTTCCTTTTCCCTATGACAGGCTCAACACAACAAATAAGTCCAACATTCCGAACTACAGACTATAGATCTGCTTACTCTCCAGGATGGTAAATCCATCTCTCTGCAGAGATTCTATCGCCCGATCCATCTCATCAAATCGAAAGATCAGGACCGCATTTTCGCCAGTCTTGTTGACAAAGGCATACATATATTCAACGTTCAGTTCTTCCTTCTCAATACACTTGAGAACCGTTGCCAGCCCACCAGTTCTATCCGGCACCTCAACGGCAATTACCGTTGTCTTGCCAACGGTAAAACCGTTGGCTCTCAGCGCCTTTTCTGCTTCGGCTACCTGGTCAACAATCAGGCGAAGAATACCGAAATCTGCCGTATCGGCAACTGAAAGGGCCCTGATATTGATATTGTTTTCGGCAAGAATTGCGGTTATCTCTGCCAACCGTCCGGACTTGTTCTCCAGAAATACTGCGATTTGTTCTACGCGCATGTTCTCCTCCCGAGCCTAAATTTTACGCTTATCGATAACCCGTTGGGCTTTTCCTTCACTTCTCTGAATAGAGCGAGGATTGACCAGCTTAACGTTGCAGGTAACACCGAGGATATCCTTGATGTCTCTGGTAAGCCGTTTGGTTAACTGCTCGAGCTTCTTAATCTCATCAGAAAAAACCAAATCACTCACCTCGACCTCAACGGACATCACATCCATAGATCCATGACGCTCTACTATAATCTGGTAATGAGGCTCAACACCTTCAACCCCCATCAGCACATGTTCAATCTGAGATGGGAATACATTTACCCCCCTGATAATCAACATATCGTCTGTACGGCCGGACACCTTTCCCATCCGAACCAGCGTCCTGCCGCACTCACATGTTTCATAATGGAGGCTGGAAATATCCTTGGTTCGATAGCGGATTACAGGAAACGCCTCTTTTGTCAGGGTGGTAAAAACAAGCTCACCTTTTTCTCCCGGCGGCAGCGCTTCTCCGCTGTCAGGATCAATAATCTCCGGCAGGAAATGGTCCTCAAAAATATGCATACCACCGGAACTCTTTAAACACTCCATGGCAACACCGGGTCCGATAACCTCAGAAAGACCATATATATCAATTGCCTTCAGGTTCAGCTTCCGCTCAACCTCTTCACGCATATTTTCACTCCAGGGTTCGGCACCGAAAATTCCCACACGCAGGGACAGACTCTCCGGAGCAACTCCCAGTGTCTCCATAGTCTCTGCAAGGTTGAGCGCATAAGAAGGGGTCGACAGCAGAACCGTCGAGCCAAAATCCTGCATAATGGTAATCTGGCGCTTGGTGTTCCCACCCGAGACAGGAATCACCGTGGCTCCAAGCCTCTCTGCACCATAGTGTGCACCCAGTCCTCCGGTAAAAAGACCGTAGCCATAGGCATTATGCACCATGTCCCCGCGCGTCGCACCTCCGCATGACAGTGCCCGGGCCATTAAACCGGCCCAGGTACCAATATCTTTCTGGGTATAGCCGACAACTGTCGGTTTTCCTGTGGTGCCGGATGAGGCATGAACTCGTACCACATCATCAAGCGGAACGGTGAACATGCCAAATGGATACGTATCCCTGAGATCATCTTTTATGGTGAATGGAAGTTTCTGCAGATCACTCAGGCTTTTAATATCCCCGGGTGTGACTCCAGCAGCCTCCATTTTTTTACGATATGGTTCGACTGTTTTATAGACCCGTGAAATCAGTTTCTGCAGCCGCTTAAGTTGAATAGACTCCAGGCCGACTCGTGGCAGCGTTTCTATTTCTTCTTCCCAGTAGATCGTACTCATCCTCTCTTCTCCTTGGGTATTTCTATTGATTGCCGGCCTCTCTTCCGGCAGCAAAAGCTTTCATATTCTCTGCCCGGAAACGCTCGGGAACACGCGCTTCTATTATTTCTTCAAAAACAGCTTCATCAACGGGCAGGTGAACAGACAGCGCCCCAACCAGCGCAACGTTTGCCGTTCGAACCTCACCCGCCTCCCGGGCAATGGAAAAAGCGTCAACAGCGATGACCTGGATATTTCTCTTAACCAGCTCATCCAATACATTTTCCGGGTAGGTCGCCTGGCCAGTTGCAACCGAAGGGGGCAAGATATGCTGGGTGTTGACAATAACAATACTTCCCTGATGAAGATATGGCAGATACCTGACGGCCTCCATCTCCTCAAACGCCATCTGGATGTCAGCACAACCCGGCTCGATCAGGGGTGAGTAAACTTTTGTCCCGTAACGAAGCTGTGCAGTAACAGAACCGCCTCGCTGGGCCATCCCGTGAACTTCACTTTTTTTAACATCATATCCGGCCGAAAGCAGGCTGGCTGCGGTCAACTCGCTGGCCAGCAGGATACCCTGACCACCGACACCTGAAAAAAGGATATTCTTTAAATCACTCATTATTTCCCTTCCCCCCTGGTAATAGCATTAAATTTACACAGAGAGGCGCACTGCCCGCAATCATTGCACAGCACCTCATCTATCCTGGAATATCCTTTCTGGCTCTTTTTGTATCCTTTTGCCTCGGCTTCACCTTCAGCGAAAGGCGTCCAACTGATCGCCGGGCATCCGAGTCTGATACAGGATGTACATCCAACACAATTGTCGATATTGGTAAAATAAGAGACAGGTTTCCGCAGCTTCATCTCAGGCAGCAATACACAAGGGGCAACAGAAATGATGACGGACATCTCATCGCGATCGACCTCTTCCTTAATGATTTTGCGACACTCCGGTACCTCATGTGGATTGACGATCCGGACATGTTTAACCCCAACAGCGCGGCATAAGGCTTCCAGGTCAAGTGACGGGGCAGCTTCGCCACGAATATTGTTACCAGAAGCAGGGTTGGGCTGCTGGCCGGTCATCGCGGTTATCCGGTTGTCGAGAATGATCAGGGTCGCAGCAGACTTATTGTAAACCGAGTTAATCAGGCCGGTTATTCCAGAATGAACAAAGGTCGAATCACCGATTACTGAAACAACCTTGTCATGCGATCCTTCACCGAGTGCTTTGACCATTCCATGTGCCATGGGGATCGAGGCCCCCATACATACCGTTGAATCCATGGCATTAAGGGGTGGAAGGAAGCCAAGTGTATAACAGCCAATATCTCCGGAAACAAAAAGTTTCATCCTGGAAAGGTTAAAAAAGATGCCTCGATGGGGACAGCCGGCACACATATTCGGTGGCCTCATCGGCAACTCAACCGGTTCAAACAGGTCCTTCTTCTTCCGCGTCGGGTCTATACTGTCACGAACGATAGCGGTATTGAGCTCACCGATGGCCGGAATGAAATCCTTTCCATGGCACTCAATGCCCCATGCTTTTAACTGGGTTTCCAGGAAAGGATCAAGTTCTTCCACCACGTGCAGCGAGTCAACAGAATCTGCAAACGTTCTGATCTTCTCTTCAGGGAGTGGCCAGCACATACCAAGTTTTAACACTGCAGCTTCAGGGAAGGCTTCTTTTACATACAGATAGGAGACACCAGAGGTAATGAAGCCACGTTTTGTATCACCATTCTCAACCACGTTCAACGCACTCGTTTCGGCCAGTTCAGCACAGCTCGCCATCCGCTCCTCAACAAAAACTCTTCTCCTTCGAGCCAGGCTATTCTGGTTGTGATTCTGACCAGTACCGGAGTATCAAATTTCTCACTGAGTTCGAAAGCGTCTTTCAGAAACTTCTTGGCTTCAGCAGGATCAGACGGTTCCAGCATCGGTATCTTGGCTGCCAGCGCATAGTTCCTGTTGTCTTGTTCATTCTGGGAGGAATGCATATCGGGATCATCCGCTGTCAGGATGACAAGCCCTCCTCTCCCCCCGGTATATGAAGCAGTGAAGAGAGGGTCTGCAGCGACATTCAAGCCAACATGCTTCATCGTTGCCAATGCTCGCGCACCGGCAAAAGATGCTCCGATGGCTACCTCAAGGCCTACTTTTTCATTCGGAGCCCATTCGGTGTACACCCCATCATAGGATGCAAGGTTCTCCATTATTTCTGTCGATGGTGTGCCAGGGTATCCCGAAGCTACTGATACGCCGGCTTCGTATGCGCCCAGAGCAATCGCCTCATTGCCGGACATCCATAAGGTGTTCTCGTTTAATTTAGTTTTCATATTCCCTACTGTCATTTCTTTCCACGGAATAACCGTGGGTTGCAATATTTAGCCTCGTTGCGGCCACTTTTAAGATAACAGATGACATTACTCCTAAATCAGCTTCTCAGGCAAGCATTTTTTCTGCTGCCCCTCTCCTGATTACACGCATTTAGCAGATTGGTTCATAAAATCAATATTCTGAACCATTTTCCATTAATTGTACAATGTTACCACACAATTGAGTTTCAATCCGCGATCACTTGCCGTATAGTTAAGAGTCGATACAGTATTGGTTTCAATTTCATGCTTTCACAGAAAGGAGGAACGTTATGTATATCGGCAGAATCATGCACACCAATCTTGTCACCATCACTCCTGATGCAAGTCTGGTGGAGGCAAGAGACCTTATTGAAAGAAAAAATATAGATCACCTTCTTGTGGTTAATGACCGGGGAAAACTGGTCGGGATCTTATCAGACCGCGACCTGAAACAATACTGGGCATCCCCTGCAACATCGTTGAGCAAAAATGAGCTTGGCTATCTTCTCGAAAAAATCCTGGTGAAAATGATCATGGTCAAAACCGTTGTTACCGTGACACCGGATACCACGATTGAGCGGGCAGCGTATATAATGCAGACCAACAATATAAGCTCACTGCCGGTCATGGATCAGGGAGAGTTAGTGGGCATCATCACCAGTACGGATGTTATGGGCGTCCTTCTGGAGGCTATCGGCATGAGCGAAGAGTCGGTGAGAATCAGCGTTCTGGTGGATGATCGCATTGGCAAACTGGCAGAGGTTACTGCCGTTCTCAAGGATCATAGCATAAATATCCAGAGCCTTTTTGCCTGGCCGGTTCGCAAACATCCAGGAATTCACCAGCTGGTCCTCAGATTAGCTGGAGACGACGGTCCCAAAGCTGTTGTCGCCCTTAACAAAAATAATTTCAAGGTGTTAACGCGGTATGTTAAAGATCTGACCCCGTACCTGCCTGAATCAGTCTGAGTATCCCGTTGCTGCTAAGGCCAAAATCGCTTTCGTGGAGCATGTATTTTGGTTTATCCGGATAACGCCTGCCTGAAACAGCTATGCGCCTACTGGATGTCCCCCGTCTGATCCGCAAGCAGGAAGGGTCATCAACTCCTGGTTGGACAGAATATAATACTGAACGCCCCCATGGCGCCCTCGCTGGAGTAACTCCAGAGATATGTTAATAAATTCAAAGGAAAAAGAAGAAAAGCTGCTTGAAAAAGAGGGAAACCCTAACTTTTAACCTGGTATAGAAACTATGGGCCGCTCATAGTCAGCGGTTCACTTTGACTGCTTTTCTTTCTTTGTTTACATAACGGTAAAAAAGTGGGAACGCTACGAAGAACGCGACGCATATAATGTATTCAACCCCTTTGATCTGTGTATAAAAATCAACCAGGGTGTGAATTGGACTGATCAAGCCAGTAGCAACCAGATATTGCCTTGCCAATTCAGTGACCTGCCAATCAACTTGGTTGAGTCCACCTATCAAAGCGGCAACAGCCCATACACCAAAAGTGATTCCTGTTCCAGCTATTATTATTCCAGCCATCTTAATACTTTTTCCAGTCATGTTGTTCTCCTTTGATGCTGTAGTTGAGGTGTTAACGTTACCCATCGTGCCGTTTTGAACCGTTAGATGTCGAACTCAAATATGCAGTGAATAGTGTCTTTATCAGAACCCCGTGATTGCAGTAACCCAACCTTTTATCATTTCGACAGGTCCGAAATTTACCAGTCCGGCAAGCAAGCAGGTAAATCCCCAAATTCCAATCAGTGCGCTCAACACAGCACCAACCTTAAGGCCAAAACCCATTATTTCTTCAGTTACATCTACAGTGACATTTTCGTTTATGACGGTTTTGGATTTCATAATGTCCTCCTGGTCTGAGAGTTGACTGGTGTGATCAGTTGATCCTTGTTTGTCTTTATAATTGCAGGCCATGTGCCAGAAAAAAACTTATTGATTAACCTTTTGATAATATTATTTTAATATGTTTTTTGGGCTGATCATGAGAAGAGGAAAAGGTGGTAACGCGATCATAAGTGTTGCATAAAGGAGGGAATGCTATGCAACACTTATACACTACTGTTGTATAGTGTTGTGGATAGGGACCGAGGAGAACTATTTTTGGAATGTGGCTTCGTGCATGAAGAGCTTCCTCAAAACAATCACTGACACAGCAGCATTCTCAAGTACGGCAACCTGAAAATGCTATCTGTCAGCTTGTCTGAGTATGAACCGATAGGTGAGTTCTTGATCTTCCGCCCTTGAGACTTCAAACTCGCTATTATAGCCGCCTAATAACTCTTTACAGATACGCTCGCGCATATGTGTTGCTACATCCCCGCCAGAAGCGGACAATGTCCCTGGTTTTGGCCGTAAGATCATTTTTATGATTACTTCTGCTTCTGATTGTATGTCTGCTTCAATGTGCACTTTGCTGAATATGCAGGATCCAATATCACGACCAGGCTGGGGGATAACTTGCTCTGCCTGGAGGGCCATGGCGAGAAAAAGGTCTCTTCCGGGAATATTGACCGGGGGAAGCGCAAGTATAGTATTTGACTCCAGGATTTGAGAAATTTCAGGGAACTGCAGTTCAAGCCAGGAAACCAGAAGTGTGATCGCATCATTTACAGTGGCAGCAGGATTAGAGTACAATTGCTGCAACGACCTGAGGCGGTTAACCGTAGCTGCAATCTTTTGCCCACTTTCCCAAAGATCCGTCACAACCTTATGGTTTTCACCTTCCTGTAGATCGAGGTTAGTCTCCTGATCTCGCAAAATTTGAGCGCAGTTGATGATGCCGTTGGCATGATTCATGATATCATGACATCCTCGATACGGTGGTAGCTCATTGAGCAGGGAGAGGCTCGTTACTCGGAGTTCCTCAAGTCCCAGTCCAATTTCACCACTGTTTTCCATAGTATTATAGGAATCGATACACTCGAGAAATCGAAGCAAAGTACTCAGCGCGTCCATTTCCTGGTCAGAAAATGATTCGGGGTCATCACTGAGGATAGTTACTATACCGGATAGGCCGGAAGCAGAAGATATGGAGAAACAGATTCCGGCGTGTATTTCGCCGGAATAGAGAAAACTTTTTCTGATCCGTGAGAACGTCAGATCATCTGTTTCACGAAAGACAAGAACTCCCCGACTCTTTACTTCTTCACGCAGATAATCCGGTATATTTTTGCTCTTTTCACCATCATTAAAAAAAGATAGTGATACCTGTTTGTAACGTGGATGTTGCTGCAGCAGATGAGCAGCAAGTTTCCAGACCATTCCTCCCGTCTGATCCTGGTTGCATGCAGTTGGATCAGGATCAGGTATTGTCTTGAGGATGTTTTTATAAAGAGCGCAGGCAGTGAGTTCGTTGCGAAATCTCTGGCCGAGGTCTGTTAATGCGAGAATTGAATCGGTAGTCTTATGATCTGAACCTTTTTTACCAAGCGCTTCTCTGATATCACTGATCAGCTCAAAAAATGGTCGGGTTACGTAAACATGCAGGAAAAGAAGCAACATTGTCAAAAACATCGTTGCCAGTGCGAGTAGGCCACGAAGAAGGTTTTGTACAGCCTGCCATTGCTGCTGGACGTATCTGTCGAAACCCTCATCAAATTTTGCGATCCTGTGGTTGATGTCACGCAATATTCGGTAAATTGCCAGATGTCTTTGCTCTTTATCAGATTCTGCTGACAGTAACCGTACTCGGGCCATCAATTTCGTCATATCGTTTCGACTGACTAACAATAATTTGAACTCCTCCGGAATTAAGGTCTGGGCAGCCAGATTTGAACCTTTTTCACCTATCTTAGAGGCCTCACGTTCCATTTCCTCCATATTGATAATCTGATTGCTGAGAAGCTGTTCAATTATAAATTCACTGAACTCCCCAGAATGGGCCCTAATGATTCTGCTCTCTTCAAGGAGTCTGTAGTTATGAGCATGCATATACCATTCCCGGACGCCTAGGGTGAAAACGGCCAGTAGTACGCAGACTGCTGACAGCAGAGCAATTTGAATGAGTTTTTTCAAAGGCAGCCGCACAAAAATCCCTGGATTTTTATCGTCTTTTTTCATGATGTCAGCCATTGCTAAAGCGTATAATGATGTGTGCAGGCTCTGTATTAGTTTTTGCGCTCTTCATTGTCCTTAAGATTCCTTCCAGTCGTAGACAATCGGCAGCCGGTAGACTATAAATCGATAGGTAATAAAGTACAGTGCATAGAGGGTCACTGTCAGCCAGACCTCCTTCCAGCGTGGTATTTCTTGATACATTTGCCAGTTGAAACAGACAAGGGAGGTGTTCAGACGATTCCAGATTATTCCGATAACCGTTATAAAGGCAGCGACTCTGATCAACCCGACCCAGCCGTCACGTGCCCCTTTGGCAAACATCATCATAGGTAAAACCACCCCGACACCTATTTCTAGGAGATAGTAGAGCCCCCAGCCGGTAAGGAGATATTCCCAATCTCTTCCATGAGCTATTGCCACCAGTTTTATGACCAGGTAGGTGAACATCGCATAGGATGCTCCTTTAGCCATGCCAAGGGTCATTTTGTCGAGATTTTCCCTGAAGGCTTTACCGCAGCGCCAATGCATGTATTTATTAATCAGTGTTGAGCTGACGATTACCATGGACAGCCCGGCAAAAACAGCAGAACAGAGAAAATGAATCCATTGAAACTCGGTGGATATCCAGAGAGGATGGATTTTGGTAGGAGCATAGGTAAAAAGAGCACCGAGCGCTCCCTGATGCAGGGTAGAAAGGATAATGCCAGAGACAGTCAGTCCAAGGGTGATTCGCTTGATGTAATATTTCCAATTTGGCTTATCGAGCCACTCAAAGAGAGCCGGCAGTACTTCGGCAATCTGTACAGAGAGGTAGGTAGCGACATGCCAGGCGACAAGAAAAAGTACCGCTCCTGTACCGTAGGAGACGACCATGGGGTACGGCAGCCGCCACGGCATACCGAGATCCACCTCCAGATAAACAACGGCAAAAAAATAACCGAGCAAACCGTTAAGGAGCGCCAATCGTTCGATAGGATGGAAATCTTCTCGACCGAAGAGACTCACGGTGGTACCGAGGAGAAACCCGGATGCAGATAACGGTACCATGCCAAAAAGGCCAAAACCGATAATAAGTCCCCAGGGATAATCGTTAGAGCCATGGGTTATTGAAGCGATGCCGAATATGTAACGCTGGAGGAGCAGTGGGACGCCTACAATAAAAATTAGAAGCAGCATCCAGTTTACAGGGTTCCGTTGAAATTGCTGCCTGTATTGAGCAAAGGTGAGGCCAAGTAGTAGTCGCTCTTTCAAACCCCATCTGGTGCCGTCTTTTTTATTTGATCCAGTGACCGGTACATTTTCATTTTGGCAAGCGAACATTTTCATTTTCCTACCTCCTGCCCATTTGTACTTTTGTCTTTTGCGCGTCGTTCTTTGCGGGTTGCCAGCAGGTGGAAACCGGTAAAAAGTGCCGGCCAGATAGTGAGTACCATTGGCACAATGCCTAAAAAATTCTTTACATGATCAATAATTGGAACATGGGAAATTGACGTGTCAAAGCCGACTTTTTCGAAGGGTACACTTGACAGGTAAAGCCATGATGTTCCTCCGGCCTCATATTCGCCATATATATGGTCTTCATATTGGCCTTTGTTTTCCTCTATTCTCCTCCGACCGATCTTTATGATATCTTTACGTTTACCAAAAGTCAGAGCCTCTTGAGGGCAGGCTTCCACACAGGCTGGGGGTCTCCCGTGTTTAAGCCTGGTGTCGTAACAGAAAATGCACTTCACGATACTGGGATCAAATGCACTTGAATATCTGAATGTCGGGATATAAAAAGGACAGGCAATCATACAGGTTCTGCAGCCGACACAGACATCCTTGTTGTAGATGACGGCTCCCTCGGGTGTTTTCGTATAAGCCGCGACAAAACAAGAAGTGAGACAGGCGGGTTCCTGGCAGTGATTGCACTGAACCTTTCGAAAGAGCGGATGGTCAAGACCGGGGACATCATAACGGTTAACCACGGTTAAACTGTTTTCATCTGTACGTCTTTTATGACCATGCACTCCCTCGTCAAAAACGGACTGATCCGTAAATGGTTTTGCCGGCACCGGCATGTTCTGTTCAGCATTACAGGCGGCCTCGCAGCTCCTGCATCCGACGCAGCGAGTCAGATCGACCAGCACCCCCATAGAGTTCTGATATGTTTTTATCTGGTGCGCTTTGCTGGGTTTTGAGCGAAGTAGCAGGGCAGCTATTGAACCGGCTACGCCACTTTTGAGCAGTGATCTTCGAGTTATTTTCTTTGACATTACCGTCTCCTTTTACCATTCATTCTATTCTCTGATTTTAAAACGTTTCTTTCCAGCCGGAGTGAAGCTATGGCAGTCAAGGCAGCCGGTAGGGCCGCTCTCGGATTGATGACACCCCACACATTGCAGGTGCAGAGCGCCTTTCAGGCTCGGTTTATCAATATGATAGACGTTACTGTTGCTATCACTGCTCAGCGTTGCACCGGACTGTTTCTCTTCATGGCATCCTGAGCAGGACACGTCGTCGGCAGGTTCAGGGTCAGCATGACATCTGAGGCAGGAGTCGTTGGCTGGACTATCACCGGTTGTGTGGTGATGACAGGCATTACAACCAAACATGTCTGTATGCATCGTATGATCAAATTCCACCTTCTCATAGAGTTCTTGAAGATAATCAATGGTCACGCTTTCAGGAGCATCATCGACATCCATGGCTGTAAACGCTCGTGCGGGACTCACCAACCACAGGGTGAGTAAAAACATCATTGCAGTTCTTACAATCCTTTTCATCCTTGTATCTCCTCTGTTTCTTCTGCATCAATAGTGGGTGTGCAGGAAATGTCCTGATCTTCCGGGATGTCTTGCCCACTTTTTTTATTTTCGTAACATTGCATTACAATATCAATTTCTTCCGCGTCGATGGTTTCGTTTATAAGAAGTATTTCAGCGAGTTCATGGATGAGCCGATTATGATTCCGGAGCAGCTGCTCCGTCTCTGCGTAACAGAAATTAATGATCCTTCTAACCTCAAGATCGATTTCCCGGGCTGTTTCTTCGCTGTATTGTCCACTCGTTTGAGTGTTTCCAAGAAATCCTCCGCGCTGGCGATGGTATGCAGTGGATCCAATAACGGTGCTCATACCCCATTCACAGACAAGTCTGACGGCAAAATCAGTGGCTGAAGCAATATCGTTAGCAGCCCCGGTAGAAAGATGGTTAAAAACTATTTTTTCCGCTATCCTCCCGCCAAGCAGAATTTTGATCCGGTTTAAAAGATAATCCAGGGAGTAGGTGTATCGTTCTCCAATAGGAACCTGCTGGGTAAGGCCCAGTGCCGAGCCTCTCGGAATTATGGTGATTTTATGCAGCTGATCTGATTCCGGCAAAAGCTTGGCGACGATGGCATGACCAGCCTCGTGGTAGGCAATTATTCTTCGCTCCTTTTCATTTATAGCCGCATTCTTCCGCTCCAGCCCCATAACAATTTTGTCTTTCGCTTCTTCAAAATCGATCATTTCCACAAACCGTTTTTGATGCCGCGCGGCTGTCAGGGCAGCTTCATTGACGAGATTGGCAATGTCTGCACCACTGAACCCCGGAATTCCCTGGGCTATAGCAGTCAAGTTCACTGCCGGTGATATGGTGATTTGCCGGGTGTGAACTTCGAGAACCTTGATCCTGCCATGTAGATTCGGAAGAGAAATTGTTACTTGCCGGTCGAGCCTGCCTGGACGCAGCAAAGCCGGGTCAAGGACGTCTGGCCGGTTAGTCGCTCCGATGACGATAATCGTTTCGTTGCTTGAGAAACCATCCATTTCAACCAGCAGGGCGTTGAGGGTTTGTTCACGTTCTTCGTGAGAGCCACTGCTGCCATTGCTTCTTTTGCTGCCTATTGCATCTATTTCATCTATGAAAATGATGCAGGGAGCGTTTTTTTTAGCTGTGTTAAACAGCTCTCTTACCCTTGAGGCGCCAACTCCGGCAAACATTTCCACAAAATCTGCACCGCCCATTGAATAAAATGGAACAGAAGCTTCTCCAGCGATAGCCCTGGCCAAAAGAGTCTTTCCTGTTCCCGGGGGACCTTGCAGCAACACACCCTTAGGGATGCGCCCGCCCAGGGAATTGTATTTTTCGTGGTTACGTAAAAAATCTACAATTTCAACAAGTTCGGCTCTGGCCTCGTCAATACCGGCGACATCGGCAAATGTTTTAGTTTCACCCGGAGTCAATGCAGCCTGAAACCGATTTTTCTTCCAAATCGGGTTCCCGCTCGACAGACGCTTTGAAAATACGAACCACAAGCCGAGCATTACCATGAACAGCATAACCATGCGTATGATCCTCTCAAACAGGGTCGCAGGTTTTTCGGCGCTGATGATGACATCCGTTGAAAGTAACAGCGGCATGAGGGCTGGAATATCGGGGGAAAATGTTATGAAGTCCCTGTCATAAGTGTCTTTGCCTCGAATTTCAGTTCCCAGGAGATGAACCGAAGCCACGTGGCCGCTCTTGAGATCTGAGAGGAAACCGCTATAAGTCCGCTCCGGAGGTGTCGTCTCCCGAAGCCAGACGTTGTATCCGAGGACGCCAAGAAATGTCAGAAAAATCATCAGTAACCCAGCCTGAACCTTGTTTTTCATGAGAATTTCCTTGTGGGTGACGTATTAGTTTTCACATTGGAGGGACTATCTTCAATAGATGAAATGAGTCCCGTCATCAGGTGATGAAAGACAGACAGACGGTCGGACCAAGAAGCTGTGTTGTGACGAAAACTGAATTCTTCCAGGTAGGTTTGCATGTACCGTCTATCGATTGCTCCCCGATATACTGATTTTAACCAGTCTTTTGTCTCCTGAATAAGGCTTTGAATCTGCAGAAGTTGTTCTCTGCTTGCTTTTTTTAGGATGTACTTTTCCCGCAGCTGACTATTAGATATCCACTCCTGATTCCTGATCAGCAACGTTGTATTTTTAAAAACTAGATTGTTGATGGCGACCTCAATCGCATCGGGCGAGGGGGAAATAAGCACCGCAAATCGAACTCTGCCCTGATTTACCTGGTCATTGTTAAGTTCAAGAGCGATAGCGATTTCTGGGGCAATGTGCTCAGAAAATTGAGACGCAGACAAGGAGCCATAGTCAAAAACAACGGTACCGCCGATAGGGCTTGATTCTGCCAATGCAGCACCATGTCTGATTTTCTGCAGCCATCGCCAGGCTGTCTGATAGCTGGCAAGGTTCATGAGACGCTGGACTTCTCGTGCGCTGAGTCCCTGGTCTCGAAAACAGAACTGCCAGGAAATTTGCATCCAGGCGACCAGATTCTTTTTAGTTCCGTGCATCAGGGTATGGGCTGTAATGGATGTCTGCTTCCGGCAATATCGACAGACTACTGTATAAGCAGGTGCCATCTCCCTCTGCTCTGTGCCGCAGAAGGGGCATCTGAAACCCAACGGCCAGCGCTTTTTGAACAGATATGATACACAGGCCTGTTCATAGAAGGGGCATCTGAAGCCCAACGGCCAACGCTTTTTGAACAGATATGATACACAGGCCTGTTCATTGGCAAACAATGTATTGACTATCTGGTCTTGAAACCCGGTCATCCTTTCCACTCTCCTGATTATTGTTCGTACCTATCCAGTTCAGTAGCTAAGATGCATATGCAATGCCAAGTCGGATTGTGGCTGAATATTCATTACGAGAGTGCAAAAACTCGGGGTCCAGGGAGGGATGGAAAGGATGATTAGCGTTGTGTATATTTAAAGCTCTCAAGCGTAAACGCCACCTCTGTACAGGCAAAAGCTGGATGTTACCCAGAAGCTGGTAAGGATAGCGAACGAGTGGAATATGTCATTTTGATAACAAGCTTTGGTGAACAATTGTGAGCACGAACTTGAGTGCGATCATCGTAAGAGAGTGAGGAAATACAACACTAGTGTGGGATGTGTAGCAGATATGTGGCAACAGTTGTGTAGGATGGGATTAGCTGTCAAAAAGATCAATATCTATATGGAGCTCACGCATTTTGCGATACAGGGTCGATCGATCAATTTTTAACATACGGGCAGCTTTGGCCTTGTTTCCGCCTGCTTTTTTTAATGATTCCACTATCTGCTCTTTTATTCGCTGCTTCTCCTCAGTAAGTGAAGAATTATCAGCAAGAGCACTGTCTGCACTCCTGTCCTCGACCCTAAATGGTCGTGCCTGGGACTCTATTTTGTGGGATTGATGCACGATCTCAGTCGGCAGATTTTCTGTAAAAATGGTTGTACCCTGGGAGAGCACGCAGGCTCGTTCTATGACATGCTCGAGTTCACGTACATTACCCGGCCAGCTGTATTGACAGAGAAGAGCCAATGCTTGTTCTGAAATACCAGTGAATTTTTTTTCCAATTTTTTGGTAAAATGTTGGAGAAAATGATTGGCGAGCAGAACAATATCACTTTCACGTTCTCGCAGCAGTGGTAGGTGAATATCAATAATTCGCAGGCGGAAATAAAGATCTTCGCGAAAACTGCCTTGAATAACTTTTTCTTTGAGTGGGACATTGGTCGCAGCAATGACTCGGACATCGACCTGAATCGCTTTGTCACTGCCAACAGGATAAAATGTTTTTTCCTGTAAAAAGCGGAGCAACCGGAGTTGCACTGACATAGATATATTACCAATTTCATCGAGGAACAGGGTGCCCCCGTCTGCCTGGAGGATTCTTCCACCCCTGTTTTCATCGGCTCCGGTAAAAGAGCCCTTTTTATGTCCGAACAGTTCGCTCTCAAGCAGATTTTCAGGTATTGCCGTGCAGTCAATCATGACAAGAGGCTGATCACACCGTTTGCTTTCCTGATGAAGGGCATGTACTGCCAGTTCCTTCCCTGTGCCGCTGGCTCCAGTTATTAATATGGAAGTATCTACTTTGCCGATGTTCTCAATCATCATATAGATATTCTGCATCACTGCACTGGCGCCAATCATTTTGTGAAATTGTGTTCTTCCCTG
>NODE-261-length-19320-cov-5.45398_pt1 | contig 19320 bp, 15 predicted proteins | sample MGYA00139097_ERZ477577 | MGnify/ENA metagenome assembly ERZ477577
AGAACAATTATATTTTTCATTAAAAGTTGTATTTAGAGTGTGATTTGTAACAATTATAAATTTAAGTCAAAAAAATCAATTTACGGTTTTATAACCGATCAGGTTCTGTTTCAAAAATATTTTAAGTCAGGCTTTTATTTTCATATATCTTTGTCTCAAATATGATTAGATGCCATTTAAAGATTTAAAACTTAATAAGCCTATTTCAAGGGCTTTGGAAGAAGCAGGGTATAATGAACCAACCTTGGTACAGGAGAAAACGATTCCTCTCGTGTTAGAACGAAAGGATTTGATTACTTCCGCTCAAACCGGAACAGGTAAAACCGCTGCCTTTGCCTTGCCGATTTTGCAATTATTATTTGACCGTCAGGATGCTCCAAAAAAAGGAAAAAAAATAAAGGCTCTTATCGTGAGTCCCACAAGAGAACTAGCGGTTCAAATAGAGGGAAACTTTAAAACATATGGGAAGTACAGCAATTTGAGAACTGCCGTAATCTATGGAGGCATTCCCATTGATCCACAGGTAGATATATTGAAAAAAGGCGTGGATATTTTAATTGCTACTCCGGGGAGGTTACTTGATTTACACAAACAAGAACTACTTCATTTAAATGCTGTGGAAATTTTGGTTTTGGATGAAGCAGATCTCATGCTTGATCTGGGGTTTATAGATGATGTGAAAAAAATCGAACGTTTGTGTCCCGAAGAGAAGCAGACACTATTGTTCTCGGCTACTATTCCTTTCAAGGTTGAAGAATTGGCTAAAACCATTTTGAAGTCTCCTGAACGGATCAATATTTCACCTGACCTGCCAACGGCCAGCAATGTCAGTCAGCAGTTGTATTATGTGCCTAAGAAGCATAAAATGGAATTATGTCTGCATCTGCTGCGCAATGATATTAAAGGAAGTATACTGATATTCAGGCGAACGAAACTTGGCGTCGACAAGCTCGAACAAAGCCTCGCAAAAAATGGTTATAAAGTAGAAAGTTTGCACGGAGATAAATCCCAGAATGACCGAAAAACAGCGCTGGGCAAATTTAAGAACAACTATGTCAATATATTGATTGCCACTGATCTTGCCGCCAGGGGAATAGATGTCAAGGAGCTTGATGCAGTGATCAATTTTGATTTGCCGAATTTACCGGATACTTATGTTCACAGAATAGGAAGAACCGGCAGGGCAGGTAAAATGGGAACAGCCTATTCTTTCTGTTCTGCAGATGAAAAGGAATATATTAAAAATATACAGCAAAGTATTCATGTGCAGATTCCGGTAGTGGAAGATCATCCTTACCCTCTGGATCCGAAAGCCAAACCTGAGATTCATAAAAAGAAGGTGGGCAGCAAGTATAAAAAAGGAAGAAAGGGTCAAGGCTCTAAAAAGAACAAGAAAAGGTGGTATTAGTTAATGATTGAATGCTAGAATGATTGAATGCGTGAATCCTGGGTGAACCCGTGGCTTGTCAGATCCTGTCTCGTCCTGAATTAGGTTTACATTCAATCATTCTATCATTCTAGCATTCAATCATTCTAGCATTCAATCATTCAATCATTCTAGCATTCCCCTAATGCAACTTATACGTAAACTGAAGATTTAGCCCGTAATCGTCATTTTGGGCGTCATTTGAAGTAGGTTGACTGTCATAGGAATAGTAGAATACGAGCCCAACCTTAAAGTTATTCGAAAACATCCTCACGCTGGGATTGAAATTAAAATTTACTCTGTAACGGCCATCGCTGGTTAGATATGGTAAATAACTAATATTAGCATCTAACCAAATCTTTGGGTTGGTCAGGTGATAAATTTTCCAATAGACAACGAAAATCCCGGCGAGGTCATTGGTGACTTCCACGTTGTTATAACTGGTTTCCTGAGCAAGGTTCAATCCTGCACCGGTATAAAGCCTGTTCCAGTCATTATATATGATGTCTTTAATCCCTAATAAGTTAAGCCCCAATCTCAATTTGGTTCCAAGTTCTGTGTTTTGCGTCGCGGATACAGCAACATCAGTGGACCAGCCATTATTTAACGCTCTCTGCCAACCAAAGGCAATATCAGATTTACTTGCGCTTAGTGAATCTCCCTGGTATGTGTCATTCGTATCCCATGTTAGGTTGAAATAGCTTGTTCTTTTTCTATAATCCACATTACCACTAAAGGCAATAGTGGCCACATTACTACCCTTTGAATAATTAGCACCTAAGCTAAAGTTTCCGGTCATTCTACTAAAAAAATTATTTTTTATAGGATAGATTTGAACGATATCCTCTATATTAACCAAAAGGCTTTTATCCGGCATTGTTAAATAGACTTTGCGAGCGACGGCTGAACTGTCAAAGGAAGCATAATAGTATTTACCATCATCCATCTTGATCTCAAATTTTTTCTTCGATATGATAGTGCTTATTTTGGGCTCCTCGAAGCTAATGGTTCCCATTCCATCCATTTTCCAGGTAACTACACCATACATCAATTTTTTAAAGTCACCTTTAAGAACGTTTCCATTGATGTGAATTATGGTGTCTATTTTTTGAGAATAAACCTTTTCAGCACCAAAATTGATCCATATTAGTAAAGTCAGAATATATAAAATGGACTTATTCAAAAACATTTTTTTTGATCGCATAAAATTACAACTTTTAGTAAAACTGTTCCCTGATTTAGGGATTTGTTTTACCTGTCGCTAAAGTTTTTTATAATAAACAAGAATTTATGGTTAGGAACATGTTTCAGGTTTTCAAACCAATAGATCATTTGAAATTTTCAGGTATTTGTCCGTGAATTCCGGATCACATGAAGACCGAACCGAAAATAACATACCCTTTGAAGTGTTTGTTTTAAACTTAGGTTGGCTGAAAAAGCAGATTAAGCGGCTTTTTATTGAAGAATTTGCGTTGCTTTGTGACGAATTTTTAAAGAAAAACGGCTTTATTTTCTAAATTTGGTTATTTAAAACTCAATTTTAACACCTTTTAAGTTTTCGAAATAACAGGTTTGTAGGCCCTATAAGATAAGGGTCTTGCCATTTTTTTATCGATTAAAATCGTGAAAAACAGAGCTGAATATGATTAGTTTTTAACTAATTTCATAATATTTTCAAAAAAATTGTTGGATTAATTAATATTTAGCCTAATTTTGCAGCATCTATTTAAATTATATAACAATGAATAAAGGTAAAGTAAAATTCTTCAATGACTCTAAAGGTTTTGGATTCATCAGTGAAGAAGGAACTGGTAAAGAACATTTTGTACACATTTCAGGATTGATTGATGATATCCGTGAAGGAGATGAGGTAGAATTTGAATTGGAACAAGGTAAAAAAGGATTAAATGCAGTAAACGTTAAAGTAATTTAATCTTTCGCTATAACTTTTTTTTGACACTTTAACCCATCCATCAGGATGGGTTTTTTTATGCCTTGATTTTTGGGATGATCAACCAATGATCAAATTCCTTCCTTACGCAATACCTGAAGCGGAGGGCTTTTAATCGCGCTGCGGCTATTCATTAGTCCTATGGTTAAAACCAGTAAGGTAATTCCCGGGAACAAAACGGTAAAAGGGAAAAGTGAAGGGGCAAAGGCCAGATCAAAAACAAACCAAGCCAGTAACTGACTACTTAGCAGAGATAATAGAATTCCGCTCAGGCTTCCAAGAACACCAAGATACAGGTATTCATAAGCCGTAATTTTTGAAATCTGTTTACTTGTGGCCCCAAGCGTTCTGAGCAGCACATTCTCTCTAATGCGTTGGTACTTGCTTGTTCTAACCGCCCCGATCAGGACGATGATTCCAGTAAATATACTGAATATCGCCATGAAGTTGATGACCCAGGATATTTTCCCCAAAATGTTTTCTATTAAAACCAGCATCTGCCTGAAATCTATGATAGAGATGTTTGGGAATCTGCTAATCAACTCATTTTGTAATTTTGCTGAACTAGATGCATTTGGTGTATGGGTGGATAAGACGTTAAATTGAGGCGCATTTTCCAGGACACCTGCCGGAAATACAATAGAAAAATTCAATTGCATCCTTCCCCAGTCAACTGCTCTGATACTTGCGACCCTGGTTGGCATAAGCACTCCCTGCACATTAAAGACTAACGTGTCACCAACTATGAGTTGGCCATTTCTTGCGATGTTGTCTGCAATAGAAATGGACACCGGACTCACTCCGTCATATGACTCCTGGCTGACCCATTCCCCGCTGCTAATCGTCTCTGAACTTATTAGGGAGTCCCTGTAAGTCACCCTGAATTCATGATTAAGCATCCATTCATTTATAGTGCTGGTGGTATCCGACCGAATTTCATTCACTAACCTGCCCTTGATGCTATGGACTCTCATCGTTACGATAGGAATATTATCGATGACCTTATCGAGACTTGCGGCAACAGCATCTTTTTGATCATTTTGCACATCAAGCAGAATGATATTAGGCGTATTCGAGTTGTTTTCCAGCGACAGTTTAGCGAGTAAAAGATCCTTGGTAAAATAGAGTGTACTAATGAGGAAAGTACCTACCCCAATGGCAAGAATCAAGGTCATTGTTTGATTCTGGGGTCGAAAAAGGTTCAGTAAACTTTGTCTTGCGCAAAACCCCCAGGTACTGGGAAAATATTTTTTGATGAACCATACAAATAGCGCAGAAACTCCTGCTAATATCAGGAAGGTTATTAAAATTCCGATGATAAAAGACAAGGCGTATTTCCAGTTATTTAAGAGCCAATAAGAGAATAATAAGATAAAAGCAAAAATTCCGATCAATACAAATACATTCGCTTTTCGAGATTTCACCGTTGAATTATCCTCTATGCGCAAAACTCTCAGAGGAGAAACATACCAGGTGCTTATCAAAGGAATTAAGGCAAACAAAACAGACATGCTAATTCCTAGGGCCAGACCCAGGACCAATGATTCAGGATGAATACTGGTCTGGATATCAAAGGGTAAAAAATCGCCAATGATCAGCGGAAACAGTTCCTGAAGAAATATCCCACCCAGGGAACCGGTAAGACCTCCTAAAAAACCCATTCCACTAATTTGAATGACATATATCAAAAATGTCTGCTTTCTGGTAGCGCCGATACATTTTAAAATGGCAACATCTTTAACTTTCTCCTTGATATATATATGAACTGAACTGGCAATGCCAACACATCCTAATAACAAGGCTATAAAGGCGACTAAATTCAAAAAGACAATAAAATTCTCATACTGCCTTCCTAATCTTTTACTCGTATCGCTATGGGTATCCATATCGGCATCTTCCCTGTCCAGAATGGGATCAAGCTTGGCATTGAGCAGATCAAGGTCCTTGTTAGGATCAGAAACAAAATAATACTGATATTCTAATCTGCTCCCCGTTTGGATTAAATCCGTCTGTTCTATATAGCGATAGGGAATATATACCGGAGGTGCCACCGCATTCGAAAATCTTGCACTTCCAGGAACCGATTTTAGGGAACCTGCAATGGGTATAATGACATTTCCGATTTTTATACTGTCTCCCGGTTTGATATTGTACTGAAGCATTACCGTAGCATCGACCAGTGCTCCGCCATTTTTCTGGTATTCCAAAGCAGCTGATTCAGGCTCAGTTTCAAGTTTGCCATAAAAGGGAAATCCCCCCTCAAGCCCTCTGATTTGCACAAGTTTAGTCGCGCCATTTCCGGGGAAAAGGCACATCGATGAAAAATTAATTTCTCTTGCATCTGCACCCCCCAGGGAATCAATGATGTGCAATACCTTTTCATTGGGTTTTTGCCTGCTGTCAATAATAAAATCAGCACCCATGAGCGATTTGGATTGCAATGCAATATTATCTTTCAGGTTTTCACTGAAAGACTGAATAGACACGACGGCAGCTATTCCAAGAACGATGGAAGCCATAAAAAGCGCTAACTTTTTGTAATTTGACCGGCTATCGCGCCAGGCCATTTTTAACAGCCACTTGAAATTTACCATTGATTTTATAGAATTGTGATCTGCCACGATTATAGTACGCTTAATTCTTTCATAATTTTCCCACCATGAAGTCGCAGGATTTTTTTATTCATTTTAGCCAGCTCCAAATCATGAGTTACCATAACTAAAGTGGTTCCCGCTTCTTTATTTAGATCAAAAAGTAATCGAACTACTTTGTTACTGGTTTCGGCATCGAGATTTCCAGTAGGTTCATCCGCAAATAAAATTGACGGTTTGTTCGAAAAGGCACGCGCCAATGCAACTCTTTGTTGCTCCCCACCTGATAGTTGCGAGGGATAGTGATCAGATCTGTCACCGAGTCCGACCTTGTTCAGAAGATCCATAGCCGTCTTTGCCGGATTTTTGATGCCTTTTAACTCCATAGGCACACTTACATTTTCAAGCGCAGTCAGGGTAGGTAATAATTGGAAATCCTGGAAGATAAAGCCTACTTCCTTATTTCTTAAAAGGGCGCGCTGGTCTTCAGAAAGTTCGTTAATTTTTGTTCCACATAATTCAACACTTCCACTGTCGGATTCATCGAGTCCGGCACAAAGCCCCAGCAGTGTTGTTTTTCCGCTTCCAGAGGGCCCTACAATAGCAAATGTATCTCCCTCCTCAATGGAAAAATTGATATTATCGAGTACTTTAAGTTTTCTGGACCCGCTGATATAGGTCTTCTCTAAATGGTGTACATTTAATATATTTGCCATAGTTTATGATTCTCTTTCAAAAAAACCGTTAAGATAAGCAAAATGATCAAGATGAATTCAAATGTCAAGGGTGCCGTGTCAATTTTTATTGCTTTTCTTTTAATGTTGATCTTGGACTCCTGTTCTGATAAACCTCAAAAAAATCAGATACCCAAGGAGGTTGAAACGGTAATTTCAGCGGTTGGAGATGAGAAAAATAATGATACCAAAACCATTTTATTCTTTGGAAACAGCCTTACTGCTGGAATGGGGCTTGATCCGAACGTGGCTTTCCCTGCCTTAATACAGTTGAAAATTGATTCTTTGTCTTTGAATTATCAGGTGATCAATTCGGGTCTCAGTGGAGAAACTACGGCCAGTGGGAAAAACAGGTTAAACTGGGTTTTAAATCAACAAGTAGACATTTTTGTGCTGGAATTAGGTGCTAATGATGGTTTGAGAGGAATTTCCCTGGATGAAACTGAAAAGAACCTACAATTAATCATCGATCGTGTAAAGGCGCATAATCCTCAGGTTGTCATTGTTCTTTCGGGAATGCAGATTCCGCCCAATCTTGGTATTGAGTATACCAGGCGGTTTCAACTCATATTCCCTGAATTGGCTAAAAGAAACGATATTCCTTTAATTCCTTTTTTGCTCAAGGATGTTGCCGGGAATAAGGATCTGAACCAGCCAGACGGAATTCATCCGACAAAAGAAGGGCATATAATTGTGGCGGAAAATGTTTGGGAGGTTTTAAAAAACAACCTGTAATCCCGTTGTTTGTTTTAGGGTTTATTCCTTTAAATCTGTTCTGCCCCGCTTTAGTATTCTGTTGCTGAATTTTTTGTCATCACTAATGGTCTCATAAAAGCCGTCTATGAATTTCCTTGCCTCGGTAAACTCTTTCGGGTCTTTTAAAAAGATTTCAAGTTCATCCATAATATCGTAGATCTTCTGCTGATTTTGTAGAAATTCCTGCCGCACCTGCTCGAGAATTTTTTCATCTTGTTGAAAGCCTCTATACATTCTTTGGGTGACTCGGGAAATGGGAAGTTCGACATTATTAACCACCGATACAACGGCATAACTTGAATTCACAAGTCCGGACATATCAAAATCATAAGGAATGGGAACAATTTTATGATCTATAAAAAAAAGTTTCTCATTATGACGATAGGTAATGGAATAATCTGTGTTTCCAATCATGTACTGGAAAAAATCATTCCTGACACTACAAATTGGATCCTGACTTTTGGCATGAATATTTCTTTTAATAACATTTCCATCATAGGATGAAGCAAGTTTCTTGTTATCCTGAATCAGGATTCCCAAGAGTTGATGTGCTACTTTTTTATCCTCCTCTTGCTCTTCCAATTGTATGGGTACAAGCTTGGTTTGGAAATAATAGGGTGAAAGGGATTCAAAAATTTTATAGGCAAGAAATTCTTTTATAATATCATCATTTGAACTATTGGATTTGGCGCAGGGTAAAACAATTTTAACTTTTTTATCATCTTCAAAGACGGTTCCCTTCGAAACTTTTTTATTCATTTTCAACCAAAGAGGGACGTAATAACAATTTGCCCGTCTGTAGTGACCCCTGGCCCTCAATTCAACATCCATATTTTGGAAGTTTCCATTGTTTACAGCATACGAAATAATGGATTTTATATACGTGGAATCATTGGTTAATTTTAAGAGATCTTTTTTTGTGTAGCTAAGCTTTAGCTTCAAGTCAGTTTCAGGATTAAAAAGAGCTGAAACCTTAAGTTCATGAGTTTTTTTTTCGGGATTTTGAGCTCGAAGTGGCGGGTGACCCAATGAGATCAAAAGTAATAAGGAGAAAAGCGTAAAGCTCTTCAATTTCGATCTAAATTTCATTTTAAATATTTAACAATCAACTAAATATAATAAATAAATGTGAGATTCGATAATTTTTTTGGTTCATGGGCCCTTAAATTTCCCCATATTTATATTTCATTTTTAAAATTACTTATCTTTATCCGGAAATTCATTCTGATATCAGCATTTGATTTGAATCACAAACTTTATATCTCATTTTTAATTCTGTTTTGGGCCGGATACGCATGTATTATGGCGCAGGAACGCGTAACTGTTGCAGGCAGGGTTCAAGGGGATTCCATTTATGTAGAAGACATACACGTACTCAATCTGAGTAGCAGGGTTGGAACCATAAGTAATGCCTACGGAGAGTTTCAGATTCCGGTAAAATTAAATGATACGGTAATGTTTTCGGGCCTGCAATTTCATTCGTTGGGAATAGTTGTTGGAAAAGGTGTAATAGAGACCAAAAGAATGAATGTTGTGCTTGTATCCAAGATTGAAGAATTAGATGAAGTTGAATTAAAGGGGCATGATCTGGATGGATTCTTTTATGTGGATACGAAGCGTTTGAATGATTCGTTACCCCTAATGTCAGATGAGGCCGTCGATTTTTCTAATCAGGGTTATGATGACCCGACAAGTGGAAATTATGTTGTGCCCCAGGCAAATATACTTGGCTTGCTTTCAAAGATTGGGACGAAACAGAGGAAGGAAAACCAAAAGGAACAAAATTATCAAACGGCTTTAAAGGAAGCTCCCGACAAAATCAGAGAAGAATTAGGAGATGAATTTTTCACTAAATACATTGGTATTTCAGTAACTCAGATTAGACAATTCATTGTTTTTTGCCAATTCAAAAATGTATTGGACTTATATGTGGAGGGAAGGATCATGGAAGTTATAGATCTTATGCTTAAAGAAAAGGAAGCGTACCGGAAAAAATATAGACTAGACGATTGATTCAAAATAAACGACGAAAACCCAACAGTACCTTTTTGATATGAAAATTTTATTTATTGGAGGAACGGGCAATATTTCCATGGCCAGTTCTAAGAGGGCCCTTGAAAAGGGAGTGGATTTATATTTATTGACCAGAGGTACTTCTTTGAGAGCACCCAAAGGAGCTCATGTGATCAAGTCAGATATTAATGATATTCAAAATGTCAGGAAGCTTTTGAAAGATCATTATTTTGATGTGGTCGTAAATTGGATCGCTTTCAAGCCTGAGGATATAAAGAGGGACTATGAACTGTTTAAAGACAAAACAGATCAGTATGTTTTTATTAGTTCTGCTTCTTGTTATCAAAAGCCACTTGCTCATCCGGTAATCACCGAATCAACCCCACTTTCGAATCCGTTTTGGTCCTATTCACGAGATAAGATCGCTTGTGAGGATGAGTTACTTTCTCTTTACAGGGATTTTGGATTTCCTATGACCATAGTTCGCCCTTCGCTAACCTATGAAACGGTGATTCCCGTACCGATAGGTGGTTGGACCGATTATACGATTATTGACAGGATTAAGAAAGGAAAAAAAATAATCATTCACGGGGATGGAACTTCGCTTTGGACCATAACCCATTCGAGGGATTTTGCAATAGGGTTTCTTGGATTGTTGGGCCATCAACAGGCTATTGGGCAAAGTTTTCACATCACTTCAGATGAATTATTAACCTGGAATCAGATTTACGATGCATTAGCTATGGCGGCGGGGCGGCCCGCGGAAAAGGTATATATACCTTCCGATTATCTGGGCAGTTTTAGCCCCGGTCTAAAGGGAAGTCTTCTTGGGGATAAGTCAGTGAGTACTATTTTTGACAATAGTAAGATCAAAAGGTTCGTTCCTGAATTTCAGGCCAACATAAGGTTTAAGGAGGGTATTAAAAAAACCGTTTCCTGGTTTGAAAGTAAAAAGGAAAGGATGATTATGAACCCTGATCAAAACGAATTAATGGAGACAATAATTCAAAGTTATAACCGCCCATAAACGAACACGTGTTTATAATGTTTTAGCATTTATAGGGTAGGTAAGTTAACGGTTAAATTTTTTTATTGCATATTATTTTTATAAAAAGAAATGTATCTTTAAACTTTTGTTTTTGGAATAAATCAAACCTAATTAAACCCATTATTGTGATAAAAAAATACATTAAATTTCTAGTTCTTGTCATTATTATCGGCCATAACCTGGGAGTTTTGGCGCAACAGGAAAAACCAAGGGTCGCTTTGGTGTTAAGTGGAGGGGGAGCCAAAGGGATAGCACATATACCCTTGCTTCAAACTTTAGATTCTTTGGGGATAGCACCAGATATTATTATTGGAACAAGTATGGGTAGTGTAGTTGGCGGATTGTATGCCGCAGGTTATTCGGGAGATTCCATCGCTGTTCTAACTCATAATGCGGATTGGGGAGAATTGCTTGGTGGTGACGTAAGTTTGCAAGATGTAACCATTGAAGAAAAGAGTGAGTTTAAAACTTATTTAGCTGATTTTGATCTGGTTGATGGTAAGCCTAAGGTGAGTTCAGGCTTGATAAAGGATCAGAAATTAAGAGAATATCTTTCTCTCCTTTCTTACCCGGTGTTTAATGTCACGGATTTTGATGACCTTCCCACACCCTATAGAGCGATGACCACTGATATTGTAAACGGGAAAGAAGTGTTGCTCGAAAGCGGTTCTCTGGGTTTTGCTATGCGCGCCAGTATGTCGATTCCGGGCGTCTTTGAGCCTATTCCATATGAGAATACCTTATTGGTTGACGGTGGGGTTCTGAACAATTTTCCTGTAAATGTAGCCAAGGAGATGGGTTATGATATTATCATAGGAAGTGACGTTGGAGGAGGAATGCAAACTAAGGATAAATTAAATAGTATTCCTGCCTTACTCTTTCAGGCAGGTATGTTGACAAGTAATCTGAAGAATCCTGAAAACAGGGCGCTTTGTGATATTTTGATTGATCATATGCCAAATCTGACTTATTCAACCGGGGATTTTGACAAGGGTGATGCGATCTATGAAGAAGGAAAAATTGCCGTTGCGAATAATATGGGCCAACTAATGGCTCTGGCAGATCGTTTGAAAGGTTATAAACAACGGACTCATGAAATTCCTGATGTAAAAGATGAGTTCGCATTGGATTCGATTGTCTATGAGGGTATAAGCGAGGCGAATTTGGACATTGTAAAGGCAAGATCAAGAATACGTGCAGGTAAAACATATTCTACTCAGGAATTAATAGACGGGGTTGACAAGGCGATGGGTACGAATCTTTTTAGCCAGATAACTTATGCAGGATCTGTCGAAGATAATAAGGTCATATTGACGCTCAATGGTTATGAGCATTCACGTCATCAGGTTAAGGCTTCATTGCATTTTGATTCTTATCGAAGTGTTGGTATTATTTTAAACTATACAGGTAGGAACGTAATTGGAAAGGCATCTCGTTTTTTTGTGACGCTTGATGTTGCGGTTCAGCCCAGATTCAGAGTACAATATCAAAAACAATTTGGTGAGAATAAGAATTGGTGGTGGCGATCCGATGTGTTGGGAGAGTTTTTAGATCAGAAATTTTATTTGGAGGGAGAGCTTGCTGAAGATATGAAGTCTCGTTATGGTCAGTTTGAAAATCAGCTCAATAAGAACTTAAAATCCAGGCATAGTTATGCAGGTCTGGATCTGAGTTATGAATATACCTATATAAAACCCAAAACAGATCCTTATGTAAGTGGTAATGTGTTGAATCTTGAAAGATATGGTTTTAGAAATGTTGAAATTGGGGCGCATTATATGTATTCTAAAATGGATAGAGTTTACTATCCTACCAAGGGAACTTATTTTAGAGCAGGAGTTTATAGGTCTATTCTTAATGATCTGGATATTGATTTTGCTACTGACGATATAGAGGATATTGAGGGATCGACCAATGATTTCACTAAATTAGCACTGGACTTTGAGAGACGATTTCAATTTAGTAATACGCTCACCGGTATCCTTGGAGCTAATGCTGGTTTTATTTTTCAGGATGACCTGAAGGCGGATGAATATTCTTTTGCTGAGTTTGGATATGCCGCACAATATTCACTTGGAGGTATCTTAACAGCGCCTAGAAGAGGTAACTATACCTTTGCCGGCTTGCATGAAGATGAGTTGGCTGTGACACAATTCATGAGAATTCGTCTTGCTGCACAATGGAACCCTTTAAATAAGGTCTTTGTAATACCTCATTTTGATGTAGCCTCAATCGGTTATGATGGTTTTAACGGGTATATCGAGGATGCTTTTTCGCCTTCCGGTAGCTGGGCAGAAGGAATTGAGTCTAGTGCGCTTATGTCAGCTGGTGCAACCTTCGCCTATCATTCGTTATTGGGCCCCGTTAATTTTGACGTATCCTGGGTGAATGATATCAATAAGGTAAGAGTGTTTTTTAGTGTTGGACTTATTCTTAACCGATCAAATTGATGAATCGATTTAAGAACTAAGAAAAATTCTAATTCCCTAACTTACTTTGCAAGTTTTGATCAAAAAAAACACCTGCCAGATTTTCATTCTGGCAGGTGTTTTATATACAAAGTATATACTTTCTAATGCATATCTGTTTTAAATTTTTGCCCTCCAACGGTAGCCTCATACATTAAGCCTCCCTTGGCATGCGTAAAAACCAGAATACCATCTCTATAGTCAACGTCAAAAGACGCTCCTGCAGTTACCGCAACCGCCGATGTCTGCGCAGCAAATTCAAATTTATCGCCCGTAAAACGCTTAAAAGCGTCGGCATTTTCAAAAAAGATTACTTCAGAATAAGCTTGTCCACCAGCTTGAAACCCAACAGTAATTTGTGATAGTTTACAATCGCCAACTATCGCTCCTCCTTTATAGATGGTTCCATTTCCTGCAGCTCCTCCAACGCCTAAGCCTCCTTTTCCAACAGAAGGAAATACGGCATAACCATAGGCTGAATTAAAGTATTTAGTCGTTTTGTCATTCGTACGTTTAATTTCTTTGATCGCCTCTGCCGATTTTTCAGAGACATCCTTTTGTGCATATGAGCTCAATGAAAAAGCCATAAGAAAAAAAGCAATAAAAGTTAGTTTAGTTTTCATTTGTTAAAGTTTAATGTTATTGATTAAATATTAATTTTTTTGAGCTAACTAAGATAATCATTTTTATTGTTCATTGGTTTGTCAATTCTCAATTGGATATAAATTGCTGGAAAAGGGTTTGTGCCATGATGATTGTCATTCTTTATTTTCGTCAGATGGCTTATTTTTGACGATTAAGCATTGTATAATGAAATCAAAAAAATTATTGTTTTTGGGTATTATTCTTCTTGTAGTTGGAATTATGTTTAGAAAGTTGACGGATATGACCGGAATGGGTTTGTTGTTGATTCTGACTGGAGTTGCCTGTAAAACTATTTATATTATTGCAAAAGCGAAAAGCGGGGAATATAAACCGGGTCAGGAATTGATCTGGTTAATTCTGGGCTTGTTTTTATTTCTGTCGGGGCTCATATTAAAGGCCAACAATCCAGGTCTTTTCTCAGGATTGCTAATTGGTATAGGCCTTAGTCTAAAAGTGGCTTTTATCATAATCTTCATCAAAAAAACCAGATCCAAACCTAATCTGTCGGTGTAATTTTTTTCCGGTGTATTGATCTGGAGTTGAATAATATTGGACCCATTTTTTATTGGAGGATGAGTGCTTCCGGTAAATAAAAGGGGCTCTTCGAAAAGTTTTTTGATCAGTTAGTCCTAGAAGACTGGATATTTATCGTATAAAGGTTATTATTCAACTTTATTAACAACCATATCTAGTCAGAAAATGAAAATAGTTGCTCTAAATTATCGGATGAACCTCACTATTTTAACAGGATTATTGTTGCTTTTGTGTTTACATGTTAGTTGCGAAACCAAAAAGAAAGTGAGTCCTGTTGAGGTCGCAAAAACCGAAAATGACCCCTTTATTACTATCGTTAGCAAGGGAATGGATTTTATTTGCCCGGATACCATTTCTTCGGGGTGGAATACCTTTTATTATGACAACAGGTCCAATGATACACATTTCTTTTTATTAGATAAATATCCAGAGGGTAAAAGTATTAAAGATGCTGAAAAGGAAGTTGGACCCGTCTTTCAAAAAGGGATGGATTTGATTAATCAGGGAAAGGCCCAAGAGGGATTCGAGGCTTTTAATAGCCTCCCTGCATGGTTTTTTGAAGTGGTCTTTGTAGGTGGATCGGGATTATTATCTCCAAATAAAAGCAGTCTGACAACCCTTAAATTAGACCCGGGTTATTATTTGATGGAATGCTACGTAAAGATGCCAAATGGCACTTTTCACAGCAGCATGGGCATGACTAAAGCCTTGATAGTGTCTGATGAGATAAGTGAGTACATGCCACCCCAGGCTCAGGTCAAAATTGATATTTCAAGCACTGATGGCATTGTTTATACTGGAACGCCGGATAAAGGTAAACAGGTGATTTCTGTTTATTTCAAAGATCAAATTGCACATGAAAACTTTGTGGGCCATGATTTGAATCTTGTGAAATACAATGATGGTGCTGATTTGGAGGTGCTGGAGTCATGGTTGAACTGGGCCGATCCCTCAGGTTTGATTTCTCCTGCGCCAGAAGGGTTTTTGTTTTTAGGGGGCGTCAATGATTTGCCCGCTGGATCTACCGGGTATTTTGAAACAGATTTGGCGCCTGGGAATTATGCTTTGGTTTCAGAGGTTCCAAACGCAATAAAAAAGAATTTGCTTAAAACGTTTGTTATAGAATAAAGACATCAACCTGACTCAGTTCACCCTTCGGCGTTCTTCTTCGGCTCCCGTTCCTCTGCTTCTCGCGGACTTGAGCTTCTTGTTACCAAAATTTCGGGTATAGGTTAGTAAAAAAGTTCTGTTACTAAAGTCAAAAGTGTTGTTCGTATTCAAATTTTCCTCTGGTATATTGGTACTGCCCTGTAGTTGATACGAATCCAAAATATCGTTTATGTTAAACCGAAGGGTGCCCCATTTGTCACCAAATTTTTTCTGAATACCAAGATTAATAAAGTAGTTGCTACCAATTTTAAGAGAACCAAACAAGGTTTCACTGTTGTAATTAAAATTTACTTCGGCCGTAAGATTTTCTGCGAGGTCAAACAACTGTGTGCTATTAATGTTGAACGAATTCTGTGCCTGTTGATATTGGTTGTCATTAATAGTATTCAAAACTTGAGTATTAAGAAAGATTAGTGTATTCTGAGATTTCCACCAATCAGTAATTCTAAACGGTAGCCCAAAAGTAAAAGAAAGTGTATTCACTTCATCAAGGTTATCTGCTATAAAGATTAACCTTTCATTCTCCTCGTCAAATCTTTCCTGAAAGCGTGCAATAGTACCTTCTTCCAGCGTATATTGAACAGAAAGAATGAAGGATTTGTAATTCGTTCCAAATTTAAAGGAATTTGAAATGGCGGGTTGAATGGCAGGGTTACCTGCGAAAAAAGTATTAGGGTCAAAAAAGATCACAAAAGGAGCCATCTCGTTAAAGGTTGGTCGAGTGATGCGTCTTGAATAAGATACATTCATATTCAATGAATCATTTACGTTATATGTGAAGAAGGCACTGGGAAAAATTTCCCCATACGATCTGTCAACCACTGCACCTTCCTTATCGGTTACTAATTTAGAATCGGTATGTTCATACCGCAAGCCTATTTTTGTGTTTAATTTAGCTGATATTTTGTAATCAACAGAAGAATAGGCTGCCAAAATACGCTCATCGAGGTTACTTTTATTGGTCAGCGCAGGGTCTTCAATAAAGTCTTGTCCATCAAAATAAGCCACGACAACATCATTCTCAAAATTAGCAAAAGCTCCTTTCAATCCTGCCTCAATTTTTAAGTTGTCACTTATTTGATTACTGTAATCTCCGGATATTACCGAGATGTTAATAGGTGTTGATTTATCGCTGTTTGTCAGTTCCTCCTCAATCAAGTTCCCGACAGAGTCATAGTAGTTAGTAACATAGCTTGTAGGGTTTTCATTTTCGTAATGCAAATAGTCAAAATCGAAACTAAAGAATGCATTTTCCTTGAAATTGTGTTTTATATTGAGATTGGAGCTGATATTGCTCCATTGATTTCGTTCCTTGCTAAACACCTCCGAATACGTTGATGAAGAATTGTTGGTAACAGTTTCACTGTTTGTTATGGCATCCATCGTCCATTTGTTATCGTAGCCACTTACAATGATGCCTAAAACAGTTTTATCGTTGATTTGATAGTCCATTCCAATTCTTGCGTTGTGATTTCTTTGTATGGGATCCCTGTCAGAAATCGTAGAAAGATTGATCGTATCACTATCCTTATCCAGATAGGTTCTGGAGAAAGTAAAAATCTGTCCCTGAGTTTGGTATAAAAAAGAATAATTACCAAATACATTTATTTTATTTTTCCGGTAGTTAAAATTGATATTGTCATTTGTTATGGCTCCATTGCCTGCACCCCCGGAAAGAGAATAGGACCCGTTAAACCCGAAATCAGTTCTTTCTTTCAAAACGATATTGATAAAGCCAGCATTTCCCTCTGCATCAAGGTTAGACGGAGGGGTGGTGATGAGTTCGATAGTCTCAATATTATCAGAACTCATTCCTTCCAGTAATTGTACTATACTGGCCTGAGGTAAATAACTGATTTTACCATTGATCATGATGGAAACACCGCTTTTACCAATTAAGGAAATATTGTTGTTCTGCCGATTAATGCTAACACCGGGTGATCTTTCAAGTACTTGAAGAGCGGTGGAACCCGCGGAAAGGATACTGCTTTGTACGTTGATCACCATTCTATCAACTTTTTGCTCATAGAGCGGCTTTTCAACGTTAAGTACTACTTCATCAAGGACAATTTGTTCGCTAAAAACGATATCTGCCATTTGCAGTGTCATTTGATTCTTTAATTCAAACACTTCTGTTGAGACATTTATAAATCCAACCATGCTTGCGGTAATGAAGTATCTTCCATCTTCGATATTGTCAAAACTATATGTCCCGTTTTCGTCGCTTATATTTCCTTTGACCAAACTGGAATCAATAGCCTGAAAAATAATAATATTAACGAAAGAAACATTATTTTCCTTGCCAACCACCCTACCTTCAATACTGTTTTGCGACCAGGCAAATGAAGAAAAAAGCAGCACTATGTTTAATAATCCGAAGAATTGGCATTGATTTCGAAGTTTCAAATTCATTATGGATAATTTTAGCAGATAAAAGAACTGCGAGTTGTATTAACCTAACATATGAATTTGAAGGGCCAATTTTACTAAATAAAGGACGAAACGGTAAAATATCTTTCCCAATAAAGCAAATTATTTACCTAACGAAATAAAGGATATTGGGAGAAGGCTGAAAATTTTAGTAAAATTTGTTTAGGTCATCAGTGAGTTGGGCCTCCTCTAAAAGAGCAGATTTTTTCTTGAGCAGGTCTGCCTTTTTATTTCTCAATGCCATAATTTTTTCCTCAATTAACTCGTCTTGAAGTGCTGTGTTTATTTCTTCAATATCTTCATCCATTTTCCTTAAAGCTATTTGAAAGTCTTCAGTATACAAAGCGTAATTACGGTCATCTATAGTTTCCGAATCGCTATAAGCAGCTTCATGATTTTCACTTAGGTCAGGGAAAGGAATTATTTCCTGTCCGTAACTAATGGTACCGAGGCTAAGAAAAAATATAATTAGTAAATTTTTCATAATCAAGTGCAAATTTAAGCCATTTAATTGAAATGAATATGACACTTCATGTCAAAAATTTTGGAAAATCACCGATGCACATAATTTACTTCATTTAGCAAAAAAAAAGTAGGCCTACTGCTATAGGCCTACTTCATAAAAACACAGTTAAACACTATCAATCGGATAGTTATTAATCAGATTAAATTTGAACGTGCAATGTAATGGGGAGTGTGTATGATACACTTACCGGTCTTCCTCGTTGTTTACCAGGAGTCATATCCGGCAACAAATTTACGACGCGCACTGCTTCTTTTTCAAGTCTTGCATGCGGTCCTCTGGCCTTCGCATTGTTGACTTTACCGGTTTTGTCAATTTTAAAAATCACATAAACTTTCTTTTTTCCAGGGGTCAAACCTAATTCCTGAGAAAGTCCAGTATCGTAATTTTTACTGACGTGTTTGGTGATTTTCTCCTGAAGGCATTTCTTCTTTTCAGCTTTAGTCCCCTTGCAACCTGGGTATACAGGTGCTTCTTCTATAATAGCAAATGGGATATCTTGTTCAATTACTTCTTCTTCAACTACTTCAACAATATCCTCTACCTGCATAACTTCTACTACCTCATTCTCATCAGTTTCTGTTGATTCCAGAATTGTTTCTTCAATTTCTTTCTCATCAGCTACAATTTCTATTACTTCCGGAGCCGGCGGAGGTGGAGGTGGCGGCTTGACTTCAAGAATTCTTTCCGTGATAGGAATGTCAATGATTTCTTCTTCCATTACATTAATGTCGCCCAATTCACCTACAGTTCTATCGAAGGTCCTCCATTCTATTGCAATATAAATAAGTACCAAAGATAAAAGCAAGCCTAATTGAAAGAATAATTTGCTGTATGAACCGATCTGGGCTTTTTCTGATTTCTTGGCTAACATGACGGTAAAATTTATAATTATTATAAATTTAGCACCATCCTGTTTAGGATAACATGACAATTGTCATATTCGTAAAATATTTATACTAAAATTGAAGCATCAACATTTGATGTAATTGTTTTAATGCAATAATCATTAATATCGTAAAAATAAGGTT
>NODE-262-length-19282-cov-4.55817_pt1 | contig 19282 bp, 14 predicted proteins | sample MGYA00139097_ERZ477577 | MGnify/ENA metagenome assembly ERZ477577
ATGGTTGTGGATGTTTTATTTCCCAAAATATACTTGCCGTTCCCTTTTTTGGGAGGGATAAACAACTCTATCTCATCCGAAAACAAAAGCAGCCCCACCTTATCATTATTCTGTATGGCCGAAAAAGCCAGGGTAGCACTAATTTCCGTGAGAATATCTTTTTTAAATTGTTGCTGGGTTCCAAAGGATTCAGAACCGCTGATGTCAACCATGAGCATCATGGTGAGTTCCCTTTCTTCTTCAAAAACCTTGATATATGGCTCATTATAACGGGCTGTCACATTCCAGTCAATTGATCTGATATCATCCCCAAACTGGTATTGACGTACCTCAGAAAAAGTCATACCACGACCTTTGAAGGAACTGTGATATTCTCCAGAAAAAATATGATCAGACAATCTTCTTGTCTTGATCTCTATTTTTCTTACCTTTTTAAGTAATTCTTTAGTATCCACTAACCGATTTTCTAAGTAAACGTATTTTTAATTTTCCTTTAATTATAAATCCCGCAGGCCAGATGCCTTTAAGCATTTTAACAGGTTAAGGAACTTCAACTTCATTAACAATTTTATTGATAATATCTTCAGAAGTTATATTTTCTGCTTCAGCCTCATAAGTGATGCCTATTCTGTGTCTAAGAACATCATGAACCACGGCTCTCACGTCTTCAGGAATTACATAGCCTCTCCTCTTAATAAAGGCATAACATTTAGCCGCCATGGCCAGATTGATACTACCCCTTGGAGAAGCTCCAAAACTGATCAGCGGTTTTAGGTCGGCCAGTCGGTATTCATCCGGGAATCTCGACGCAAAAATAATGTTGAGGATATACTTTTCAATTTTCTCATCCATATATACTTCTCTCACCGATGCTCTGGCTCTTGTAATTTGTTCAATTGAAACCACAGGATTCACTTTGTCAAAACTACCTGATAGGTTTTGACGCATGATCATCTGTTCATCATCGAGTTTTGGATAGTCGATTACTGTTTTAAGCATGAACCTGTCCACCTGAGCTTCAGGTAAAGGATAAGTTCCCTCTTGTTCTATCGGGTTCTGCGTAGCAAGTACCAAAAATGGTTCTGGTAATTTAAACGTTGTGTCGCCAATGGTCACCTGATGCTCCTGCATAGCCTCCAAAAGAGCAGATTGCACTTTAGCAGGAGCCCTGTTAATCTCATCCGCCAATACAAAGTTTGCAAAGATAGGGCCCTTTTTAATAGAGAAATCATTCTCCTTCATATTAAAGATCATGGTACCAATAACGTCTGCAGGTAATAAATCCGGCGTAAACTGAATCCTGCTAAAACTACCTTTAACCGCTTTGGATAAAGTATTAATTGCCAATGTTTTTGCCAATCCCGGTACACCTTCTAATAGGATATGACCATCACCCAGCAATCCAATAAGCAAACGTTCCAGCATGTGTTTTTGCCCAACAATTACCTTATTCATTTCCATTTGAAGAAGGTCAACAAACGCACTTTCTCTTTCAATTTTTTCGTTGATCAATCTAATATCAACATTTGTATTTTGTGAATCCATTTATCTTTTTTAATTTCAATTCGATTTCTTTATCAAGGTCAACAAATCTAAGGGATACAAGCGTTTAATCTTGTTAAAATTTGGTTAAAAGTATAAATCAAAAAAAACTCGCCTTTTGGCGAGTTTCTTATCCTAATATTGTTCTTCCGAATTCGGAAAATCCTTGCTTTTTACATCTGATATGTAATTTTTAAATGCGTTCCCCATTTCCATATATAAATCCAGATATCGTCTGAGAAACCTCGGACTAAATTCATGTGTCATACCAAGCATATCATGTGTGACTAATACCTGCCCGTCTACTCCATCTCCTGCACCAATTCCAATCACAGGAATAGAAATGCTTTCAGCGACTTCCCTGGCGAGTTTCGACGGAACTTTTTCAAGTACGATGGCAAAACAACCCAGTTCCTCAAGCATCAAGGCATCAGCTTTCAATTTATTGGCTTCATCGTCCTCTCTCGCCCTAACGCTATAAGACCCAAATTTATAAATAGATTGAGGTGTCAATCCCAAATGCCCCATTACAGGTATCCCAGCCGATAAAATCCTGGTTATGGATTCTGATATTTCAGCTCCGCCTTCCAGCTTTACCGAATGACCTCCGGATTCTTTCATAATTCTGATGGCAGAGTCTAAAGCCTGTCTTGAGTTCCCCTGATAGGTACCAAAAGGAAGGTCAACCACGACCAGGGCTCTCTCAATTGCCCGCACTACTGAAGAAGCATGATAAATCATCTGATCTAAGGTGATCGGAAGCGTAGTCTCATGACCAGCCATTACATTTGAAGCTGAATCCCCAACCAGTATAATGTCTATTCCGGCATGATCCACAATTTTGGCCATGGTGTAATCATAGGCCGTGAGCATGGCAATTTTTTCGCCATGATGTTTCATGTCTACCAAGGTTTTGGTAGTAATTCTTTTGTATTTTTTCGATGCTGCCGACATAATCTTGATTTAGCTAAACAAAAATAGGTATAATTTTTATGTCAGGCTTAACTGTTAAGGCTATTTTGAATTTGCTTTGCGTACATTTTGGTTTTTGTACACTTAATCAACCACTCTGATTAAATTAGGAAAAATGGCTGGAGCAAAATTCTTAACGGGTTCATACAAAACCGATTGTTTGACTTTAGGTTTTTCCATAAATCGTATAGAACTATTGATATGGTCATAGACCATCAAAACAATACTTAGAATCAAAGCATATTTTACCAATCCAAATACGGCTCCAACTATTTTATTAAAAAATCCAAGTGCGATGGTTTCCGCGATTTTGGTTAAGGCCTTTCCCAATAATACCAGGGCAATAAGAATGATAAGGAATGTACCCGCAAAGGAAACGACCTGTATCATTGATTCATCCCAAGTCATACTGTCTTTTAGAAAATCGCCTAAAAAATGAGAAAAGTGAATGGCCCCGTAAACCCCTAGCACCAGTCCTACCAGCGTAGTTACCTCTATAAACAAGCCTTTTATAAATCCGTTTATGGTGCCAAATAATAAGATTACTACAATAACAATATCTATTGTATTCATAATGAAATCAACTTTTAATTATTTTTATTTCTGAATCGATATAAACCAATATTTTATGCACTACATCGAATTTCATTTTTTGTAAAACTAAAGCATAATTATCAATTTGCCTTTGGTGATTTAAACTTGGTTTTCCTGTTTTGTAATCGATAATTACAACCTCTTTACCATTAAAAACCAAGCGATCAGGAATGATGACCTGCCCCGTATCGGTAAGGATATCCCTTTCGGTTATTATTTGGGCACTTTTATCAAAATAGCTTTTCAATTCCGGGTGATTGATAATTTCCTTGATCACTTTTCTGTTGGCCTCTTTGATATCCTTAGGCATCAATCCCTTATTGACATAGCTTTCGAGAGTTTTCTCTATATCATCTTCAGTATAAATAACTGACATCATCTCATGAATAAGATTCCCATAATCAATAGCAGCTTCCCTTTTTTCACCCCAGAGCAGGGAGGAGCTCGTTACAATATTGATTTCGTGATCCTTCCATGAACTGCTGATAAATTCCCTTTGTGTTTCCGCCGTGTTGTTTAAACTCGGCTTCACACTTTTTCTTTTCTTCTCGCCAAACTCATAAATAAATTGTTGCTCATCCCATAGGTCCTTACTGATGAGGAAATCTCTCAACAAATGCGAGCTCCAGTTAAACAGTTCATTGGGTTTTTTAGATTCTGTAATCACGTACAACTGCTCAATTGCTCTGGTTAAACACACATATAGTAGATTAAAACTGTCCAGTTCCTTTTCTTCTTTTTGGTTCTTTAAAATAGATTTGCCATGTGCACCAGCTTTCTCTATCCTGGAAGTTGAATCAACTAATATACTTTCAAAGCCATTAAAATCATCTCCATCAAGTTCTTTGTACCAGGCCTTTGGCGATCTTTCAAAATACACATCAAGATCATAGGGGTAGATAACCACAGGGAATTCAAGCCCTTTAGATTTGTGAATGGTCATGATGCGTACCGCCTGAACATCATCAGAAATTACTATATTCAATTTTTCCTTCTTCTCATCCCAATACTCCAAAAATTGACTGTTTTTTTGTGATTTTCTTTGCGTGAAATCAAACACAAAATCGAGAAAAAACTGCAGGTAAGCATCGGAAAACGCTGTGAGTTTAAAACTTCTGATAATGTCTTCGACTCCCTCAAAAATTGAATAATCATTGAACCCTTGAATATTGTATTTTATCCCGTAGGCTTCTAATTTTAAAAACATTTCCATAGGTTCCAGGCCAATCAGTTCAGTGAAGAAGGCATGCTTGTCGGTACTTATTTCCAAATGATCATACAGAAAGTTTATTATTTCGAATTTGGCGTCTTCATTCTTATGCTCCCCGATCAGTTTGAGTAAATTAATCACAAAATTGACCTTTTGGTTATTCATGATCAGCAATGTTTCAGAACTCACTATTGGCATACCCTGCTCAGTCAAATACCTGGCAATAGCCACCCCTTCTTTTTTCTTTCGAATCAAAATGCAAATTTCCTTAGGGTCAAATTCATTTAACAGACCCTGAATGGTTTCATGGACAATTTTAGGGTAGATCTTATCCTTCTCTTCAGCATTCTTTAATTCCTGGAGAAAGTTAAGTTGAACATAGCCACCCGTTTTTTTGTTCGCGGCTTGATCATTCCCTTTTTGATACAACTCAGCATAAAGTTTCTTGTCAAAATACCTGGCTATATGCGAGAAGAATTGATTGTTAAAGGAAATGATTTCAGTATGACTTCTGTAATTTGATTCCAGGTTCTTTGCCGTTTTTTTTACCTGAAACGGATTCGCGTCATAGTCCAGCTTATCAGATGATAAATTTATAAACTGCTCAGCCCTGCCTCCGCGCCATCGATAGATGGCCTGCTTGGCATCCCCAACCAGCATAGCGCTCGAAGCTTCCGCGCTTAATGCATTATCGATCAAGGGGATTAAATTTTTCCATTGTAAAATGGAAGTATCCTGCATTTCATCTATGAAAAAATGCTTGAATTTTTCTCCCAGCTTTTCGTAAATAAAAGCTGCAGGTTCATTGGTCAAATGATCACTGATAATTTGATTGAATTCTGCATTCAGGCGAATATTATTATTGACCTTGATCTCTTCCAGGGCTAGGTGTATGGAATTTACCACGGCCAAGGGAATTAAATTCTTCAGCACCAGTTCATTTAACTTAAATTTCTCAAAAACTGTTGAGGCTTCAATATATAAATCGATTAAGGGGTCGGCAATTTCATCTATGGTGTTTTTAATATCCTGAGACTTTCCCTTGGCATAAAAATACCTCGCTTCAATGTTCCTGCTTAGGCTCCCCTCTTTATCAAAATCCAGTTTTTCGGGAAAATCGATCATTTTTATAAAAAACTTAGGAAACTGTGATCTCTGAAAATCGCTGGCTTCAATGCCTTTATCCTGAATAAGGTTCAAGGCTCTATTTCCTAAGTCGGCCAGCTGCTTCTTTTTAAGTTTTTGATCAGCTTGTAACTTTTTGGAAAGTATTTTGAATTCGGCTAAGTTTTTACCCGATAGTTTTATGATTTCCTGTATGTGATTTTCGTTCAACAAAAGCTTCGATACCTCAAATAAATCTCTGCTGACGTCCCAGGATTTATCTTCCAGGGTTTTTTCCTTGGCAAAAGATACCAGTACTTCTGTGAGCTCCTTGTCCACTCCTATCCTTGAAAGAACAATATCAACCGCTTCCTTCAAGATGGAATCAGTGTCCAGTTCGACTTCAAAATCCATACTTAAACCCAGATCAAATGCAAAGGATTTAATGAGCTTGTTGGTAAAACTATCAATGGTTTTGATGTGAAAAGAGGCATAGTTTTTAAGAATGTCCTGTAACCTTGCCCTGGCTCTTTGCTGAATTGATTTTACATCCAGTTTCGTTTCTTCCATCAGTATCAGCAACAGATCATTTTGCCTATCCTCTTCATCCATAATTGCAAAACGCAAAAGGCTTTCCAAGACCCGGTCTTTCATTTCGCTTGCCGCCTTATTCGTAAAGGTGATCGCCAATATATTCTGATAAGCCCTTGGGTCAGGATCTCTTAAAATAATTTTAAGGTATTCCTTAACGAGGGTAAAGGTTTTTCCGCTTCCTGCGGAGGCATTATACACCTGAAATGTAGACGGATGATCCAATCTTTTGATTTTTAATAAAAGTAATGAAAAGGGGATAAAACCGATTAGAATTTTCTAAAAATATAACCTGATTGGCAAGAAAAAAAGTTCTTTTATTCCAGTTGGCAGAACAAGGTATAAAGCTGTTTTAGCTCAATATTCTCCAAAGTTGAGCCACCAAAAAGGTGATGACAAATCCCATTATTACCGGCAATATAGAGGCCACAACGGTCCATTTTACACTTTTGGTCTCTTTGTAAATAGTATAAATAGTAGTACTACAAGGGTTATGCAACAGGCTGAAAAGCATTAAATTAACAGCCGTCAACAGCGTCCATCCACCTGCTTTTAAAATCGAGGCGGTGTCTGAAACTGAATCCAGTTCGAACATTACTCCGGCACCTTCTCCACCTGCAATGCCCGTTACCAATACAGTCAGCATCAAGATGGTTGGAATAACAATTTCATTAGCTGGTATTGCCACAATATAAGCTACGAGAATAACACCGTTTAGCCCTAATAAAAACCCAAAACCATCCAAAGAATTGATCGTCCAGCCTGCAAGACTGTCATTTCCAATGTGGATATTCGAAATCAGCCAGATCACGGCTCCAGCCGGTGCAGCAAAAACAATCGCTCTCCATAAAACAATTAAGGTTCGGTCAATGATAGAGGTATAAATAGTTTTCCAAAATCTTGGTGGCCTATATGGGGGTAATTCAAGATTAAATGTTGAAACTTCCCCTTTCAGCACCGTTTTTGAAAGCCCCCAGGAAACCAGAAACATAAAAGCAATTCCCAGCACGGCTATTCCCAGCACCGCAAGTAAGGAGGCAAGACCAGAAAAGGAATCCGGAACTACGGCTCCTACAAATATCGAAGCGATCAGAATTTGTGTGGGCCAACGCCCATTGCACAAGGAAAAGTTATTTGTGATAATAGCGATCAGCCGTTCTCTGGGGCTATCAATTATTCTGGTGGCAACCACACCTGCGGCATTGCACCCAAAACCCATGCTCATTGTCAGGGCCTGTTTCCCGTGGGCTCCAGATTTCCTGAATAATTCATCCATATTAAACGCCACTCTTGGCAGATATCCAAAATCCTCCAACAAAGTAAACATAGGAAAGAATATGGCCATTGGCGGCAACATTACAGCAATTACCCAGGCAACCGCCAAATATACACCGTCAATTAAGAAACCATCCAACCACCATGGCATACCGATCAAAGCTGCCAGATTTTTTAACACAGGATGTAACTGATCCAGCAGTAATTGTGCCAACATAGAAGAAGGATAATTGGCCCCTTCAATGGTAAGCCAAAGTATGATCCCCAGAATAAGAAACATTATTGGAAAACCCCAGGTACTGCTTGTAACGATCTGGTCAATCTTTCTGTCAAGCCGAAATTTCTTCCTGCCGGATTTGGAACTCACTGAGTTTTCAGCAATTTCAGATGCATCGGCATAAATTCCTTCTGCCAGATTATCGTGAAAATCTTCTCCTATTTTCCACCTCAAATCATTGGTGAGACCTAATATTTTATCTACTGCTATATTCTCCATTCTAAACGAATTCACCAGTTTTTAATGCTTCTATTATCCTTCCATCACCCTCCAGTAATCTAAAGGCTATCCATCTGCTATTGGGAATATCGGGAAACTGTGATTCAATTTCAGCACTTAATTCAGTTACGGCTTTTAAAATATGCTTAGGGACATTTTTTATTTTTCTGGGCTTGCAAACTATTTTTCCCGAGGCAACCTCATCAATAGTTTGAATTAATTCGGGGATCCCCTGTTGGTATCTTGCACTTGTAGGAACCACCGGAATACCGAGCTCTTTTGATAATACCCTCGCGTCAATATCGATGTCATTCCGTTTGGCTTCATCCATCAGATTCAGGCATAAAACGGCCTTATCTGTAATTTCAAGAATTTGCAAAACTAAATTTAAATTTCTTTCCAAACGGCTTGCGTCTGCCACAATGATCGTCACATCCGGTTTCCCGAAAAGGATAAAATTTCTCGCCACCTCCTCATCTTCCGAAGTAGATAACAGAGAATAGGTTCCGGGCAGGTCAACTAATTTATATTTTTTATCCGCATAAGAATAGGCTCCTTCAGCACGGCTCACGGTTTTACCGGGCCAATTTCCGGTATGCTGTCTCAACCCTGTCAAGGCATTAAAAACGGTACTCTTTCCAGTATTTGGATTTCCTGCAATGGCTATTACATAATCTACATCATCCACCCGAACCCCTAATTTCTTTAGGCTATCTGAATTATAATGCGCGCATGACTCACATGCACTTTCTGCCTTTTTATCCATCCTCTAGATTTTATTAATAAGTATTTTTGATGCCTGATCATTCCTTAATGCGATGCTGGTACCTTTGACTTCATAGGCTACCGGATTTCCTAAAGGGCTATTCATATCGATCCTGATATCTGTTCCGATAACAAATCCCAGGTCCAATAGGCGCCTCCGGTTCTCCCCTCTGCATTCCTTTGAAATACCTACTATTTTCGCCATTTCATCTTCTTTAAGACTGGATAGCCTTACGGAATGTTCATCTTCATTCACCTCTTTTTTAAGCTCTGCCACTGTTATATTCGCGGCAACCACTGGTGCCAAAACAAACTCCTCTCCTTCCGAATAAAAAACAATTCTCTCACTGTTGGCCTCTTCAACTCGAATGACCGAGCCAATATGAATTTTCTCCGCCAGTATCTGTTTATAAATTACATCTGGTTCATCCTCAATATGTACAATCCTTCCCACTGTTTCAACTGGTAAGGAGGATAGGGCCACTCCATTAATTTCTTTTATTTTGCCTAAGGTACTAGGAATCGGATCTCCATGCGGATCATACATTGGGTTTCCCAACTCATTGGCCAAAATGTTTGTTTCTTCTGAGCTAAGCTGATGTTCCATCTCTTCCGCCCTGCCATGCCATTCTCTTTTATCAAAACCGGTTTTCTCCGCGAGATACTTTTCCCATAATCTGTGCACCCTTATGATTTTCAGCGCATATTGCCTGCCATCTTTAGTTAACCTGACTAAATCCCCGTCAAAATGAATCAGTTCATTCATGGTCATTTTATGCACAGCTTCTATGATTAACCCATCTTTTATTTTAAGTGAATTTGTAAGTGAAATGATATCTGTTTCGGCACCCGAACTCTCCAATCGATAGAGTTGCTTTAAAATATCCTCCATGATGGTTTTTTCATTCGACCTCCAATTATTCTTAATGAGCCAATACCATCCTTTTACCGGTCTGAAAAAGACAAAACCCAAAAAAACAAGGGCTATAAAAATTACTAATGCTATGAATGGATTATATGAACTCATTTTACATTCTTTAATAAAAGATTCTCAGCTACATTATTGGTTATGACCAATCTATGCGTTTTTGTTTCTATATGATATGAATTATCATAGGGCTCAATATCAATCACCTTCAATTTATCGCCCAGAGCCAGGTTCTTCTTATTCAAATACTTTAAGAAGGTTTCAGAAGAATCCTTAACAGCCACCAGAGTTCCTGTGGCTCCAAGTTTCATGTCAACTATGCTCATCGAATCATTCTTAATGATTCGTCCCTGATCATCAGGGATAGGGTCACCATGAGGGTCCGATTTCGGAAACCTAAGAAAGGCATCCAGTTTATTAATGAGCAGTTCTGATTTAACATGCTCCAACTGCTCAGCAATATCATGAACCTCATCCCAGTTAAAATTTAATTTTTGCACTAAAAAACATTCCCATAGTCTGTGCTTTCGCACTACTTTAAGGGCTGCTAAACGCCCGCGCTCTGTAAGTCTGACACCTTGATATTTTTTATAGATAACTAAGTCCTTAATGGCCAGCTTCTTCAGCATATCCGTAACCGATGAAGCTTTGGTATTGATTTTACCCGCAATAAGATTTGTACTAACCTCATCACCAAAATCCCTTTCTAAAGCGTATATCGCCTTTAAATAGTTTTCTTCAGCCTGTGAATACATCAGTTTTTTTTGCAAATATAAAATATTATTTAGATGTGTCTAAATTTTAATCCGTTTTTATCGTTAAACTACTTCAAATTAAGTTTACAGGGCTCCGATTTCTCCCAAAATACAGGATTTTTTACAACAACGAGATCGAAACACCGAAAACATACTGCCTCGATAAGAATTAGGAAAAGATGAAAATATTTAGAAGAAGAATCAGCCTGACTTCATTTTAAGCAGCCTGAGAATATCATCCGTAAATGCTTCAACATCAACTTTGCTAACATTAATTTTGACAGCGTGATCCACAATTATATCCACCCGGTTCAACGGAAAAGCCAAACCAGTTACTATTCTTCGCAGCATGGATACTTCCTCTTTTTCAATGTGTTTGTCTGCTTCAACCATCGTCAATAAATCATACAATCTTTCTATTCTTTCTAAATGATCAAGATGAGCAATGGTCGGAATACTTTCGGGATTTCTAAGAATTTCCCTGAATTTGTCATCTGTAATATTATACTTATTGGAGACTTTTGACAGAAACTCAATTTCTTCAGTCGAGATGACGTTATCCGATTTTGCGATTCTCACAATATTAGCAAAATGACTAATATTTCTCCTTTGTCCTATGCTTAAATATAAATCTGAAATTCCCATGACGTGAAGATTATTGGTTTCTATCAAAGATACAAAATCATAGGGGTATTTTAAATTTGAATCGCACAAAATTTGATGAATATAATTAATCCTTTCCTCTTATATTTGCAGAAAATTATTCAATTTGAGTAAGCAGAACATTGCTGAACTTTACAATAGTTTTGATAAGGTTGATGAGATTATCAACGCTGTCAAAAAAGAGACCAACCAAATTCAAATCAAAAATTTGGCTGGGTCTTCATTGTCTTTTGTGATCTCCTCCGTTTATCAGAAAATAGAACGGCCCTTGTTACTTATTTGTGAAGACAAGGAAGAAGCTGCCTATTATTTTAATGACTTTGAACAGTTTTTGATCGTCGATAACCCTTCTAAAAGGCACGATGTTTTGTTCTATCCGGGCTCATATCGACGCCCTTACCAAATAGAAGAAACGGATAACGCAAATATTCTGCTTAGAGCAGAAGTATTGAACAGAATTAATTCTCAAAAAAAACCTGCCTTGATAGTGACTTATTCGGAGGCACTTTTTGAGCAGGTGATCACCAAAAACGAATTAAAAAGAAACACGCTCAAAGTATCTGTTGGGGATTCGCTCTCCCTGGATTTTATACATGATTTGCTACATGAATATAAATTTAACAGGGTTGATTTTGTAGTTGAACCTGGTGATTTTGCCATTCGTGGAGGGATTGTTGATGTCTTTTCATTTTCAAATGATGAACCCTATAGAATTGAGTTCTTTGGTGATGAAATAGACAGTATCAGGACCTTCGATATCGAGTCACAACTTTCCATTGACCGCATGAACAAGATTGACATCATGCCCAATGTAGAGAACAAATATCTCGAAGAAAAGAGGCAAAGTTTTTTGAAGTATATCTCTTCCAAAACGGTGATTTTCACAAAAAATCCTGATCTGGCCGGGGCCCGGTTAGATAAATTATTCGATAAAGCCCAGGAGGCTTTTAAAAACCTCACAGGAGAGGTAAAACAAATGAATCCCGAAGAACTTTTTTGCAACGGATCCTTCATCAATAAACAACTTCTGGATTTCTCTCTTGTAAAAGTGTCAAATACAATTAGTGAAAAAGATCAAAACGTCATCTCTTTTAACACACTGCCTCAACCTTCATTTAACAAACAATTTGATCTGCTCATCGCTGATCTCCATGAAAATACCGATAACGGAATTACCAACTACCTGTATTGCGACAATGATAGTCAGGCAAAAAGGTTTCACGATATTTTTGATGATCTTGACCAAAATGTACAATACCAGACCATAACCAACCCCCTATATCAGGGTTTTCTTGATCATGACCTTAAAATCGCGTGTTTTACAGATCATCAGATATTTGAGCGATACCATAAATTTAGACTGAAAAGCGGTTATTCAAAAAAACAATCACTTCAGTTAAAGGAGCTAAACAACCTGGTCGTTGGAGACTATGTCACCCATATTGATCATGGAATTGGCAAATTTGGAGGGCTTCAAAAAATAGATGTCGAGGGTAAGAAACAAGAGGCTATTAAGCTGATCTATGGTGAGAGAGACGTTCTGTATATCAGTATTCACGCCTTGCATAAAATCACCAAATACAGTGGTAAAGATGGTAAGGCCCCAAAAGTACATAAGCTTGGTTCCAATGTCTGGAAAAAATTAACCCAGAAGACCAAGGCAAGGGTCAAACATATCGCCTTTGATCTGATCGAGTTATACGCAAAAAGAAAGTTGCAAAAGGGAATTGCCTATCATCAGGACAGCTATTTACAGCATGAACTGGAGGCAAGTTTTATCTATGAAGACACCCCTGATCAACTGAGCGCCACTCAGGACGTTAAAGCGGATATGGAAAAAGACCAACCTATGGACAGGTTGATTTGTGGAGATGTTGGGTTTGGAAAAACTGAAATTGCGATAAGGGCAGCATTCAAGGCAGCGGATAACGGAAAACAGGTTGCCATTCTTGTTCCCACGACCATCCTGGCTTTCCAGCATGCCAAAACATTCAAAGAAAGGCTCAAGGATTTTCCTTTGAGAATAGACTATTTGAACCGATTCAGGTCAACAAAACAACGAAAGGATACGCTGGAGGCACTTGCAAGTGGCGAGGTGGACATCATCATAGGAACGCATCAATTGGTCAATAAAAATGTTAAATTCAAAGATCTGGGGCTTTTAGTCATTGACGAAGAGCAAAAGTTTGGTGTTGCGGTAAAAGATAAATTGAAAACGCTTAGGGAGAATATAGATACCTTGACCCTGACGGCTACGCCAATACCCAGAACACTCCAATTCTCCCTGATGGCTGCACGTGATTTATCAGTGATCAAAACGCCTCCACCAAACAGGCATCCCATCGAAACTCATGTGGTTCGTTTTGCTGAAGAAACCATAAGAGACGCAATTCGATATGAAATTCAGCGGGGAGGGCAGGTGTTTTTTATTCACAACAGGATCGAAAACATAAAAGAAGTAGCCGGTCTGATACAAAGGCTTGTCCCTGATGCTAAAATAGGAATAGGCCATGGACAGATGGAAGGTAAGAAACTGGAACATCTCATGTTGCAATTTATCAATGGTGAATTTGACATTTTGGTCAGCACCACCATTGTCGAGAGTGGATTGGACGTTCCCAATGCCAATACGATCTTTATCAATAATGCCAATAATTTTGGTCTTAGTGATCTTCATCAAATGAGAGGAAGAGTAGGTAGGTCCAACAAAAAACCCTTTTGTTATCTGATCACTCCTCCTTACCATGTGATGACTGATGATGCAAGAAAAAGAATCCAGGCACTTGAAGTTCATTCTGAATTAGGCAGTGGTTTCTATATCGCGATGAAAGATCTCGAAATTCGTGGTGCCGGCGATTTACTTGGTGGTGAACAGAGTGGTTTCATCAATGATATCGGTTTTGAAACCTACCAAAAGATTCTAAACGAAGCGATAGAAGAGTTGAAAGAAAACGAATTCAAACACCTATATCATCAGGAAGAGGAAGAAACAAGAACCTATGTTAAAGAGGTTCAGATTGATTCTGACTTCGAGATTTTGTTTCCCGACGATTATATAAGCAGTATTTCAGAGCGGTTAAGTTTATACAAAGAATTAAGTGAATTTGAAACCGAAGAGGATCTGCAAATTTTCGAAAGTAAATTAAACGACAGGTTTGGAGATCTGCCTACTCAGGCTGTTGATTTATTAAATTCGGTCAGGCTAAAATGGGTGGCAAGGTCATTGGGTCTGGAGCGACTTGTGCTCAAACGAAAGAGAATGATCGGCTATTTTATCTCCGATCAACAAAGCGACTTCTACCACAGTGCATATTTCACCAGGGTCCTGAACTATGTTCAGAAAAACGGTAAAACCTGTGTAATGAAAGAAAAACAAACTGCAAAGGGCCTTAGACTGCTCATTACATTTATACGTATTGATTCTGTTGAAAAGGCGCTCTCCACCCTTTCTGATATTTAGTTAATTTCTTGTTGATAAGTTGAATTTTATTTTACGGATTGTCTCTTCCTTCATTGCTAAATTTTTGTACTTTTTGAAAAGATTTAAGGTTCAAAAATTGCATAAAGACCTATGAAAAGATAATCCTGTCATGTTATAATGATAAGGTTCTACCAAAAAAAGTTTATATGAAGAAAAGTACTCCTAAGAAAATTTATGTTTTAGACACTTCCGTTTTATTGTTTGATCACAATTCAATTACCAGTTTTGAAGAGAATGACGTAGCCATCCCGATTACCGTACTTGAAGAGTTAGATCAGTTTAAAATTGGCAATGAAACCAAAAATTTTGAAGCGAGAGAGGTGATACGATTTCTGGATAAATTATCCGGGAACAACGGATTAAATTCCTGGATGAAATTAGGAGATCACAAAGGTCAGCTAAAAGTGATCATGGATTCTCTGTGCCTGAATAAACTGGATGCGGAGACCATTTTTGGGAATACTAAAAATGATAATAAAATAATTAATGCGGCGCTTTCATTGCAAAATGAAGAAAAGAATCATTTCGTCATTTTAGTTACTAAAGACATTAACCTAAGAATAAAGGCCAAGGCCATTGGCTTGCTGTCTGAAGATTTCGAGACCGGTAAGGTGAAAAATATTAAAAAATTCTCCGAAGGTCTCCCGGTGATCGATGATATTGATGCTGATATCATTCAAAATATCTATCAGAAGAACCAGGTAAGAGAAAAGGGAATTCTGGGGAAGGAAAAAGTCGCGAATGGATATTATATCCTGAATAATTGTACCAATTCCGTTCTTGCCAGGTACAATGGCGTAACTGATGCGATTGAAAAAGTAGACAAAAAGTACGTCTTTGGAATTAAGCCTAGAAATGCTGAGCAAACCTTTGGCTTAAATGCATTGCTCAATGAAGAAATAAAATTGGTCGCACTTGAGGGAGTTGCGGGAACGGGTAAAACCTTGCTGGCCCTTGCATCGGCCCTGGAACAGAAAAACAAATATGATCAAATTATTTTGGCAAGGCCCATTGTCCCTTTGAGCAATAAAGAAATAGGCTTCCTGCCGGGAGATGCAGATGACAAGATTTCTCCTTATATGCAACCGCTGTGGGATAATCTTACATTTATAAAAAATCAGTTCAAGGCTAATGAAAAGAAGAGTAAGGTCCTTGAGCATTTACAGGAATCCGGATTGTTAACCATTACGGCCCTCGCTTTCATTAGAGGGCGCAGTCTTAGCAATGCCATCTTTATTATAGATGAAGCCCAGAATTTAACACCACATGAAGTTAAAACGATTATCACGCGTGCCGGAGAAGGCACCAAAGTGATATTCACAGGAGATATTAATCAAATAGACACACCGTATATGGATGAGCATAGTAACGGACTCACCTATTTGATCGACAGGTTAAAAGGAAACGCTCTGTTTGCCCATATCAAATTGGAAAAAGGAGAACGTTCTGAATTGGCCAATTTAGCAAATGAAATGCTTTAACAATTTTCCTTGCTCAGGGCTTCACAGAGTTGAGGTCCTGAGTTTATTTTATCCCTGTTTTTACTACAAATTCTTTACCCTTTGTTACAAATTCGAGTCTCAATCGTCATAGGATAAATACATATCCATGAAACAGTTTCTTTTTCTACTCATTATTGTTTTTGCTTCCTCCTGTGCTTCAAAAACATCCTTTAATACCTTCTATAAAAACCATGAAAAGGATTCTGATTTCTCCTTTGGGCTAAGTAGTTCCTTAGTGGCCAGCTTTTTGCCGGATGAAGACTTAAAACCGCTGCTAAAAAAAGCCAAACACGTGCGGATACTGGTTTTTTCCGAGGATGCCGAGGGGAAAACCGAACAATTTCAAAAATTTATCAGCCGCTCAAAGTTTGAAAAAGTAGTCAAATTAAAAGATGATAGTGATCAACTCGCGTTTTTTACGCTTGAAAAGAAAAATACGATAAAAGAGATCGTGCTGGAAATTTCATCGGGAGATGAATTGGTTCTATTAGGATTAAAAACAAACTTAAGTCAGGAAGACCTTGATAAATTTTTGGAATAGAAAAGGAATCGATTTGATTCAGTTATCAGTTTTACATGTAGATCAAATAAGAGGCAAAAGCCCTCATTTTTAACTGTTTTGTGATCTTTAGATAAATTGTACCTTTGCCAAAAAAGAACTTTTGAGAAATTTATTGCTTTACTTTATCTTGGTTTGTACAGCTGCCCAAGCCCAGTATTCAATCAAAGGGTCAATTAATCCATATCAAAACTATTCATGGATCTTACTATATAAGCTCGAAAATGGAAACCAGACTTATATGGATAATGCCGATGTGGTAAAAGGGGAATTTGAATTTAAAATTGATGAAAAAGAATCTTCAGGTGTTTACAGAGCCTATTATCAGATCGAGAACGATTTATATGTAGAGTTTATTTATAACAAGGAAGAAATTGCCTTTTCTTTTGATCCGAACTATCCGGAGGAGTCCATTTCATTTTCTGAATCCGAAGAAAACAATCTTACCTCGGAGTATTACACTGCCATTCGTTCACAACAGAAAAAAATTGACTCCCTGCAGGTACTCTATTTCAATTCAAAAGATGGCCCCGAATCTGAAAACATCAGTAAAAATTATCAGGAAGAGTTGAAAAACCTGGAACGACAACAGGCTTCCTATGAAAAGAAATCCAAAGACAAACTCGCTTACCATTTTATTCGGGCAAGCAGGCAGTACAATGCGGCTACACCCTATAAAAAGACCGACGAATATTTACAGGGAATCAAGGATCATTTTTTTGATTCAGTTGATCTTAATGATTCGGTTTTAAGCCATTCTACTTTCATCAATGACAGGTTACATGATTATGTTTTTTATTTGAATCAGGCGGACAATTTGGAAGCCATCAATATACTACAACAGGAATCCATTAAAAAAGCCGTTAACTGGATCGATAAAGACTATGAATTGTTACAGCGTTTTGAGACGTCGCTGATTCAGCAATATCTGCTCGAAGAAAATGTTGTCATGATCAATTATGTTATGGATAATTTTTACACGCTGCTCCCTTCAGCTTATCAGGATGTACAATTAAAAGACAAGGTTTACGGCACATTGAAAACAGCTGTTGGTGTAATGGCACCAGATTTTAGCTGGGACGATAAGGGTACAGAATACAATTTGCACGGCATAAATGGAACAGACTATTATATTGTCTTGTTTTTCAGCTCAAATTGCCCTCATTGCCAAATTGAAATTCCCGAATTTTACGATTTTATCAGTGGGATTGAGAATATAAAAGTAGTAGCCGTGGGCTTGGAGGATGAAAAAGAAAGTTGGGAACTAATGACCCAAGAGTACCTTGAATTTATAAATGTTCTGGATCTTAAGAAATGGTCAAGCCCAAAGGTAAAAGATTATGGCGTTGAAGGAATTCCCTCTTATTTTGTCCTGGATGCAGATAAAACAATATTGGCTAAGCCGCTTGATTTCAACGAATTAAAATCCATGTTCGAAACAAAATAGGGCAAGGTTTTATTAAAAATTTCGCTGTCAAAAAACCGGTTTGGACTTTGGTTAAAAATGATAGAATGCGTCTTCTACATGCTCCAGTTGAATCTGTTCGCCAGAGATTACGATCCCAATAACATCAAACCTCACTTCTACGTCCAGTTTTTTTGAACAAACGTATTGATCAATAGCCGAAATAAGCATATTGATCTTCTTATCATCGATAAAATCTTTTGGATCGCCAAAAGCATCTGTAGATCTGGTTTTAACCTCAATAATGGCTAATATTTCACCTTTTTGCGCGATTAAATCAACCTCAGCCTTTTTACACCGCCAGTTTCTTTCTTTGATGAGATACCCTTTTTTAATCAGATAATCATGGGCGAGCTGCTCCCCAACTTTTCCAAGTTCGTTGTGAGCAGCCATTATCTATCGAAAACTAATTTTGGCCTTATTCTTTGTAACTTTCATATCAACATAACTGCCAAGTAACAGGGTTCGGTTATCATCGAGATGCCCCGCCGGAAAATTGAATACTACAGGAAAGTCAGTTCCTTCAACTGCCTCTAAAACTATTTCTTCAAGGGATTTTCCAAACCTATTTCCTTCATTTTTCTTTAACCTAAAATCTCCGACGATTACTCCTTTACAATTATTAAAAAATCCTGCTCGTTTCAAGCTGATCATCATTCTATCAATATGATAAAGTGCTTCCCCAACATCTTCAATAAAAAGTATTCGCCCATTCATGTTCAAATTAGTGTCAGAACCGAGCATGCTGTAAACAATTGAAAGGTTTCCTCCTACTAGTTGCCCTGAACTTTCACCCTCTTTATTATAAGAAGATGCCTCGATTTTGTAGGCTAATTTCTTACCAAACAAAGTGCTGTGCAGGGTTTGAATTCCTTCTTTTTGAACAGGGTCTGCAAGACTAAGGGTCAATGGCATCTGCCCGTGAATCGATTGATAACCGAGCTCATTGATTTTATTGTGTAACACAGTGATATCTGAGTAACCTACAATCCATTTGGGATGAACCATAAAATTTGAAAAATCCAGATCATCAATGATCCTTACCGTTCCATAACCTCCCCTTGCCGCCCAGATGGCCTTAATACTCGGGTCATCCAGAGCCTTTTGGAGATCCTCAAGGCGTTGCTCATCGGATCCTGCAAAAGAGCCATCCTGAGAAAGCAAATGATTCCCAAAGAAAACAACAAGACCCCAGTGATTTGCCAATTCTATCCCTGGATCAACTGCAGATTTGTCTTTAAGCTTGCCTGCCGGTGACAAAATCATGATGGTATCTCCTTTTTTAAGCGCTGGAGGCTTAATTAAATCTCTGGTAAATGACATTTGCGTGTCGTTTTGAGCCCAAAAATTCATGGAGAAAATAATGGCCAATACAGCCAA
>NODE-263-length-19274-cov-4.30283_pt1 | contig 19274 bp, 18 predicted proteins | sample MGYA00139097_ERZ477577 | MGnify/ENA metagenome assembly ERZ477577
AACCAAAAGTTTCCGCCCTTTAAACATTTTTAAAAAAAGAGATATTTTATGAAAAAAGTTCTCACCATTGCAGGATCTGACTCTGGCGCAGGCGCTGGGATTCAGGCCGACCTTAAAACTATTAGCTCTCTAGGTCTCTATGGCACAACGGCCATTACGGCCATCACCGCCCAAAATACGCTAGGCGTTCAGCGAGTGGATTTTGTAAGCGCTACTTCTGTCAAGGCCCAAATCCAATCCATTCTCCAAGATATAGGCGCTGATGCCATTAAAATTGGAATGCTTGGCCATGAAGAAATTATTGAAGTAGTTGCTGAAACACTTTTAGACTATTCTTCAATCCCTGTCGTCTTAGATCCTGTTATGGTGGCCACCAGCGGGGATGAGCTAACAAAAAGTAGTGCAACCAATTCTCTTATAAAAAATCTTTTTCCTCTGGCGAGACTTGTTACGCCCAATATCTACGAGGCCTCAAAAATAACCAATACAATCATTAAAAGCAGAAACGACATAAAAGAAGCATGCATAAAAATATCTCTTTTAGGGGCAAAAAATATTTTACTTAAAGGCGGAGATTTTAAGAGCGAGGAGGCCACTGACCTTTTTTTTGAAAGCGAAAACAAAACATTTGAAACATTCACGTCAGTAAAGATTCAAACAAAAAACACCCATGGAACGGGATGTTCTCTTTCTTCGGCCATCGCTTCTTATTTGGCCATGGGAAAAACACTTGTGGAATCTGTTCGCCTTGCCAAGGATTATCTTTTTTCGGCAATCAAAGACGCTCAAGAACAAAAGGTTGGACAAGGCCGAGGTCCAGTTTCTCATTTTTGGAAGAATAACTTCATCCTCGCTTTTTTTCTTTTTCTCTCTTTAAGCAATCAGGCCACCGAAAAATTTTCAAAAAAAAGCTGGAATTCCATTCACTCTCTGTATGAGAAAATTTACCATCATCCTTTCAATCAGCAACTGGCGCAAGGGTCACTAGACAAGAAAAAATTTGCTTTTTATAAAGCGCAAGACGCCTATTATCTTCATCATTACTCTAAAGTTTTATCGCTTTTGGCAAGCAAGATGGATAATCCTAAAGAGATGCAAGAAGTTCTTCGTTTTGCGGGATCTGTTTTCAGTGAAGACCTCAGCAAGACAAAAATTGATATAAAAGATATTACTCCTGGAAATTTTGCCTATACGAACTTTCTTCTCAAGACGGCAGCTCTCTCTACAAAAGAAGAAATTGCCGCGGCCGTTTTTCCTTGTTTTATTATCTATGGAAAATTGGCGGAAGATTTAAAAAAGATATCTGTAGAAGACAATCCTTTTCAATCTTGGATTGATCTTTATAGCTCAAAAAAATTTGCTAAAGATATTGAAATCATGGGTGCTATTCTCGATAGACTTTATCAAATGGCCAACAAAGAGACGCAAAAGAAAATGGAAGATGCTTATATTCTCTCTTCTCATCTTGAACTGGCCTTTTGGGAGGACTCTTTTACAGGAAAAAAGCTGCTTGATTTTTAACTAGATGGTTCTTTTCAATACAACTCTATTCTTTTTTGTAAAAAAAATTACAACATATTCAATTCTTTTAAAAAATCAAAAAACTTCTTCCAAATCTTTCTTGACTTTACTATCTATATTAAGGAGATTGTCTTTGAGTCGAGCTACATCTTCTTTTATTTTATCAAGTTCATCCTTGTTTGAAAAATTAAGCGTCACTGGTTTCTCTAAAGAAAAAAATTTCTCTCCCATCATTATCGATGTAATCAAAACATCTCCCGGAGTAACTCTAGTTCCCTTGTTTTTTATTTGAATAAAAAAAGCTTGAGGAACTTTTTTACGAATATTTAAATGATTAAGATGAATAGATTCACTTAACTTTCTTAGTTTTTCCAAGCTAACAGCACGTTCTGTTCTTAATTTTCTTTCAATAACATTATATTCAACTTGATCAAATGATGATTCGATATTAATAATAACAATCTTAGCTTCGGGTTCTTCTTCTAATATTTTTAAAAAGTCACCACTAATCCCATCCCATGAAAGAGTTCCTTGAGTCAATAAATCTAACGTTTCAATTTTTCTTTCTTTTAAGATAATCTTCCATAAGTCCATGAGATATACTGATTCATCTTGCAGGCCATCTCCTTTTGAAAAGACTGCTTGACGACAAGAATGATCCTCTTCATAAATCATGTCTTTGATGTTATCGCAGTCAATCTCAAGAACATCTTCACTTCCTTGAGGAAATGCAGGAAAGAAATTAGATTTTTTAAGAAGTTCTAAAACATATGATTTCCCGGCACCAGGAATCCCCGAAGTAAAGTAATATACTTTCCCTAACCTTTTTTTTTTAACATCCTCACTTGAAAGATCTATAAGTTCTCTCAATATCTTATCTTGAAAAAGTTGACGATTAGATTGAAATGAAAACCTTGGGTCTCTCTGATAAAGAATTTCTCTTTCTCTTTTATATTCACTTGCTTGGAAGTTTTGAGCGCTACTTTTATAAAAATCGACACTTCTACTTTTTGAAAGAGATAAATCTTTTTCTGTTAATAGAGAAATATCAAATACATCAATATGAGAAGGTCTAAAGTGTTTATCAATAAAACCTTGCGAAAACCAATCATTTTGATGATCTATAATTATTGAAAACCTGGCCTTATTATCAGAAAGGGCCCCAGGGAATTCTAATAAACTGATATCTGAAAAAGCATCATAAAAATAATTTTTTCCATGATAAAGGACATTTGTATAAACAATATGAAAAAAAAGTTGATAATTTTCATCAAAAGGCGATTTTATTTTCTTCAATGATGTAAAACCAAGGATTCTTCTATTAGCAGCAAGGGATTCTTCTGATTCTTTAAATCTGTCAACATAGGCGTAAAATATATTTTTAGAATCTAGAAAATACTCCCTCGGATTTAATATATTATAAGAAGATTTTTCACCTTTTTCTTTTCTCAATTCACAATCTAATTTATAAAACGCTAAAAGATCTTCTCTTTCCTCTTGAGACTCAAATTTCACATGTTCATAAAGGCCTACAGTAAAACTTCGGTCTAATCTTGATTCAGATCCAGCTGAAAAATCCATCCTAAGAGTTTTAATTTCATCAGGTGGTAAAAGAAAAATTCCTTTATTAATTTTTCTCTTAACGACTAAATTAACTCGTTTTTTATTTATAGTTTCTTTCAAATTCAAAATAGCACAACGTACATTTTTCACTGAAAGAGGAGACACCGCTACGATATTATCATTTTTATCCAGGGTTATAGATATTTCTACTTTTTCTTGATCAAAAACACACTCTGCCTTTTTGATAAAAAAGTGCTTTTCATCAGCTTCTGTCTGTAAAGTCGTAAAAATTAACAGATAGTATATGATAGAAAATGGGCGGAAATTAAAAAATATTTCCTGAATGATATTCTTATATTTCATCTTGTTTTTCGCCATAAATTTCTTCACTACACTTTTTAAAGAACTCTTCCGTTGTTTGAGAAGCGTGCAACCCCCCTTTTTTTGAATATTTCCACACTTTTCCCGAAAGATTCGGATCTACAAAAAGGACTGAAGATGTTCGTTTATCTTTTTTCTGTGTCACGACTCTATGGAGAGAGGCCTTCACAGGATACTTTGTATCTTCAGTTAATAACTCCAAAGGCCTTCCAAAGTTAATCGTAAGATATCCGTCTTCTAATCGAATTGGTCTAAACTCACCGTCGATAAAAGCTTCGAGTCCTGGCATAAAAGTATCTAAAACCGTTACATAACTCCAGTCTTTGTGTTCAACGACACCTGGAACTCCCTCTTTTGCATTTTCTGGATCATAAGAATTAAAAAGCATAAAGTGCGATCCATTATTATTTATACTTCCCGAAGAGGCCCGATCCCAATCTTCTTGAGGAATTCCTATTCTATCAAAACAAGTTCCAAGTACCATTATCCCAATATCATTAAGCGCGTGGGCCATTCTTTGAATTTCTTCTGAGTAGTATTTCGCCCAATTTGACTTTTCCAAAGTAAAGCGAACTGTTTGATTTTCTTTACTTGTCAAAAGGCCTTCTGCTATATTCAAGACACCTACATCAATATATTTTTTGTCCTGGGAAAAACTTTTAGCAAATCTCCTTCCTGCCTCGAGATCAACACTTTCAGGCTTTTTCAATTTAAAAAAACCTACAGAGATAGCTTCTTTAAAGTCCTCTTCTGATTCAAATTCAAGTTTATTATTATTTAAATAGGCCTCAACCATTGTGTATGAATCTACTGCGTAGATTGAAAGGTGGGATAAAAGATAAATTGTAATTAAAAAAAATTTATTGTTCATGTAATATCTCCTAATATTAACTTTATTTATCTCAACAATTCATATATGAAAAAAATATTCACGGATAGAAAGATTTAAATAACTTCTTCGATTATTTTTGCTATAAGCTCGATATAACCAAATTTCAAGTTCTTATCGATGATGTAGGATCTCAAAAGAAAACAAACTTTATTTTTCATAAAACTGACATGGCCCTTACGGCCTTTACGAATGCCTTAGTTCATGGTCAAACTATTCTCAGGATAATTAAGGATATTTATATGATCTTTTGATTTTTAGTAAGTTGGGCCGCCAGCTTTGCATTGTTTTTAATAAGGGCGATGTTGGTTTTAAGAGATTCGCCTTTTGTGATTTCTTTGACGGCCTTTAACAAATAAGGTGTCACTCCTTGACCTGTAATTCCCTGGCGCTTACTTTCCTTAATGGCCTCTTGAATTTTTTCTTCCATCACAGCAAAAGGAATTTCAAATTCGCGCGGAACACTATTCATGAGCAACAAGGCACTTTTTAAATTCAGTTCTTTTCTTTTTTGCAAAACGCTCACAACATCGTCAACACTTTCAAAAGAATAAGGCGATAAATAAGGAGAATCAGAACTATAAAAAGCGGGAACAAATTTATTTTGATAGCTCCCTACCATCACGCCAAGAGTTTCTAATAACTCTAACGTTTTAGGAATATCTAAAATAGATTTAATACCAGAACTAACCACACACACAGAAATCTTTGATAGTGCCACAAGATCATTGGAAATATCAAAACTCTCCGCAGCGCCTCGATGAACACCGCCAATTCCTCCCGTGGCAAAAAAATCAATTCCCACCTTTTTGGCCAAAAAAGAAGTGCTAGCGACAGTTGTTCCTGCGTATTGCTTCTTGGCCATCAAGAAAGGTAAATCTCTCAAGGAGGCCTTTGCCGGAGAATTCAGTGCTAGCTTTTCTAGATCATCATCATCTAGGCCCACGCAAACTTTTCCCTCCATCAAAGCAATCGTCGCCGGGATAGCGCCTTCTTCTCTTACAACGCTCTCTACGCTTTTTGCTGTTTCAATGTTTTGCGGATAGGGCATTCCATGAGTAATAATAGTAGATTCTAGTGCTACGAGAGCTTTTTTTTCTTGAAGTGCTTGCTTGATTTCTTCGCTAATCACAATTGTCATGATGTCCCGTTTTTTTATCTATGGAATGCTACGCACAACAACTTCCACGAGTTTTTCAATACCTTCATAAATTTTGTGCAATTTGGCGTCACCATACATATAAGCGGGGGTGGAGACAATTTTATTTTCTTCGTCCAAACATATTTCCGTAACAGTTTTTACTTCGCTCTGAACTCCAATTGATTCCAGCGCCTTCATTACTTCTTTGTCATCACCTACTGTCACGCGCAAATTATTGAGTTTCAGGGACATGGCCACCAGAACGGGGGCGATGCAAATAGCACCAATAGGTCGTTTGAGGCGGTGGGCCTCTTTGAGATAGTCGGCGACAATGGGGTCTACTGATCCTTTCACTCCATCAAAGGCGAACTGGCAGAGATTTTTGGCCACCCCAAAACCGCCGGGAATGATGAGAGCATCAATATCTGTGGCATCAAGTTCGTTTAAAGGTCTTATAAGGCCTCGAGCGATGCGGGCAGACTCAGATAAGACATCGCGCGGTCTATCGTCGATATCGCCCGTGAAATGATTAATAACGTGGTATTGCTCCTTAGCAGGGGCCATCATAACAACGTCATAACTTGTCCCATCGAGAATTTTATCAATGGCCATGAGGGCCAAAGCGGCCTCTCTGATTTCACTCCCATCAAAAACGCCACTACCTGCTAGCAAAATGCCAATTGTTTTCATTGTTTTTCCTTTATTGCCCATAAATCGTCTCTCATAGTCATAAAAAAAACAAAAAGTATTGTCAATTTTCTCTTTTCCGATGTCTTTAATTACTTAATAATTTCAAAGAGTTGGCCTAAAAGACAAAGCTCTTCTGGCCTCATTCCCTGCTTCTTTGTAAAATACAAGAATGAATAAGTTAACTATGCCTTCAACTTATACGGATACATCACCAGGTCGCTCTTCAGATGTGGTCAGAGAGCTGGAAAATATCTCTTCCGATGTCAGTGATATCAAAAAAACAAATCAAGAAAATGTTGAAAAAAAGGAAAGGGCCCTTTTGGAATCGCCCTACTGGCAAGATAGAGTTTTTCTCTCAAAAGATACTTTTAAGGATTCCTCTGAAGAAAAGTCATGGAGAACTCCCATGACTTATAACCGAAACAGACAGCTTCGTTTTTAATTTTTCTTATTGTTTGATTATTGAAGAATTGATGTAAATTTTTTATGGATTTCAAATCCTCTAAAAAGAGTCCACTGATCTATTTCACTTCCATCTGCAAATTGACAAACGCCCATCTCGCCATATTCATCGAGGTAATTGAGAACTTGTCCACCTACTTGAAGACAGTAGCTGTAACCTGGGTTACGAGAAAAAACTTCTTGTGAAGGAACAACTGAACTGAGGCGTAAAAACTTCTCAACGGCCATCACTCTTTCGCCTGACAATTCTCGCTCTAACGTCTCCTCAGGAATAATACTTCTTAAATATTCACCTTCATAAATGACACAAAAGTTTTTCTCTTCACCTGTCATTTGAGAAATATAAACTTTATCTAGCATTTTATTTTCTGTACAAACGGAGCCCATGGCCACTTTTGTCAATAAAAGCGAACAAAAGAAAAAAACAAGATTAGCAGATTTCAAGAATAACTCCTTTGATATAATTTCCTTCATTAAAAGAAGAGATTACCGTGCAATCTTCACCAAGTCCAAGGTATCCTTTAATTTTCAACTTATTATTTATTTTTTTTATCTCTTTTTCAAAATCACTCATCTTGATGCTGTGATTATTGCAAAAGAGAACAAGCGTCCCCTTCTCTTTATCTAAGAGATGAATCATTTTATTTAAATAGCGCTGATAAAAATTCATCACGGACATTTTTTTTTCTTTGATGGTCAAAACGGGAGGAGGATCACACAAGATAACTTGAAAAGTATCTTTACTTTCTTCAAGATAATCTTCCACTTTCCCCACTGTATAAGTGCAGTTTTCTAATTTATTATGCTCTCTATTTTGGTAAAAAACATCCATCCAGGTAGGTGAAAGATCCACACTATGAGTTTGGGTTGCTCCATTTTTCATAGCAAAAAAAGAAAAAGCTCCCGTGTGAGCAAAGAGATTTAAGAGATTTCTTCCTTCAAAAAGGCCTCGCTGCTTCATCTCTTTTCGCACAAAGGCCATATCGGTAAAAAGACCAAAGTCTTTTTTAGCATCATCAAAAAAAACGGTGTAGTTAACGCCAAATTCGTTAATAGTCGCCTGTTTTAAATCATCACCTAGTATTTTTTCTAACTTACCACTCTCTCCTGATGAGGTTCGCTCTTGCCAATAGACGCACTGAACATCGTTTCTCATAGAGCGCAGCTTCTTAATAAGAACATCTTTAAATTGCTTCCAAAAGAAAGATTCTGCTTGAAAAACAAAAGTGTCATTAAAGGAAATTAGACGCAATCCTGGAAAACCATCTGCTTCACCAAAGAGCCAAAAAAAATTTTCACGCTCGCTTGATTTAAACAATTGTCCTTTTTCTTCTAAAACTCTCTCAAAACGATCATTGAGTTCTTTTATAAAATCAAAAGAATCTTCTGCTCTTTTTTCAACTGTAACCTTCCAAAGCCTTGCTTTGATTTTTTGGTGCAAAGGATCATGAAGAAAAAAATATTTCTTATCTTTTTTTTCATCGTACCAATAAACCAAAGGAGCGTTTTTCGGAAAACACAGAGAATAGCGATCACTAGTTATATGAGGATGGTTTTTATGAAGTTCTTTAATCGTTGCTGGATGAATTGAGACTCGTGCTAATTTCATGCAAAAATTCCTGTTACCCAGGGAATAATAAAAGCAAAATAAATAATCAGTAAAAAAGATCCAATAAGAGAAATGCCCCCTCCAATTTTAAACATATCTGAGAGAGGAACTTTCCCTGTAGCAAAAACAATGGCATTGGGCGGTGTCGCAATAGGAAGCATAAAAGCAAAGTTACTCGTTATCGTTACCGCCAACGTTGGAAGCAGAGGATCTAATCCACTTTTTTGTGCCGCAGAAATCACAAAAGGAATAACCAAATTGGCCGTGGCCGTATTGGAAGAAAACTCTGTGAAAAAGGCGGTAAACAAAACAAAGACCGTAATAAAAACGGGATAGCTTAAATCTTTTGAATAATCGGCAATAATATTTCCAATAATAGGAGCAAGTCCTGTTTCAAACATCAAGGCCCCCAGTGAAAGCCCGCCGCCAAAGAGAAGGAGTGTATTCCAATCAAGCTGAGAGAGATGCTCTTTTTTTAAGGCCGATCTCTTAGGAGAAAAAGGATTGATAAAAAGAAGGCCTGCAAAGAAAATAGAGACAACAGATTCAGGAAAATTTGAATCAAAAAACTCTCTTACAGAAGTCATCTCTGGAGCAAAAATATCAAACAATCCAGGAATCATCCAAAATGTAACGAGAAGAATTCCCACAATAATGGTGATAATTTCTTCCCCTTTGAGAGGTCCTAATTTAATGAGTTCATGTTTAATAAAATCCACATTAACTGGTCTCTGCAAGGATTCTCTCATCTGCCGATAAATCATAAAGTAGAAAATCACCGCACAAATAACCAAGATGGGCATGCTGTAAATCATCCAGTGGGTAAACGAGATATTGATTCCCACCATCTCTTTGAGCATTCCTACGGCCAAAATATTAGGAGGAGATCCAACGGGTGTACCCGATCCTCCCATTCCCGCCATGCAGGCAACGGAAATTAAAAAGAGGGATTGATACTTTCGAATTTTTTCAGGATCTGCGTCGGCATCGTCTTCATAGATTTTCTTTAACACACCTAAAACGAGAGGAACTAAAATGGCCGTCGTTGCCGTATTGGAAAACCACATAGAGAGAAGAAAGGTCACCAAAAAAATCATTTGTAAAAATCGGCCTTTCTTTTTTGCTACCCATTTTCGCGAGAGTAAAAAGAGAGCGAGGCGTTGGTCTAAACGGTGAACCTCCATGGCCTTGGCCAAAAGAAAACCACCTAAAAATAAAAAAATAATAGGATGAGCATAGGAAGAAAAAATAGTGGGAACACTACCCACTCCAAGCATGGCGGCAAGACAAGAAGAAAGCATAGCGGTGACACCAAGAGGAATTAAGCCGTGTGTCCACCAGATCATTGTCCAAACAAGGATACCTATTAAAAATTTTTGCTTATCGTCAAATCCAAAAGAAGAAGAGAGATTGATTACTAAATAAAAAGAAATAGGTCCAAGAAGAAGGCATAGAATATGCGCAAAGTTTTTTATCTTTTTTATGGCCATTAACACTCTTTTGATATTGTTAAGTTAGAACGAAGGGGGGATTCTAGCTTTTTTATGAAAAATAATAAAGCTTAATTGTCACCTTGAAATCAAAGTAAAATCAATCACTTAGCGCCGAATGCTTTCAAAAAGGGCCAATATCTCTGTGTGCTTTTTTGCTTTGGCGTACATTTCTGCTGTTCGCCCTTTTAGGTCCTTGGTGGAGGGATCATGGCCATGGTCTAAAAGCATCTTTACCCCTTCAAGGTTCCCCATACTGGCCACAAGCATTAAAATAGTCATCCCTTTCACTTTATGTTGAATGCCCGCTTTTGCTTGAAGGAGCCTTTGGGCCAAATCATTCTTATTAGTCAGAAGTGCATAATAGAGTGCTGTTTGCCCTTTTTCATCTTTAAGCTCAAGATCTACTTTTTTCTCTAATAAATATTCCACTATATCTTTATGATTCGCTATTACGGCATAAATCAAACAAGTTTTTCCTGAGTAATCTCGCAAATTAGGATTGCATCCTTTGTCTAAGACAAGTTTTAAATTATCCAAATCTCCTTTTAGAGATAAAATCATCGCAGGATTCATTCCTTTTTCATTTTTATCATTAACGTTGAATTCCGCTGCTCCCTTTTTCTTGGAGTCTTGATTCTCTTTACTTTTTTCAACTGACTCCATTAAGGCCGATTTTTTCTCTTCTGCACCAGAATCGCTTTCCTCTTCTCCTGGTCCATGTTTGCGCTTTAAGTATCCCTCTGTAAATTCGATAACTTCTTGATTTTTAACTTTTTTAGCATAATCAAGACAAGTTTTTCCCTCTTTATCTTTAAGGGAGACATCTCCTCCCTTGATAACAATAAATTTAAAAATCTTTACATCTGAAAACTCTGCCGCAAAAAAGAGAGGGGTTCTCCCCATTTTATCCACACTATTAATATCAAGACCTTTACTAATAAAAATCTCAATAAGCTCCATGTTGGATTTTTTCACAGAAAGATGGAGGTAGTTTTCGCCCTTGTCATTTTCACCAAGAGGGTCAAGCCCTCCTTCTACTAAAGAGTTAATAACTTCATTGTAATAATACGTTTTTGTTTTTTTTATATTATCTTTTGTCACCCAATAACTATCTTCATCTACTTTAAATTCTGATTCAATGAGATATTCAAAAAGGTTTTTTCCTTCACCGTCAACGATATCCTTAAGAACCCTGCCGTGCTTTTCTACAAAATATTTAAAAGAATCAATTTGTGTTCCTTTGATAGCATAAAAGAGACCACCTCTTCCATGAATATCCTTTGAAAAAAAATCAATGCCAAACAACCCAAGTATATCTAAAGCAAAAGTAAGACCTTTGTAAGACAAGAAAAGAGGAAGAGTCATTTTTTCATTCATGTACGTTTTTTTAAAATCTAGATCCAGTAAAATAAAAGAAGTGATTAAATCTCTGTTTTTTGTATCAAAAATTTTAAAGGAAAGAGGATGTCCAATTTTATCTTCCACCTCAATTGAACCACCAGATAAAACATACTTAACAAAAACATCTACTTTTCTATTTTCAATAGCATCAAAGATAACTTCGGGTGTAAGAGAATCCTCACTCATAATAGAACCTAACCTTGAAAAAATATTTCTAACTGGTGATTATTGTACACAGGAGGAAAAGCTATCTCTAAAAAAAACTCCCCATAAACTGTTTGAAAAGGAAGAACGAGGATAATGGCCTTATCCACATCAAAACTATTCATCTCTTCAATATCAGGGCGAGAAACATCGGGGTAATTACCTCCGATAGACAGAGGAAACTCATTGAATTTCAGAGAATCAATTCCTCCTATCTCTATTTTAGTTTGAGCATAAATAATATTCACAAAATCACTAATAAGATCAAGGCAACTATCGGGATCTTCTCCTGGAAGAATTTCTTTTATCATTTCAGAAAATGTTTCACTGGGAAAAGAGAGAACCATATAAAAATGAAGATTAAGCATTTTCCCTTTCAGGAGGGATGAATAATCCCCCATGCACTTCTTTTTATCTGTTGTATTTTTAAAAAATATTTTTTTCCTCTGACAAATGTGTGTTGTGGTAATAAACATCGTTTTGAGAATCATGACATAAAATGCTTTTAAGACTCCAACATTACTCTCTTCGGGTGTAAATTCTCTTTTTTCTAAATCTTTAATAACTTTTTCAAAAGAGTCACAGATAATATGAGGAGGAAGAGAAGAGAAGTAGGAAATCATCGTCGATGTCACATGGGTAATTCTCAGCATTTTTTTACCCGATGTTTTTAAAACAATCATTTGATGTAAAAAGCCTACAAGATTAATCCACTTTGAATTAATTCCTTGCAGAAAATAACAATCAATAACCACATCCATCTGGGAAGATAAAAGAAGCTGAATACTATCGAGAAATTCTTCGTGTTTACATTTTTCTAAATCACCAAAGAGCTGAACAAGGGCAAAATGGCCAACAACTCTCACTCTAAATCCATGCTCCAGTCCATCTTTGACTGTTGTGATAGGAAAATCAGTGTATTGCACCTGCTCCATTGTCTTCTTCCTTAAATTGACTTTTTACTTGTGTCCTTAACGGACAAAAGAGATTGAAACTTTATGTAAAAAGACATAGAAGATAGTTTTGACCCTATTCATGTTGGAGATTTTAAAGAAATGGGACTTTTTTATCTTTTCCCTACGCAAGAAAATGAAAGTGAACATATTGAAATTACCCAAGATAATCAATTATCTTTAAGAACCTATGGGCCTCCTCTGATTTTCTGGTGGTATTTACTAGGTATTTTTCTTATTCTAACGGGTCTTTATACGGCCATCATCTCTCCACTCTTTTCACTTTTAGAACATCCCGACTTCATCAATAAACTTATCGCTCTCTCCTGTCTCTCTTTCATGGTCTTAATTCCTCTTGTTTTGCTCTCTTTTTATTTTTATGAAAAAGAAATTATACTTTTCAAAAAGAAGCTAACCATCACGCATAAAATAATGGGGATTCCTTTCTGGAGAAAAAAAATTATGCTGGGAGAACTATCCGTTGAGCACCATATTGATAGTCCCAATTACGCTAAAATGTATCGCGATGAAAAATTGAGAAGCTATCAAAACCAAGGATATTATGTTTTAAAAATGAAAGAAATAAAGGGTAAAAAAGAATTTGTCTTAGATAGACACTCACTTAAAACAGAGCTAGAGAAGATAAAGGCTATTCTTCTCTCTTCTTAAATTTAAAAGGGCGCACTCGTCGTCCTCCGCCTCTTTTTTTCTTCACAGCATCAGAAGTTTTTTCTTCTCCGTCCCAGTGCTTAAACCAACTCTCGCTTTTTTGATTTTTCTCGAGATCTCTCTTGGTCCGCTCACTTTCTTCAAGTCTTCTTTTCTCTTCAACAACGTTAGATTTCCTTAACAACGTTTTTTTGGGAGCAAGAACAGGATTTTGATTATTTTCTACTTCTCTTTTTTGCACAAATGCCTCTTCTCCGTATTCAAAAACGGCCATTGATTGATCATGACGACTAATATCGATTTCTAAATCACCAAGCACTTCTGCCTGGCAAGACAATCTCTCTTTCGTAATATGGTAAACATTGCCCAGAAGCTTACTCTCGGCAAAAGTCCTCTCTGAAAGGGAGTCATTACTTTTTATAATTTTAAGATTACAATCTCCGCAGCTGGCAACTCCTCCACAGCTGGATTTCATATAAATCTTATTTCTCTTTAATTCTTGTAAAAGGTTTGAGCCTTTTTTTACTTCAATCGTCTTCCCTAAATTGGAAAGAACAACACGACAAACTGAATCCATTTTAAACAACTTTTGCGAGCAAATGCTCAATTTTTGAAGTGATAGTAGACCTTAGTGGTTTAAGGAGAAAACCAAGATCTAAATCAAAATCTAAATTCTCTTCACTAAAACTCATTTTAAGTTCAAAGCCTGTTCCTTTTGCTTTGATTATTTTACGACTCTCATCGTAATCAAAGGAGGCCTTAACATTAAACTGGCCCACCACTTCGGGTGTAATATTTTTTTTCACAACATCATAAGCATCTTGTGAACTTTGACATTTTGTATAACGAACACTGTGACTCATGCTAACCCCGTATGTCCTATTCCACCTTCTGCGCGAACTGTTTGAGAGAGTTCACTTGTTACAGAAAATTTTATTTTTTCAACTTTTGCTAAAACTAATTGAGCAATTCGATCACCGTGATTAATAACTTCATCTTTATTTGAAAGATTTCCCATAATCACCATAATTTCACCTCGATAATCGGCATCAATTGTTCCAGGAGAATTGGGAATAAATAAGTTTGTCTTAAAAGAAAGACCTGATCGTGGCCTTACTTGTATTTCAAATCCAGCAGGAATTTCTAAAGAGATTCCCGTTGGAACTAGAACTCGCTGAAAAGGGGAAATAACAAGTTTTTCTTTATTGCTAAAAGAAGCACGAATATCCATCCCGGCAGAAAGCTCTGTTTGATATTGAGGTAGAGGAAAAGTTTTATCATAGTGTTCTAAATATTTTATTCCAACAATAATATCACTCATCCTCTACCCCTTTATTTTTTATCTAACTTTTTTTTCAAGTGACGCGAGTGCTTTTCTTGAAAGCTTGATTTTTCCAAAACGATCAACTTCTAAAACTTTTACTTCAATTATGTCATCTTCATCAAGATAATCTTTAACATCTTGAACGCGCTCATTGGCAATTTCAGAGACGTGCAAAAGACCTGAAAGATTTGGCGCAATATCCACAAAAGCACCATACTCTTTAATAGAGACGACTCGTCCTTCATAAACTTTTCCAGGAACAGGTCCATTGATTTGAAGATCGATAAGAGACTGAACAAAGGCCAGTTTTTCATTATCAGTTCCACAAATCATTGTCTTACCATCATCATCAACGCTGATGACTACACTGTAATCTTCTTGAAGCATTTTAATATTCTTTCCGCCAGGACCAATTAAAGCACCAATTTTATCAGAAGGAATTTTAGTGAAAACAATTTGCGGAACACCTTCTTTATAGTCTGCTCGAGGTGCTTCAAGACCTTTACGCATTTCATTTAAAATATGAAGGCGAGCATCTTTTGCTTGGGCCAATGCTTTTTCAAGAATTTCATCATTGAGTCCAGAAATCTTAATATCCATTTGAATAGCAGTAATCCCTTTTTCTGTTCCTGCTACTTTAAAGTCCATATCACCAAGATGATCTTCATCACCAAGAATATCAGTAAGAATAGCGTATTTTTCACCTTCTTTAATCAATCCCATGGCCACACCAGCAACAGGCGCTTTTACTTTTACCCCTGCATCCATAAGGGCCATACAACCTGAACAGACGGATGCCATGGAAGAAGATCCATTACTCTCTAAAACTTCACAGTTAATGCGAACGGTGTAAGGAAAATTTTCTGCATCGGGAAGAACCATACGAATAGCGCGTTCAGCAAGATTTCCGTGACCAATTTCACGGCGACTAACACCTCTGTAACCACGGGCCTCACCAACGCTAAAAGGAGGAAACATATAGTGGAGATAAAATTTTTCATAGCTGATACCTTTAATGGCATCGCTCATTTGTTCGCCTTCTTTTCCACCAAGTGTTACGGCCGCGAGAACTTGAGTTTCTCCGCGAGTAAAAAGAGATGATCCGTGAACTCTATCAAGAACATCAACTTCTGTTTTGATGGGACGAACTTGAGTTAAGCTTCTTTGACCAATTCTGTTTGAATTATCTAAGATATCGCTTCTCATTATTGTGTAAAGAAGTTCATCGAGGGCCGCTCCGGCCTTTGCTGAAAACTTGTCACCATCTTTAAGAGCATAGCGCGATGGATTTTCTTCTAATGCTTTTGCTATTTCTTTTTTCAAAACAGATGTTGCTAACTGACGCTCTTGTTTTGCATTAATTTTTAGCGTTCCTTCAACTTTACTTAAAAAATCTTTTTTGAGTTCTTCGAGAAGAGTTTTGTTAGGAACAAGAGGAATAAACTCTCTTTTTGTCTTCCCTACTTTCTTTTGAATTTCTTTTAAGAAATCACAAAATCCTTTAATTTCTTTATGTGCAAATTGAATTGATTCAAGCATCTCTTTTTCAGAGAGTTCTTCTGATTGACCTTCTACCATTAAAATAGCGTCAGATGTTCCTGCCACAACCATCTCAAGATCAGAACTTTTTAATTCTTCTTCCGTTGGGTTGAGTACGAGTTTACCTTCAAGTCTTCCCACTTTACACATGCTCATAGGCCCTGCAAAAGGAATATCTGAAATCACGAGAGCGGCGGAGGCCCCAAGACCTGCAAGAACTTGTGGATCAGCAGCAGGGTCATAAGAAAGAACAGAGGCCATGATAATGGTCTCATACATGTACCCTTCAGGAAAAAGGGGACGCAAAGGACGATCTACCATTCTCATGAGAAGAATTTCTGAGTTGCTGGGACGGGCCTCACGCTTCATGAAGCCACCGAGGAACTTTCCGGCAGCGTAAAATTTTTCTTTGTAGTCAACGAGAAGAGGAAAGAAATCTTGTCCCTCAACCATTTCTCTGGCCGAGACGACAGTAACGAGAACTTGTGTGCCAAGGCTTGAAACTAAAACGGCACCATCGGCCTGTTTCGCTAAACGTCCTGTTTCAACGGTAACTTTTTTACCGCCAAAATCAAAACTAAATTCATTTTTGTTGTACAATTCAGATGTGGTCATTTTGAAATGCCTCCCTAATTAAGGTAATTACTCGTGGGAAGAATTATAGAGATTTTAGAAAAAGAATGGAATTAAGGAGATATTTTTTAGCAAAGATAAAAACAGAAGAACCTTTAGTAAAAAATATCTCTTCAATCCCCTCCTAAAACCAATACAGGTCTTCATGAGAACAACTACGTGATAAAAAAAGAGGGATTTTGCAATCCCTCTTTTTGATAGATAATCTTTTGGTATTTTACTTTCTTAATCCCAATTCTTGAATGAGTTTTTTATAACTCTCTTCATTTTTTCCTTGGAGATAACGAAGAAGCGCCTTTCTGCGACCAATCATTTTCATGAGGCCTCTTTTAGAGCTGTAATCATGAATGTGTGTTCCAAAGTGTGAACCAAGTTCTTCAATTCTCTTTGTAAGAAGAGCAACTTGAACTTCAGGAGATCCTGTATCTCCCGCTTTACGGGCAAATTTCCCAACAACTTCCGCTGTCATTTCTGTGCTTAAAGACATAACTTTTCCTTTTGTATCTATAATTAGATTAGGTTAATCCTCAATCCCAGCTACAATAAAATCTATCGTGGCCAAGAAAAAGGACAGCGATTTATAACAAAGGAGTCTTCTCTTGTCTACTCCATGTATTTTTTCATATGGTTTTTTAGAGATCCAATGAGCCTCTCTTCAATCTGCCGAATTCTCTCGCGTGAGACGCCATAATCATCGGCCAATTTTTGAAGGGATGGAGGAACTTCAGAGAGAAGTCTTTTGGTGAAAATTTCCCTATCTCGCTTCTTTAGGCCTTCTAAAAAATCACCAAGGTTATTTTCTAAGATTTTCAGTCCTTCCATATGAGAAAGGGCCTCATCTAGTGGAAGATCATCTGAACTTAATGTTTCAAGAATACTAGGAGAAGAGGAAGAATCATCTAAATTTCTACTACTGCTCCCTGTAAGAGAGACTTCTTGCCCATGAGCAGAAAGACGTTTGGTCATAAGTTCTACTGATTTTTCTGAGACTCCTAGACGATCAGAAATAAGCTTTGTTTGATTATCTTGAATCCCGAGCTGATCAAGACGATTTTTTTCCTTAATTAAATTGTAAAAAAGCTTCTTCTGTTCACTTGTTGTTCCAATTTTCACTAAACGAAAGTTATCTAAAATAAATTTAAGGATGTAAGATTTAATCCACCAGCTGGCGTAATAAGAGAGTTTTGCCCCTTTATCAGGATTAAACTTTGAGACGGCCTTCATGAGACCAATATTTCCTTCTTGAATCAAATCTAAAATATTTTGATAGGCATAGCGATATTCCATGGCAATTTTCACGACAAGACGTAAGTTGGCCTGAACTAACTTTTTGGCCACTTCAATATCGCCTGTTTCGGCCAATTCCTCTGTGAGTTTTCTTTCTTCTTCTGGGTCTAAAAGCTTAAAACGGCCAACTTCTCGCAGATAAATGCGAAGAGGGTCATTTCGATCCAGTCCTTCTAAAGATCTAATCTCTTTTGAAAGGGCCGGAAGCATTTCCTCCGGTTGCTCTTTTTCTAAATCCAAATCTTCATCAAAAGGTTCAGACTCAGGAGCTTCTTCAAAAGAGTCGTGATCCTCTTCATCACTTTCATAGAAATGAGGAACAATTTTTTCTTTATTAATCTTTTTATTTTTCACCAAAGGAATAATCCCGTCTAAAGATTTAATTGAGTGTGTCCCCTCTCAGAGCGAAAATTATGACCTATCTGCTCCAAGGCAAAAAGACCGTAATAAAACCGGATAGGAATCACAACATCCTTAGTACTATTAAATTTGAAGCTAAATTGCAAGAGGGATAACTTCCGCCATAATTCTCGAGAAATAATATCTACAATTTTTTCATTCATCCAAACAGGGTTAATCATTTTTTTACTAAAGTTGGTCAATTGAAAGCGAATGATTTCCTTTAATTTGACAATGACTTTTTCTTTTTCCTCCTCACTTCCTTGATCCAAAAAATAAACTTGATCTTTAAGCCAAAAAAGAAAGGATTCAGTGAAGGTGAAATCTAATTTTAATATAATTTTATCTCGCTGTGAAATAATTCTATCGAGTTCACCTTTATAAATTTCAAATTCTATACCGAGATTTTCTTCTATACTTTGAGTCGAGACTGGATTCTTCTCTATTTTTCTAATATCTAGAGGATCTTCATAAAAGTAACTTCGTTTAAAATATGATATTTTATTATTGGCCCATTCTTTCCATATTTTTTCACTCCTTTTAAAAACCATCTCTTTGGCCTCTGAAAAGCTATCAAGGTAAAGTGAAAAGGCCGGTATTTTTGTTTTAAAACTATTCATTTTATCATTCATTATAATAATATCTTTCAAGCTTGTATTTAAATGCCATTCTCTTATCTCACTATTCTGTTTTTTTTCATCAATTCTTTTTGAGTAAAAATGATGACAATAAATTTGTTCAAATTGATCTTTATAAGAAATAAAACCTTCTCCTTTTGGGACCACATCATCAAAGACCTCTTGTTTTTCTTTTCGACAAAGAAAATCTCGACAAAAAATAAATTCTTTTTTTTCTTTTGCAGGGGCCAATGAGATTTTTTCTTCCTCAACAAGAAAATCTAGCGAACTCATCATTCTGATATGAGAGGCCATCAGAGAAGTATTATTGAAAAAATAAGGCAAGAGAGAAAGATTGTCTAAACTACCATCCCAAGAACAAATAGATCTAAAGATAAGGGACAAGTAATAAATTTTTTTTTGTAGAATTTTATCCCAGTTTTGAGTTTCTCTTTCTTTGAGCTCGGCCGGAATAAATTCCATTCCCGATAATTTTAAA
>NODE-264-length-19266-cov-6.20061_pt1 | contig 19266 bp, 18 predicted proteins | sample MGYA00139097_ERZ477577 | MGnify/ENA metagenome assembly ERZ477577
TGACAACACAGTGCAAAGAAAACGATTTTTTCAGGAAGTTGGGAGAAGAAAAATGAAAATGAAGAGCACAAAAAATGGCAAGCTACCTGCATCACACCGCTACGACCTAATACCTTTGCTGCGTTCCCGCCCTGGAGGATTCAAAGGGAGCTGGTTGTGCAGGACTTGCCGATGCAAAAATACTACCCTTTTACAATTAAACAAGGTTTTTTTTGTAACTTTTTACTTTCAATGCATACTTATGATTCTCTATACATTTTATTAATTATATTTGTTTAAACTTAAATCAAATTTTCATGGAAAACCAACCCACCACATCAAAAAAATCAATAATGCTGAATTATGGCGTATACTTAGGATTAGCGTCCATTTTGATAGCTTTGGTCAATTATGTAATCGGTGACATTTATGATCCGCACTGGTCATTGATCGTAGTTTCACTTGCAGTCACGATTACCATACTTGTCCTGGGAATAAAAAAAGTCAAAGAAGGAAACGAAGGACTTCTAACCCTGGGGGAAGCCATTAAGATCGGACTGGGTATCTCTCTTGTTTCAGTGCTGATCTATTGTGTGTATTTATTCATCTTTTATAGTTTTATTGAGCCAGAATATTTTGATAATATGTTAAAAGTTCAGGAGCAGGTAATGTTAGAGAAGTATCCTAACATGTCAGATGAGCAATTAGAAGCTGCTAAAAAAGGCGCTGCCGCCTTTGCTAGCACAGGTGTGAATATAGGGATGACCATTTTTATGAGTCTTTTCTTTGGATTGATCATATCTTTGATTACGGGATTAATAATGAAAAAAACGAATGAAGAATAATCGTTAAACTCACGAATTAAATTCATGGATATATCCATAGTTGTTCCTCTATTAAATGAGGAAGAATCTTTACAAGAATTATATGATTGGATTGCAAAAGTTATGCAGTCCAATCATTTTTCATATGAAATCCTGTTTATCGATGACGGAAGTGATGACTCCTCCTGGAAGATCATTACGGCACTTTCCCAAAAGGATGCAAATGTTAAGGGGCTGCGTTTCCATAGCAATTTTGGAAAATCACAGGCCTTAAATGCGGCATTTATAGAGGCCTCAGGAAATGTTGTAATTACCATGGACGCAGATCTGCAGGATAGCCCGGAGGAAATCCCAGAGTTGTATCATATGATCATGGACGATGGATATGATTTGATCTCAGGCTGGAAAAAAAAGCGCTACGATTCTAAAATCCGTAAAAACATACCTTCCAAATTATTCAATGCCGCGGCCAGAAAAACTTCGGGTTTAAAGCTTCACGATTTCAATTGCGGCCTAAAAGCCTATAAAAATGAAGTGGTAAAAAATGTAGATGTTTCCGGTGAAATGCATCGCTACATTCCGGTTCTTGCCAAGAACGCAGGCTATCAGAACATTGGTGAAAAGGTTGTTGTGCATCAGGCCAGAAAATACGGGAGCACGAAATTTGGAATGGACCGGTTCATCAATGGCTTTCTGGATTTGATAACGATAAACTTTTTATCAAAATTCGGGAAAAACCCCATGCATCTGTTTGGACTGCTTGGAACCCTGGTTTTTATCGTTGGTTTTTTCGCCTCCATAACCATTGGTATTACAAAACTTGTTAAACTCTACAACCAAGAACCCACCATATTAATTACAGATAATCCCTGGTTCTATATAGCGCTGACATCAATGATACTTGGGTCTCAATTATTTTTAGCCGGATTTCTAGGTGAATTAATTCTGCGCTCAAAAAGAACAGAAAACAGATATAAGATAAGTGAAAAGTTGAACTTATAACCCATTGCGTGATATTTACCGCATGTTTTTTAATAAAATCTAATCCTTAAAAAAGTGGTGATTTCAATGAAGAAGCCGGCTTCATACCATTCTTTTTTACCTAAAAAGTTTATATTTGTTGTATTAAATTTCGACCATAAATGAATTCAAAAGACATCATCAACAAAGCCAGTCAATGGACCAAGGAACCCTTTGATTCTGCTACCCAAAACGAGATCAAGGAACTATTAAAAACGGATTCACCGGAACTAACTGATCGCTTTTATAAGGATTTGGAATTTGGAACTGGTGGAATGAGAGGTGTAATGGGTGCCGGAACCAACAGGATCAATAAATATACCTTAGGAAAAAACACACAGGGCCTGTCCAACTATCTGCTTAAAACCTTTCCGAAAAAGCAATCGAAAGTGGCCATAGCCTATGATTGCAGACACAACAGTAAAGAATTTGCCCAGTCGGTAGCTGATGTATTTTCAGCCAATGACATAACGGTCTTTCTGTTCGAAGATTTAAGAGCAACACCAGAACTGTCCTATGCTGTGAGGGAATTGAATTGCGATGTTGGCATCGTTTTAACCGCGTCTCACAATCCCCCCGAATACAACGGATATAAGGTTTATTTTAGCGATGGTGGTCAGATCGTTCCCCCACAGGATGGAGAAATAGTTGGCGAGATCAACAAGGTTAAGTTTGAAGATATCAAATTTGAAGCCAAGGAAGCATTGATCAAAATTATTGGCGAAGAGGTAGACCAGAAATTCGCTAAAGAGGCTGTTGAAAATTCGACTTCTCAGGAAACCTTGAACAGAGATAAATTGAAGATTGTTTTTACTTCCTTGCACGGAACTTCAATCACGATGGTGCCAAGGGCGCTTGAACTTGCAGGTTTTACCGATGTACACCTTGTTAAAGAACAAAGTGAACCTAATGGTGACTTCCCGACCGTGGCATCACCGAATCCCGAAGAACCTGCCGCTTTAAAAATGGCCACTGATCTGGCGGATAAAATTGGTGCCGATATTGTTATTGGTACTGATCCTGACTGTGACCGATTAGGTATTGCCGTCAGGAATCTTGAAAATAAGCTTGTGCTATTAAACGGGAACCAGACTTTTGCGATATTGGTAAATGCCCTGCTCGAGAAATGGGATAAGGAAGGAAGAATTGACGGGAAACAGTTTGTTGGTTCCACCATCGTTTCCACACCAATGATCAATAGAATTGCGGAAAGTTATGGGGTCGAAGCAAAAATCGGACTCACCGGTTTTAAATGGATCGCCAAAATGATCCGGGACGCTGAGGGAACTCAGGAGTTTATTGGCGGAGGTGAGGAGAGTTTTGGGTTTATGGTTGGGGATTTTGTAAGAGACAAGGATGCCGTATCCAGTACTTTGCTGGCTTGCGAAATAGCGGCCCAGGCCAAAAATAACAACAGTTCGGTTTATGCTGAATTGCTCAAATTATACGAAAAACACGGCTTTTATAAAGAGCATTTGATTTCAGTCGTAAAAAAAGGTGTTTCGGGAGCACAGGAGATTGTGCAAATGATGTCAGATATGAGGGAAAAACCGATCACTGAAATGTACGGAGAAAAAGTAAAATACCTTTATGATTACCAGACTTCCGTGTGTAAAAATCTCTTAACAGGAGAGTCATCACAAATTGATCTTCCAAAATCAAATGTATTGATCTATGAAACGGTTGAAGGCACCAGAATGGCTGCCAGACCAAGCGGAACAGAACCTAAAATAAAGTTTTATTTTAGTGTTAATGGCGTAATGCCAGATGCAAAGGACGCCAAGAAAGTGGAGGCCGATTTAGATGCAAAAATTCAAAGTATCATCAAGGAATGTGATTTATAGCATGGTTCTGAAAGGAGACGTGATCTATGGCAAGTGAAAATATATGCTACTGAATGAACTATTTTAAAAAAATCATGCGTTTTGCCCGGCCATATTTCAAATATGCCTGGCTAAACGTTTTGTTTAATATCCTCTACGCCATATTCAATGTATTGTCTGTTTTGGCATTCATTCCCGTTTTAGGAATCTTGTTCGGAAGAGAGGAAACGGTTTCCGAGAGACCCACCTATACAGGGTTGACAGGCTTGTACGATTATGTTCAGAATTATTTGAATTTCTCAGTTTCAAATATGATGGAAACCGGAGGTGTGGAACAAGCACTGCTGTTTATATGCCTGATCAGTTTCTCCATGTTTTTCTTTAAAAACCTGTTTCGCTATTTGGCTCTATTTGTACTGACTTTTTTGCGTACCGGAGTCGTAAAGGATTTAAGGGATGCACTGTATTCAAAAATAGTATCCCTCCCTATTTCCTACTTTTCAGAAAAGAAAAAAGGAGATACGATGGCGCGATTATCAAATGACGTCCAGGAAATAGAAACTTCCTTTTTAAACACCCTTGAAGCGATCGTAAGAGAACCGCTTACTATAGTTTTTACGCTGATCTCAATGTTTGCCATCAGTGCCAAATTGACCTTTTTTGCCTTTATTCTATTACCGGTTTCGGGAATAATCATCTCTTCGGTCAGTAAACGACTAAAGGCCAAATCCTTATTGGCGCAGCAGGAAACGGGAAATTTCCTCTCCTTTATCGAAGAAACCTTGACCGGATTAAAAGTGATCAAAAGTTTTACTGCAGAAGGTAAGATGACCAATAAGTTTGAAAAGTCAACCTCCCGCTTAAAACAATTGATGAACAGTGTACTCAACAGAACCAATCTGGCCTCTCCGATGAGTGAATTTTTGGGGTCAGCCACTATCATCGCTATTTTGTGGTACGGGGGAAGAATTGTACTTCTCGGGGAAGATGAGATGAAGCCGCAGGAGTTCCTGGGATATATTGGACTGTTCTACCTTATTCTGAATCCTGCCAAGGCCATATCAAAGGCTGTTTTCAGCGTTCAAAAAGGAAATGCTTCTGCCGAAAGAATCATGAATATCCTGGAAACTAAAAATGACATCATCGATCTTCCCGATGCCGTTGATAAGATTAGTTTTGATCATCAAATAGAGCTTAAGAATATTTCATTCAAATATAAGGACGAATACGTTTTAAAAGACTTTTCTCTAACGATACCCAAAGGTAAGTCAGTTGCACTGGTTGGGCAATCCGGGAGCGGGAAATCCACCTTGGCCAATCTTATTCCACGTTTTTATGATGTTAATGAAGGTGAAATACGTATCGATGGAATAAACATCAGACAGATCAAAAAGAAATCCCTTAGGGAGTTGATGGGCTTAGTAACCCAGGAATCCATTTTATTCAATGATTCCGTGAAGAATAACATTAAATTAGGGGTGACTAATGCAAGTGACGATGAGGTTATAAATGCGGCCAGGATTGCCAATGCCCATGAATTTATCAAAGAACTACCCGAGCAATATGACGATAATATTGGTGACAGCGGAAATATGCTTTCCGGAGGGCAAAGACAAAGGTTATCCATAGCCAGGGCTGTGCTCAAAAACCCTCCGATAATGATACTTGATGAAGCTACTTCGGCTCTCGATACAGAATCGGAACAACTGGTTCAGATGGCCCTTGAGAAAATGATGGAAAACAGGACGTCAGTGGTCATTGCCCACAGGTTATCCACCATACAAAAAGCGGATATGATCGTTGTTATGCAGAGAGGAGAAATTGTTGAACAGGGAAAACATGCTGATCTGTTGAAAAAACAAGGCGCCTATTATAAGCTGGTCAATATGCAGTCCTTGAGTTAATGGAGCCTTGCCGGGGTTTGGCTGAGCAGTTATATACAACGAATAAGTAGAAGCGAATAATCTATTGCGACAAAAGAAACGAAAATGAACATTATCGATGCACTTCAATGGCGTTATGCCTGTAAGAAATTTGACAAGAATAGAAAATTAAGTGAGGAACAAATTAGTGCGTTAAAAAAGGCTTTTAACTTGTCTGCAACGTCATACGGACTTCAACCCCTTAAAATGCTGATCGCTACATCTGATGAAATAAAACAGAAGCTGTTTCCTCTTGCCTATTATCAACAGCAAATCACTACTTGTTCACATGTTTTAATAATTTGCATTGATGCTGCCTTTGGAGAAAAAGAAGTAGACGACTATTTTGATTTAGAGAAAGATACCAGAGGAGTTTCTGAAGATGTGGTGGGTAAATTCAGGCAACAGTTAAAACAGATCTACAGTAAAAAAGATAGAATAGAAATTGATACTTCGGCTGTTTACCAGGCCTATATTGCCCTGGGAACCTTGATGACAGTGTGTGCTGACCAGCAAATTGACTCCTGCCCTATGGAAGGATTTATTCCTGAAAAAGTTGATGAAGTTTTGGGTTTACACGAGAGAAACCTGAAATCAGTATTAATGCTTCCGGTTGGCTACAGGGCTGAAGATGATATGATGCGCACCATGAAAAAAGTGCGCAAACCACTTGATGAAGTTATCATTGAGCTGGATTGAAAAAAGTAAATATCCATAAATCAAGGAATATTAAAGAGCTAATTACCATGAAAAACGCAACTGTAAGAAGTCTTGAACCCAAAGTACTTTGGAATCATTTCGCTGAAATCAATGCTATCCCAAGAGCCTCTAAAAAAGAGGAGCAGATCATTGCCTATATGGTTTCCTTTGGAAAGGGCTTGGGCCTTGAAACCATAGTTGATCCGGTGGGAAATGTAATTATAAGAAAACCGGCTACTCCTGGTATGGAAAACAGAAAACCAGTGGTGCTTCAATCTCATCTTGACATGGTTCACCAAAAGAATGAGGAAACGATATTTGATTTTGATACCGAAGGAATAAAAATGATAGTTGATGGCGACTGGGTTAAGGCCGACGGAACCACCTTAGGTGCTGACAATGGATTAGGTGTGGCGGCCATCATGGCTGTTCTTTCCAGCGATGGAGTTGAGCACCCGGATATCGAGGCCCTATTTACCATAGACGAAGAAACCGGAATGACCGGTGCACAGGGGCTTCAGGCGGGTTATCTGCATGGAGATATTTTACTCAATTTGGATACCGAGGAAGATGACGAAATTGACATAGGTTGCGCCGGAGGTATAGACGTAACCGCAAGAAAAACCTTCAATCCTGAAGCCGTATCTGTTGGAGTTCAGGCCTACAGAATTACTGTAAAAGGTTTGCAGGGAGGTCATTCCGGAATGGATATTCACAAAGGTTTTGGCAATGCCAACAAGCTTATGAATCAGATTCTGCTAAGCCTTGATTCACTCATCCAAATTTCTTCGCTCAAGGGGGGGAGTTTAAGAAATGCCATCCCCAGGGAAAGCAGCGCGGTAGTTGTTTGTGCCGAGAACAACTCTGAAACCATATTAAGTAAGTCCGCGGCTGTTTTTAAAAGCATTAAAGAGACCTTTAAAACCATTGAACCAAAGCTCATCTGCACGATTGAGGCAGTTGATCTTCCCGTAAATACGATGCCAAGGGCGGATCAAAGCAACCTGCTTAATGCCATTGAAGGTGCCATTAACGGCGTCTTTAAGATGAGTAATGACATGGAAGACCTGGTGGAGGCTTCCAACAATATTGCCAGGGTTGTCGTTGACAAGGGTGCGGTAACTATTGCTTGTCTCACAAGATCCTCAGTTGAGGAAAGTAAGCATGAGGTAGCTGAGTCATTAAAACATGTATTTGAAAAAGAAGGATTTAAGGTTGAATTTTCAGGGTCATACCCCGGATGGAGCCCTAATCCAGATTCAGCGATCTTAAAAGTCCTGGAATCTCTTTATCTTGAGTTATATAAAAGTAAACCTTCTGTAGTTGCCTGTCATGCGGGGTTAGAATGTGGGATTCTGGGAACCCACTACCCTGAAATGGATATGATATCCTTTGGTCCTACGATCAAGGGTGCCCATTCACCGGATGAAAGGGCCTGTATCTCTTCAACCAAAAGGTTTTGGATTTTTTTACAGGAAATTTTAAGAAATATTCCCTTAAAAGGTTAATAAAGCAAGTAAACTATAGTCTACTCACCTCTGAAATCTGTTTCCGACGCCTGGCTGCTGTAGGATGGGAGGCAGGAACTTACCATTGAATCTCTGGCCTGCCCGAATCTCGCAAATATGTATTGGTTTTACTAAAATGCTTATTACCAAACCAATACCCTCTGTTCGCACTCAAGGGTGACGGATGACCACTCGTAAGAACCAGATGCTTTCCGTTATCGATCATGCTCCCTTTCTTTTTAGCAAATCCACCCCAAAGCAAAAATACAAGGCGTTCACTCCTATCCGAAAGTTTTTGTATTACGGCATCCGTGAAAGTTTCCCAACCCTGCTTTTGATGCGATCCTGCTTCTCCTGAACGAACCGTAAGCGTCGCATTAATAAGCAGCACGCCTTGATCTGCCCAGGAAGTCAGATCACCACTCACCGGATAAGGTTTACCGGTATCCTTTTCCAATTCTTTAAAGATATTCATTAGCGAAGGCGGATGGGCGATATGACTGTGCACCGAAAAGCAGAGCCCGTTTGCCTGGTCCTTGCCATGATAAGGATCCTGACCGATGATGACCACCTTAACCTGATCAAAATCGCAATGATTAAACGCCGCAAAGATCTCCTTCCCTTTGGGGTAGCACAGTTGATGGCTATACTCTGAACGCACGAACTCTACCAAACGCTTAAAATAATCCTTTTCAAACTCCTCCTGCAATTCAGTTTTCCAGCTATTTGATATTTGTACATTCATAGAATAAAATTGGCTATTTTTGTCATGACAAATTTAAGGCTTTGACAAACAATATAACAGAAAAAACATTAAACGATCTTGAGTTTTCGACAATCCTGGAAACTATTGAAACCTATTGTATTTCAGATTTAGGAAGACAGGAAGTAAAAAAAATAAGACCTTTAATCAGGTCTCTGGAATTGAAAACAGAATTGAATCAGGTGAATGAATATCTATCATCCGAAGAAAATGAAAACAAGATTCCAAATCATTATTTTGACGAGATTACCAAAGAGATTCATCTCCTCGGCGTAGAAGACAGTTTTCTGGAGGGAGCTGCTTTCATGAAAATAGCCTCCATGTCAGAAAACGTCAATAATCTCCTGGCTTTTTTTAAAAAATTTGAGGCCTATTACCCTACCCTGTTTGCGCAATCCCAACATATTGAAATTAACAAAGGCATCATTTCAAATATCAACAAGGTGATCTCCCCTTTTGGCGAAGTCCTCGATAAGGCATCTCCAGCTTTATCTGGAATCAGAAAGCAAATGAATAAAATTAGAGGGCAACTTGGAGGCAGTTTCAACAAGGCCCTCGCAAATTATGCCGCTATGGGATATCTGGATGACATCCGTGAATCAGTGGTAGACAATCAACGGGTTTTGGCAGTGCAGGCCATGCACAGAAAAAAAGTTAACGGCGCCATCCTTGGCAGCTCCAAAACCGGCAGCATCGTTTTTATTGCACCCGAGGCCACACTGCAACTAACGAGGGACCTTCAGAACATAAAATATGAAGAACAGGAGGAAATTGTTAAGATCCTAAAGGGCCTGACCAACATCATAAGACCTTATACCCTGCTGCTGCAAACCTATCAAAATTATTTGAGTCATCTTGACAGCATCGGGGCAAGGGCCCAATATGCAAAAAGTATAAACGCCTGCTTACCCGCTATTGTCAACGAAAAAAAAATCTATCTGCGCGATGCCTACCACCCGATTCTGTGGCTTGAGAATAGTCTTAAGGACCTACCGGTCATTCCACAGACCTTAGAACTTAATTCGGAACAACAGATCATTGTCATTTCAGGACCCAATGCAGGTGGAAAAAGCATCACCCTTAAAACCATTGGTTTACTCCAGGTGATGATTCAAAGTGGCATTCTTATTCCGGTGCACGAAAGAAGCGAAGTAAGTATTTTTGATAAAATATTAACGGATATTGGAGACAATCAATCCATTGAAAATCAACTGAGCACATATAGCTATCGACTTAAGAATATGAGAAACTTCTTAAAAAGATGCAATGCCAACACCCTGTTTCTTATCGACGAATTTGGAACGGGAAGCGATCCTGAACTTGGTGGCGCCCTGGCAGAAGTTTTCCTGGAGGAATTTTACGAAAAAGGCGCCTTCGGAATTATAACCACTCACTATTCCAATTTAAAAGTATTGGCGAGTGAATTGGAAAACGTGACCAATGCCAATATGCAATTCGATCAACATTCATTGGAACCGCTGTTTAGATTGCATACCGGTCAGGCGGGGAGTTCCTTCACTTTTGAGGTTGCGCAGAAGAATGGCATTCCGTTCAGACTGATCAACAGAGCCAGGAAGAAAGTGGAAAAGGAAAAGATCAGATTGGATAAGACCATTGCCAAATTACAAAAAGAAAGAAATGAGCTGCAAAAAAAGGCAGACGGGCTTGTGAAAGAACGACTGGCCGCGGAGGAAGGATCAGCAAAACTAAGGGTTCAGCAACAAAAAATCCAGGACAAAATTCAGAGTTTTCAGGAACTATATGACAACAACCAAAAAATGCTGTCATTTGGAAGAAAGGCTAACGAGCTGTTAAATAAATATTTCCAGAAAAAGAATAAAAAAGAGCTAAAGGAAGAATTTATGAAGTGGGCCCTGGTTGAAGACATCAAGTACGAAAATGTTAAAAAGAGTAAACTTGAAACCGAATTAAAGAAGAAGAACAGCCAGAAAGAAAAGCCTTTATCGAAAAGAGAAAGGACAAAAATAAATAAAGAGCTCAAAACTCAGGAAAGAATAAAAGCAGCATTGCTCAAAAAAACTGAAAAGGAGGTGCTGCCTGAAGTAAAAAAAATCAGGATCAAAAAGGAAAAAATCGAGAGAGAAAAAGCCATTGTTATTGATGGTTACGAATTCCAAATTAACGATACGGTCAGGCTAAAAGACGGAAACGCCAAGGGAACCGTAGAGAAGATTGAAAAAAATATAGTAACGATTAACTACGGACTGTTTACGGCCAAATCAGACCTTAATCAACTAGAGCTCGTAAAAAAAGCAGGTAAGAAATAAGCTATTAATCTTTTACATACCTCTCCATCTCTCTGTCGTAAAATTCACTGGATTCTTCAATCAACTTGGCGATTTCAACAGCAATTTCGGTTTCGTCTCCGCGCAGTTCATCCAACCATTCGATGTCATCAGTCAATAGATTAATAATGAATTGAGGGTATTCTGTATGGATGATAAAGATATCATCGGGATGATCCGTATTGTCTCCCAGTAAAAATTTTGGTATTTCCATTCTCTGTTTCTTAGGTTAATTCTCCTCCTTCAGGGCCATAAAAAAATACCCACGTGGAAAAATCAGTTGTAAAATTACTAAAACGATGCGCAATTCCGGCTGGAACGAATAAAAAATCTCCAGCTTTAAAGTTTACTTTATGTCCATCGTTGACAAATACGCCGCTTCCCGCAATGATCACATAAATTTCATCCCGGTCATGAGGCGTTTGCTTGTCATACAATTCGGGTTTATAGATTTCAACGTTGAGACTTCCGTGTTTAAATAGTTCCAAAAACGCTTGAGAAGTTTTTTCGAGGCCTTTCAGTCCCTCTTCAGTTGTGATATGCATATTCCTGTATTTAAAACATAGCGCTCAAAGTTAAACAAATTCAAAGGATCATTCGTTTCACATAAAAATGTATTTTTGTGTAGATATTTATTTTATAGATGAGAAAAAGAACCGTATTTAGGATGCTTGACAATGCGTCCGTCCAGTATGCCAATGATCCCTACCTGAGCACAAAAGGCGATAAAGGATGGTTGCGAACAACTTTTTTAGAGGCTAAGAACAAAGCCAGGCTCCTCGCCTCAGCATTTGTGGATCTTGGAATAAAACCTGGTCAAAAGGTAGCCATACTTTCTGAAGCAAAGTCAGATTGGATCATTTCAGAATTTGCAGCGCTGTATTCGGGCGGTATTTCTGTTCCCTTATCGATAAAACTCTTACCCGAAGAAGTTCCATTCAGGGTCAATCATTCAGATTCAGAACTTTTTATTATCTCAGAAAATACACTTGAAAAGGTGATCAGTCAATGGGAGAAATACGAGAACAAAAAGCTCAAACTGGTCCTGCTGGACAAGCCTTCCGACAAGATAAGTAAGCTATGCGCAACCTATGAATTTGATGAAAGTAAATTGCGCTATATAGATGACCTTTATACCGCGGGAAAAGAGGCATGGGATAAAAACAGTAATGCCCTGAACAAAATCGAAAGTGAAACCGAAGAAGGTGATGTGGTCACCATATCCTATACCTCGGGAACTACTGGTAACCCGAAAGGTATCATGCTCACCCATTTAAACTATTTTTCAAATAGTCATGCCGCTGTAAGCACCTTTCAAATTAAAGAAAAGATTTCAACCTTGCTCATTCTGCCCACTGACCACTCCTTCGCCCATACGGTGGGAATCTATACGGCGCTGGTCAAGGGGCTATCCCTCCATTTTGTGGATGCGAGAGGAGGAGGCGTAAACGCATTAAAAAATATTCCTCAAAACCTTGTGGAGGCCAAATCCAATTTTTTATTGACGGTCCCGGCATTGACGAGTAATTTTATCCAGAAATTTAAAGAAGGTATCAAATCCAAGGGCCCTTTTATTGAAGGTATTTTTAACAGGGGCATTGAGGCTGCCATTAAAAGAAATGGAGACGGGTTTACCAAACCGGGCTTATCCGTTCAACTAGGCACGTGGTTTCATCAATTCGTGGCGGAACAACTTATTTTTAAAAAACTAAGACTTATTTTCGGTTCTGAAATTGAATTCCTGGTGGGAGGTGGTGCCTTACTTGACATCAAACAGCAACAGTTTTACAAGGCCATTGGAGTGCCCGTATATCAAGGCTATGGCTTAACCGAGGCAACACCCATAATATCTACCAATACGCCATACAATCATAAAATGGGTACTTCCGGTAAAGTGCTGGATGGAGTTTATTGTAAAATATGTGATGATGAAGGACAAGAGTTGTCTCAGGGTGAAAAAGGTGAAATTCTTATTCAGGGTGACAATGTAATGAAAGGCTATTATAAGAATGAATCGGCCACAGCCGAAACCTTAAAAAACGGATGGCTGCACACCGGAGATCTGGGATATATGGATAAAGACGATTTCCTTGTTGTAGTTGGAAGGGCAAAGGCCCTGCTTATTTCAGAAGATGGAGAAAAATATTCCCCGGAAGAAATTGAAGAAGCAATCATCAGCAGTTCACCTTGCATTCAGCAGATCATGATCTATAATGACCATCAAAAGTACACTACCGCGCTGATCACACTCAACAAAAAGGAAGTAGAGGATTTGATCAAGAAAGAAGGTATCAAAACCTATACTGAGCTCAACAAAGCCATAAAGGATCAGGTCTTGTTATTCAGCAAACAGGCAGCGTTTAAAGACAAGTTCCCCGGCAAATGGATACCCTCCAACTTTCAAGTCATTGCAGAGGAATTCTCTGAAGACAATAAAATGATCAACTCTACCTTAAAGATGGTAAGGCATAAAATCACAGAATCCTATAAATCAAGACTCGATCTGATGTATGGAAACCAGGCACAGCAAAATGCGCTGGAAGAAAATGCCAGAGTGCTTCAGGGGTGGCTGTCAAAGCCATTGGAAAATTAAATTCGTTTTCAATTTCCCCGGGATGATACAAATTAAAAGAATCGAAATTCAGGACCCTTTGTACCAGAAGGAAAGGGAACTTAGAAACAGAATCCTGCTCAGACCGATCGGAATTCCTGACTTTGGCTGGGAAATGAATGATGAAAAATCCTGGCATTTTGTTGCCTTGGACAATGATGAACTGATAGGATGTGTGGTACTGGTACCTTTAGATGATCAAAAGCAAAAGGCACAGCTGATACAGATGGCTGTTTACGCTAACCGGCAAGGACAAGGGATAGGAAAATTACTGGTAAAAGATCTAATCGAGTTTTCAAAAAATACGGGGATTCTTGAAATTCAAATACACTCCAGGTCAGACGTCATAACTTTCTACAGCCAGCTTGGATTTGAAGTTTGCGGAGAAGAATTCGAAGAGGTTGGGATAAAACACCGGCACATGAGAATGCTTTTATAGGCCACTTTTTTTTACAAAAAATATCAATGCCCTTTTTTCTTCTCTTTTTTCCTAAATCGGTCAAAAATGAAAAGATTCATAAGAATCAGCGAAAAGGCATACACCACATCCTCAACGGGAATGGTTCCCAGTCTGACTCCGAGATTCTCGTCGTTATTATACCACACTACATTTCCCTCGATTCCTGTACCCGTAAGAATTCCGTTAACTATAAAAAACGGGATCAGCATAAACAAAAAAGTAATATAAAAGGAACTGAGCAACTTTGGGTTTTTAAAATAGACCCACCCCAGGATTATTACACCAAACAACATGTCAACTGCCGTATACGCCCTGTGCAAATTAAAAATAAAGAATGTGCCAAATAACAAAAGTAAAGCAATGCTTATTTGTTTTGTCAACTTTTCGGGAATCACCAACCTGGGATTAATTTCCAGTATAGAAACATGTGTAAAGACACAGGCATAAGGGATGCATATAAAAAACAACCATTCTTCAACGGGTAAGTACAGAAGGTTCAGCCCTGAAAGATATACCTCGTTAAAACCCCAATACCCTTTGTAGGTAAAATAAATATCCCAAAGTATAAAAGGGATTAAGGTGATGACCAAGGCTATTAATAAGGCCTTCCATTCCTTATACAACCTGATCCTTGGGTGAAAAGAAACTAAAAATGGAATTGAAATGGATAGAAGGTCAAGCCATAAATACAGAGACATAGGTTTAATATTTTCCTCTATAATATTTCATCGGTACCCAAAGCATGCCAAAACATTCCCCTTCGTGCTTGCCTAAATGTTTATGGTGCATTTTGTGCGCTCTTCTAATCGCCAATAAATATGGATTTTTTGTCTTTCTCCAAATTTTTATCCGCTGATGAATAAAAAGATCATGTATCACAAAGTAGATCATTCCGTAGATAAAAACACCTATACCTACTCCCAGACTTATTTGCCATCCAAAAATAGACCATAATGAAAAGGCTGTTATCGAAATGATCGCAAAGAAAACAAAAAACGAATCATTTCTCTCAAAGAAAGAATCGTGATTATCTCTAACATGGTGGTCCTCATGAAGGTTCCAGAAAGGTCCGTGCATTATATATTTATGCATACCCCAGGCTACGCCTTCCATGAGTAATGTAGTAATCAATATGGTAATGAATAAAATCATTTTTCAGTTAATTTATTAGCTCGATTCTATCAGCTCTATCTGAAGCAACGCATTTTTTTGTTCTTCACTTTTGGCGACACCTATCAAGTTTTTAATCATCAAATTCTTATACGTTACATCAATAGGTTCTGATGCTATGTTCTCTTGCAAAAATAAGATATCGCCATCAATTTCTTTATAATAACCCAATATTTTCGGAACATTTAATTGAATTAAAAGCCTTAAATAAACGCTTTCGACATTTCTGTATTCCGCTATAGATTCCTCCAGTATTTTCTTTCCCTCATTAAAATGCTTCAATTTTGACAGAGATGAAAAAACATAATTTGCCTTCATACATTGCGCTGCTCCTTTATACGCATTCAGAATACTAATCTCTTTCTCATCGGTTTCCATAATTTGAAAACTGATAATTGTTTCGGCATCATCCCCTGTTTTGATATCCTGAAATAACGTTCTGATCAACTCAATATCCTTCTGAGTCTGAGATGAACATACCAAAGTTACGAACAAAAAAACAGATATGAAACCATATTGTTTCAAAGGAGGTTAAGCTTATAACTAACAAAAGACCTGGTAAGCAAAACCATTTTCATGGGATTACTGATACGGATCCTTTTTTCTCTGATTTCATCTGCCTTAGTCCTTTTAAGTTTCCTCAATAGATTTTTATAATACATATAGGCTGTATAAACACCAAATTTTGCTTCAAGAGGTAACTGAACGATACCCTCATAGGCATCAGCAAAATCCTTATTGATCTCTTCAATGATCAATTCTTTGGTTTCCTTATTGATCGTGTCACCTTTTATGTGTGGAAAATAATGTCTGTTTAAATTTTCGCTGTCATCTTTAATATCCCGTAAAAAATTGACCTTTTGAAAAGCACTACCCAATTTCATTGCCGGGCTTTTCAGCTGATCAAACTTTTCCTGATCTCCTTGCACAAAAACCTTTAAACACATCAGACCAACCACATCAGCAGAACCATAAATATAAGCCTCATATTCCTCGACAGTACTGTATTCCAACTTCCCAAGATCTGCCCGCATACTTTTCATAAAGTGTTCGATAAGAGCATAATCAATGTCATATTTGTGCACTACCATTTGAAACGCATTTAAAATGGGATTCAAGCTTATTTTTCTTTCAAGCGCCTTGTTTAAATCAATTTCAAATTCATCGAGCAATAATTTTTTGTCATAATCGTGAAAAGAATCCACGATTTCATCTGCAAATCGCACAAATCCATAAATGGCATAAATATCATTTTGAATCTTAGGGCGCAACATTTTTACAGCATGTGAAAACGATGTGCTGTACAGTGAAGTCGTCTTACGGCTGCAACGAAATGATAAATTGTCAAATAATTCTTTCATTTTTTTTGGTCTTTAATTAGTAAATCTGCAACAAGCTTACCCGAGATCAACGACGGGGGCACACCTGGACCAGGCACAGTCAACTGTCCGGTATAATATAAATTCTTAAGTTTTTTACTTCTTAATTTTGGTCTGAGTACCGCGGTTTGCAATAATGTATTGGCCATTCCATAGGCATTCCCCTTATAGGAATTGTAATCGTCCTTAAAATCCTGCACGCAATAGGATTCCTTAAAAAGTATAGAAGATCTGATCTCCTGACCTGACATCTTTTCAAGTCTCGTCAATATGATGTCAAAGTACGCTTCCCTCAATTCCTGAGTATCCTCTAAATCAGGTGCCAACGGAATTAAAAATATGGCTGCTTCTTTTCCTTTTGGCGCAACAGTATCATCAGTAATACTCGGGAAACTGGCATAGAATAATGGCTCTTTTGGCCATGATGGATCATCGTATATCGCTCTGGCATGTTCATCAAAAGGCACATCAAAAAATAAACTATGATGTTCAACATTCTCTAACTTTTTGTCAATAGCCACATAAAACAAGAGCGCAGAAGGTGCCATCACTTTCTTGTCCCAATAACTTTCCTTATACATTCGGTTTTTTTCAGGTAACAATTGTTCCGTATGGGCATAATCCGCTCCAGAAACCAAAAGATCAAGAGGAATTTCATTGTCATTAACCATAATACTGCTGACCCGACCATCACTTCCACAATGAATATCGCTCACTGCCGAATTTGTATGAAAAGTTACGCCTAGCTGACTGGCCATTTCTATCATTCCATCAACCACAGACTTCATTCCTCCTTTGGGATACCACGTACCTAATACCAGATCAGCGTAATTCATAAAACTATAAAATGCAGGTGTCATCGATGGCTTTGCACCCAAAAACAACACGGGAAACTCAATTATCTGTCTCAATTTCTGGCTTTTAAAGGATTTTTTTGCCACATCATGTATCGTAGATATAAACTGTGGAATTTCAAATATAGTTTTTCTGGAGACCAATTCAAATATACTCAAGCCTGGTTTATAAACCAGATCCTTAATCGCTACCTCATAATTATTCTCAGCCTTTTTAAGAAAATTATCTAATTGACTGGAAGATCCGGGTTCAATGGCCTCAAAAGATGCTCTAATTTTTTCCATCGAATCCGAAATATCTACAAAATCATCTTGACCAAAATAAACTCTATAGGCGGGACCTAAACGCTGGAGCTCGTAAAAATCCTGGGGCTCCTTATTAAAATCCTTAAAAAAACGCTCAAACACATCGGGCATCCAATACCATGTGGGTCCCATATCAAATTTAAACCCTTCTCTTACAAATTGCCTTGCCCTACCTCCAAGCTGGGCGTTTTTTTCATAAACCTCAACCGTATATCCCGCCTTAGCGAGATAACAAGATGCAGCGATTGAAGCAAATCCGGAACCTATTATAACTGTTTTTTGACTCATAAGTGTGGCAAAAATAGATGAAAAACTTCAATAATTCAATTTTTTGTCTAACTTTTTATATATTTTAATGAACTATTGTTGTCTAACTTTTAATGTGTTTAACTAATCAACTTAATTAGTGCTTTTTTATGTAACATCGTCGGCTCCATCATTTCGAAATACACCAAAAATTGTAAGGATCAGCCTCATTCTTTATGAACAGCATACACAGGGAATCGGCGAATCACAACTCCGTAGCCCGCCAAATATAATGAAATATACTACAATAAAACTGAGACAATTATAATCAAAAAACACGAGCCTCGTACCTTCTACTCAAATGATTCTCATATTCATTAGGTGAATACACCTTGAGTACCCGATCCGAATCGGGGATCGCTGCCATGTTTTCATGGCTACCAGAAACAATATAAGGAATTTGATTCCCTTCCAAAACAGCATCAATAAATTTATTTATTTTATTGGCCTTTGGTGTAACGAACATTGACATTACAAGACTTGGCTCAGCTATTTCAATCACTTTTTTAATATTTGTCAAAGGAACTCCCTGCCCCAAATAAAATATTCTCCAACCCATACTCTTTGCCATAAAGCTGGCAAGCAGCAAACCAATCTCATGCTCTTCACCTTCGGTTAAGAAAAACACAATTGATGGCGCTTCCTTTGAAGGAAGCGACAGGCGCTCAATGGCGGAAATCAACTTCTGCCTTATTAGATTAGAAATATAATGCTCCTGAGCAACCATTGCCTTATTCGTCGTCCATAAGACACCTACATATTCTAAAAAAGGATATATAACTTCAGTAATGGTTCTTAAAAACCCTTTCCTTATAACTTGTCTTTCGAAAATATTGTCGAATTCCTCTTCATTCATTTCAAGCATACATAAGGTGAGGCCTTTCATCTCATCATGCACCTCTGTAGCAGGATCAGCCAACACTTTTGTCACCTCCTGATATACCTCTTCATCTGACATCAATCCAAGTTTGGATACCCGGTATCCGTTTTTCACGAGAATTCCAAAATTCAAAAGTTTTTTTAATTGCTCATCAGAATAAAAACGAATGTTCGTTGCAGTTCGCTGTGGTGTTAGAAAATCATATCTACGCTCCCAAATCCTTAAAGTATGCGCCTTAATTCCTGTTAATGCCTCAACCTGGGCAACTGAATATGTAATCATGTTTAGTTTTTTTTTAAAATTCTTAGACAAATATACGCTATAATTTGGCTTAAAACCAAGTAAAAATAAAAAAAATAACTTTTTTGTTCACTTTTTTCACTTTTTTCTTGGACGGTATTTATTTTTTTATATATCTTTGTCGAACTTTAAAACAAAATAATTAAACAATGAAAA
>NODE-265-length-19093-cov-6.45777_pt1 | contig 19093 bp, 14 predicted proteins | sample MGYA00139097_ERZ477577 | MGnify/ENA metagenome assembly ERZ477577
AAATTTTGAATTAATGCTGAAAGACCTAAGCCAAAAAAACGGATTTGTAATGGCAGTCTATGAATTTGGAGTTATGAATATTCAATTAGAAGAAATGAAGAAAATTTCTGAGAAACTAATTGTATCAATCAACAATGAAATCAATTTATAAATAATGAAAGGCTAACAAAGTATAAAAAATAATAGCCGAAATAGTAGTAAATTCAAGGTTTTAGCCCGCTTTAACTTTTCCGCAACGTGACAGGAAATTTCCACGAAGTCGGCTACTATTCTTATACTAACTGTTGTATACAATTGAAGAGCTAAACAGAAAAAATGAAAATAATCATTACAATATTCTTGGTTCTCCCACTTTACTTAAGTGCTCAGGAATATAATAAGTACGTAGATAGCATCTTAGCATCCAAATTTGATAATGGACCTGGTGTCAGCGCACTAATTAGTAGAGGTTTCAACATCGAATATCAAAATACATTAGGCCATTCAAATATTGAATTAGCATCAATTATTACGGATAAAAGTAAATTTAGGATTGGTTCAATTACCAAGCAATTTACAGCTATTGCAATTTTAAAACTTCAAGAAGAGGGCTTACTGAGTATCACCGATACCATTCAACGGTATTTACCTAGTTTTCCAAAGAAGGAACATCCTATTACAATTGAACATTTATTAACTCATACATCTGGATTAGTAGAGTTGACGGAACTCGACTTTTTCACCCCTGAATTCATGAGTTATTACACTGCGCCAGATACGATGGTCAACTATTTTAAAGACTATCCACTAAAGTCAGTACCAGGAACAATTTTCGAGTATAACAATTCAGGGTATCACTTGTTAGGGCTCATTATTGAAAGTGTGAGTGGATTATACTACAACGAATACTTAAAGAAAGAAATCCTTTCAATTGCTGAAATGAATGACACAGATGCTGACAATGCACATGAAATAATTGATAATCGGGTAAGTGGATATGAAAATTCCAGATCTGGTATTGTAAACAGTACGTTGATTGATATGTCGATACCGTATTCAGGCGGGAATTTATTATCAACTCCGGCAGACCTTAACAAATGGTATGAGGCACTTTTTACATATAAAATCATAAAAAAAGAATCCTTAATCATGGCTCATACACCATTTACTTTAACTACAGGTGAAAAGACCAATTATGGCTATGGATGGTTTATTGGCAACCTTCAGGGTGAACCAATAATCTCACACGAAGGAGGTATTAATGGCTTTTTATCAAGCGTTTGGTACGTTCCTTCTTCAAAGACGCTTACAGTACTGCTTTCAAATTGCTCCTGTAACCCAACGGAGCGTATAGCTAGAAAAGTTACTGCCGCTGCTATTGGATTACCGATTGCTGAAAAGAAACGATTAAATCTTAGTTCTGAAATATTGAAAAAGTATGCTGGAACATATCTAATGGATGGAGAAGAATGGACAATCTCAATTGAAGAAAACAATTTATACTTCCAATTTCCTAATGGTAACGGACATCCTATATATGCAGAAAGTGAAAATCATTTTTTTGCTGAGGAATGGGATTCTAAATTTATTTTCATTGATACAGGAAATGGAGAAATAGAATTTCAATTTATATATCTAGATGAAAAGGTCATTGGGAGAAAAAATTGAATGTATATAACATCGCCTCATGCTTCATGCCTTAAACTCCCTATATTCGAGAGGTCGGCACGCAAGCATAGCCGAAAACCATTGGGCACAATCCCAGCCACCACTTTCGGAAAACACTTCTACTTCTGATGTAAGCCAAATGTAAATACGATTTCATGGTTCTTCCTTTGTATAAAGGAAGCGCTGTTATTCACGTCGTAAAATGTAAACTGGTAACCCAAACCGAATCTGAATCGACCTTTTCTACGAATAAATTCAGGATTAATTAGAAAACCTAAACCAAGTCCATCATTATATATTGGTTCCTCAATAAAAAAGCTTGCTCCTCCATTTAAATTAAGCTCGTGTATCACACCTTTATTTAGCCAGACATTAGACAATCCAACACTTAAAGGTGATACTACCAAATCACTGAAGAAATCATATGTGAATGATGTTGTTATCCAGTGCACGTTCATACCAAAAGAGTAGTTTTGACCTTCTTTCACAAAGAATTTATTTCCCAGGCGAATTCCAGAATTTACATTTCCATACCTAGTTGTTATTCCTGTAGTTGCCGTAATACTCCTGGCAAAACCAACCGAGGTGTTTCCGTCCAAAAAGAATCCGTTAATCTTAATGTCTTCTTGCGCATACAAATGCTCTGGGGTTAAGTTAAAGACAATAATTAGTAGTAAAATGATCCGTCTCATTACATTCCTTCCTTAAATGTGAAACAAATCTAAATCAATAATCTGTAATAATTCTAAGGAATGAAGAAAGTATGGCAAACCTTCTTTCGATATTCAAAATTGTCAATTTCTTATGTGCACAACAGCACCTAAAAAGCATACAGGGATATGCTTCGTAATTTCAACCATGGTTGAAAATCATTCTTAACTTTAAATAAAAATGGTGGTTAGAAGTCCTTACGACATCTTAGCTCAGAACCGTTACCAATAAATATTAAGAACCTTCCATATTTTTATAACATGAAATTATTCGACCCCTTCAATCTAAAAGGTCTTGAATTATCATCAAGAATTGCCATGGCACCTCTCACTAGAAGGCGAGCCAACCGAGCTCATGATCCAGTTGATTGTATGGCAACCTATTATGCACAACGTGCTGGTTCTGGATTAATAATAGCCGAGGGTACGTCACCTTCTCCGAATGGAGTTGGTTACTCCAATATGCCTGGTTTATACTCAACGAAGCAAGTTGAATTATGGAAGGATATAACTGATTCAGTGCATAATGCAGGCGGTAAGATAGTGCTGCAAATAATGCATACCGGCCGCATAGGGCATTCAAACAATTTACCAGATGGTGCTCATGTATTGGGACCATCTGCCATAGCGCAGAAAGGGGAGACAACAACATATGATTATGGAAAGCAACCTTTTCCAATTCCAATGGAAATGACAACGGTGGAAGTGCAAACCGCTGTTCATGAATTTGCTACTTGCGCAAAACTTGCAATGCAAGCAGGGTTCGACGGATTAGAAATTCATGGTGCACATGGATATTTGCCTAATCAATTCTTAAATCAATCGAGTAATAAACGAATAGATCAATATGGTGGAAGTCGAGAAAATAGAATTCGATTTTTATTAGAGGTGATTCAAGCATCGATAGAATCAATTGGACCGGAAAAAGTTGCGGTACGAATTTCCCCGTTTAGCTATGCCGATATAGATGAGGATCAAGAGGAGTTAATCGCTCTTTACTCAATGCTCACTGAGGAATTGAATCATTTGAACTTATCCTACCTGCACTTAAGTCATATGGGAGATCCTGAACCAGTTAAATTTGAGTTGTGGAAAAAATTGCGCACTATTTATTCAGGAAACTTGATGCTCTGTGGAGACTTTACAAAGGATTCGGCAGAACGCGCTCTTCAAAATGGAGATGCTGACCTCATTGCTTTCGGTAGAGATTTCATTTCCAACCCTGACCTAGTTGACAGACTTAAAAACAACTGGCCACTGGCAGAACGGGATCGCACTCATTGGTACACTCAGGGACCTGAAGGATTGATTGATTATCCCGTCTATAATTCTTTGTAAAAGAATTAATAATTGGTCGCTATAACTTCGCCAACACTTCATGCCGAAAAGACTTGTACTGTCGCTTAGCCGCTAAAAGCTCAATCGGTTTTAGTATATTCGAGAGTCGGCACGAAAGCAATACTGTGAAACGTTAGCAACAAAGAACAGAACCATGAGATCCTCAATAATTTATATTACAGTTAGCCTTTTATTTTTTTCATGTCAAACGCAGAAGGGTGAATCGAGTACGCCTGCCACGCTGGCCAGCGACTCGTTGAAATACGAAGTAAAGTATTTTGGTGCTTTGAAAAACATGATGCATAAAGGTGATGTTTCTGCCAAAGTCGATCTGTCAGACTTTGAAAATTCTAAACACCTCTATGCGATTGGTGCTCTTGAAAACCTCAAAGGTGAAATTCAAATAATCGATGGAGAATCCTTTAACACTTTCGTTTTGGATAGTGCAATCAGTTTTGATAAGTCATTTGATAAAAAAGCTGCATTATTGGTATATGCCACAGTTGAAACTTGGAGCACCTATGAGATTGCAGATGGCATAAAAACGTACCAGCAACTTGAAGAGTACATTAGTTCTATTGCCAACAAAAATGGGATAAACATTAATGAACCATTCCCCTTTATGATTGATGGTACAGCTAAATCATTCGATTGGCATGTGATTAATTGGAAAGATGGGGACACGGAACATTCACACGAAAAACATATTAACTCAGGATTGCATGGAACAATTGAAAATAGAGAGGTTGAATTACTTGGTTTTTACTCTGATTCGCACCACGCAATTTTCACGCATCATACGACTAATATGCATATTCATGTAAAAACTAGCGATAATAAAATTGCTGGGCATGTGGATGGTTTATCATTAGGAAAAGGGATGAAATTGAAACTGCCTGCTGTTAAAAAAAAAACGATTGCAGAGCAACACCTAGAAAGCATGAACATTGATGCAAGAATCAAAAAGGATAAATATAAATCAGTTAGAATTTGACTGCTTAATTTCGGGAAATGAAGACCATGAATTGGTCATCCTTCTTCACGGGTTTCCTGAAAGCTCTTATGTATTTCGAAATATGATAGAAGACTTGGCTTCTCAAGGGTATTATTGCATCGCACCTAATATGAGAGGTTACAGCAGTAACGCCAGGCCAAAAAGAAAAAGGAATTACGAAATTAAATACTTAGTAAGTGACGTATTAGAACTAGCCAAAAGTGTAAACAAAGAACGCTTTCATCTAATTGGACATGACTGGGGGAGTGCAATAGGGTGGCAGGTAGTACATGACTATCCAGAATTAATAATTAGTTGGACAGGGATATCCGTCCCTCATCCTCAAAGTTTCTTTGAAGCTATTTTGAATGATCCTGATCAAAAGAAAAAAAGCAAATACATCCGATTATTTCAGCTCCCATTTTTGCCAGAACTGAAAATTAAATCTAAAAATTTCAAATTACTTCGTGATTTATGGAATGAGCAAAGTGATGATGAAATTGAAAATTACATCTCTATTCTGAAAGAGCCAGGAGCACTCACTGCAATGTTGAATTATTACAGAGCGGGCTATAAAGTAATTAAACGTGCACGTACAGAGAAAATAATGGGCGACATCAACACGCCAACACTTTTTATTTGGGGAAATAGGGATGTCGCTGTCGGTAGAATAGCAGTAGACGGAAGCCACAAATTTATCAAGGGAGATTACACATTTTTAGCATTAAATGGGGGGCATTGGCTTATTCAAACACATTACACAGAAGTTAAGAAGGCCCTCTTTGAACATTTAAACAAATTCAGCGATGTACATACTGTCAGATAAATACATTATGGATTAGTGGCTTACGATAAGGCTCTTACTAGAAAACTTATGGCAATTCTAATAGGGGTCAAAAGGTACGAACGGCTCGAATACTGCTAGGAGTACTTTTCGAACTAGCCTGTTGGTTACCGTTAGAAAAATACTGACGCCATACAAAGTCTGAATTTAACTCAGTAGAACTCCAATAATAACCAGCTGTAAAACCACCGATAGAAGATTGGAGAACGAACATTTCATTCAATTCATACTTAGTTGGCATTCTCCAGTCTCTAAATATTTTTCCATCCGCTGAATGATTGGTTGTGTCCGAAATAATATTTTGACTTTCGAAAAAGCTGGCATAATCTTGATCTTGTGTTTCGGCAACCAAACCGTGTTTTCCATTTGAAGATACCCAAAACACATAGCCTCCCAATTCTGGCCACAAACCAATGGTGTATGTCGGTTCCGTTGTACTCACGACATTATTCGTAATATCAATTCCTGCTCCTGGTGTATATATTCCAACACTATCTTCAAATGTTCCGCCACCATTGTTTAGGGTAACTATTGTTCCTGTTCTTGAAATAGTTTGTATTTCGTTTGTCGGATCAGCATCGGCATCATTTACCTGATCATTTACTACATTTTCGGCAGATTTAGCGTGTAGCGCGTACGGCACACTCATTAACTGACTTGTCCCCATAGCAACGTAGCTTGTCCCTCCGGTTAAATCAATCGCCGTTAGTATAAAATATGGCCCATTAGCCCAGTCAATAGTAGAAAAATTATGTGTTGTGGTCCCAGTGCCGATTTCCAGGTTGACCAGACCATACGCATTTGTAGTTTCTGTGAATGTTTCTGAATAAACAGTTGTACCGCTACTGCTTCCTTGTTTAATGGCCAACCGCATCCCAACGGTTTGATTGGTTAAGATAAGGTTTCCTGCATCGCGCACAATAGCTTGATATTTAAATCCTTCAGGTGACTGACCATAAGAATTTAGTGCGATGGCTACAATCGCGAAAAGTGATAATAGTGCTTGTTTCATAAGTTAGTTGTTGATATTAATAATTTGAAATGATTTAAGTACTTTTTCGTCCTTCAATAAGGTCAAAGAATAGTTTCCCAATGCTAATTGGCTGAAGGGGATAGTAGTGGTTTCTGCCAATAATTTTTCCTTGAAAATCACCTTACCTTGTGAATTGTATAGGATGTAAGTCACATTCTCAAATGTGCTTGTTACTATATTTAATATGTCTTCAGTCGGATTAGGAAAAATGCTTACTTCGTAATCAGGAGCGTAATCCGGAAGCTCTAAAAAGTTCCAGTTCGTTTGATGGAATCCCTGTGTGATGTCGTTAGACCCATCGGTTCCAGTGTTTATAACCACTTCGCCTATAGTAAAGTCAAGGCTTCCATTTGCATTGGAGAAAGAATCTCCTTGCGTGGAAATTACTTCCTGCGCCCTTAATGCACAGCTCATCACCAGAATAGAAGAGATTAATACATTTTTAATCATAATAGTATTGTTTTAGACCAATCTTATGTGAGAACTATCACAATGATCAATTTGGTATTTATAGCATTTTCAATTTTAGCTTTTAGCATGCCCTTAGAATTTCTCAAATGTCGACTTGAGTAACATCGTAGTCTGGAATAGTGTTCTACCTTCCTGGACTGCTATATCAACCGACAGAATCTAAACAACTTGATCAAATGAAGCTTTTTCTTCAATTTCAAGAAGCACATCTTCCATTCCTTGAAAATTTAACAGTTCATCTCTAAACTTATTGACGTTTTTGGAGTAGCTCTTATCATTCAAAATGCTTTCTACTGCACTTCTGATTTTATTCGAGTTTGCTTTTCTAGGTAGCTTTATCCCACATCCATGCATCTCCACCTTTATGGCGTTGTCTTTTTGATCTCTACCGTTAGGTAGGCAAATTAAGGGAACTCCATTTGCCAAAGCCCTGATCAAGGTTCCATGTCCACCGTGCGTAATTAATATATCAGCATGCGGAAACACTAGCGAATGCTTTAATGATTTTTCGAGAGTAACATTCTCTGGTACGTCGAATTGGTTGTTCTCCATTGCCATACCCAACGTCACAATCCCTCTTAGTGGAAGACCATCCAATGCATTTATACTGTTCTGAATAACTTCTGCTTGGTTCTGAAATGTTGATGAAAAAGAAATAACCACTAGGGGTTGTTCCTCACCTGATTCTGAAGTCCATTCTTTAGTTGCAACCCAATCAGGATCATCCAAAACAGGTCCAATATAACGAACGTTTGTTGGGGCTGGAATTATTGGTACATCAAAACTTTTGAGAGTTTGAATTAGTCGAAAGTCTGCCTGATCCATTAAATCAACTGTATTTTTCAAAGCTTGTAAACCCAATTCTGCACGTAGCTCATTTAAAGAAGTTTTATACTGATTGAATTTTGTAACTAGCATTTTTCCTAATATTTTATCTCTTAAACGAATAAATGGCCCTTTACCTGGTTTTACTCCCATATTGCCTGGGGGTCTGTTCGGTCCGGGCATATACTCTGGCATGTGAAAAATGAGCGCCTTTGGAATTTCTAAAAATTCTGCTGCCATTAAAGCAGGGAATAACAACACATCAACCATTAACAAGTCGATCTTTAAAGTTTCAATCGCTTGTATACTTTGTTTTACTACAGTTTCAGCTGGCCCAAAAATTATCCGTTCGAACACAGGATTTTTAAATAAAGTTGCGGCATGATCCTGAAAAAAATCTTCCTTTCTATCCGTTTTCGTGAAGTATTCTTTAAATGGAACAAAATGAAACCCATTGTCAACTATTACTTCCTCCAAACAAGGCTCTGATAAAACATAAATATTGTGACCTTTATTTTTAAACTGCTTCATTAAGCCTAACATAGGAGGTACATTGCCTCCGCCATCTATCATTACAAACAAAATGTTCAATTTCTTCATAGTTAAACCTTATTTGTGATTATGAGTCCTGATATCATGCGCTTAAAGACTTCAAAAGTTTCCTTTTTACTCATCTTCAAATCTTTTCTCATTAATTTCCAGAGATAAACTTCAGTGCCAACTATAAAAGCAGTAAGATCACGTTCATAGTACAAACTCCCTTTTGTCGGCAAATGTTCTGCAAAAACTCTCATGCACCAAGCCCTATGAACTTTTCGTCCTGCTTCCCCAATCTTTCGAGCAACTGCTGATTCAGATTCCAGGTTGATTGTGCGGATCGCAGCATCTCCCATGGTTTCATAACTACTCAAGAGTGCCCTTAGTGATTCATCTATATCACCGGTTGATTTATTCTCTCTTTCTACTAAAATAGCAGATGAGTTACTCAGAAGGCACTCTTCAATCAAATTCTCTTTTGAACCAAACTTTCTGAGAATAGTACGTGTCGTTACGTTTGCTTTTTCAGCGATCAGTTCTAGTGTTATTTCATTTAAAGGGTTCTTCATCCACAACTCACTAAACGCACGCATTATTCTTTCCTTCGTGTCTACCGCTTTAATAGCTCGTTTTTGATTGTTGTATGACCTTTTGGTTTTATTCATGTCACAAATATAGACATTAATTATTTAATGTCATATATAGTGACATAATTTTGTCAATCGAAAATTAATCATTTTAATACGACTCACTGAAGGAATAACTAATTCCAGCTTAGTCAAGAACGGTGGTTAGCTTTGAGCACTTTTATGCTTCGTTATCGGAGGTTAAATTTAATTACGCTACCTTTCGACAAACAGTTAACCAGTGATAAAGTTCTTCAGAAAAATTAGACAAAAAATGCTGACTGAAAACAAATTCAGCAAATATCTTCTCTACGCCATTGGAGCAATTGTACTTGTTGTTATTGGAATTTTAATTGCATTGCAAATCAGTAATTTGAATCAAGAAAAAAAGGATAGGAATTATGAGGTAAAGATGTTGTCAGAAATTGAAAAGGGTTTACGACTAGATCTATCTAATTTAAATGATCACATTGAAGAATATACAACCTTAGAAAATACTGTAGATCATTTTACAAATCTGACTAATGATCAAGTCATTTTTGATGATTCAATGGCACCAGAATTATGGAAATTAAACTTGGGTAGTTATCTTCAATTCAACAGAGGACCATATGATGCCCTGAAATCCTCAGGAATTGACCGTGTTTCGGATGACAGTATTCGAAATCATCTTATAAATTTCTTTGATTTCAAGTTACTTAAGTTTCAATCAAAAATAGATCATACAACGAGACGTTATAGAGCTAATGTAGATTTGCTACTCTCATTACGCGAAGATTCCTTCCTTGATAAAGACAACAACTGGGTAGTTAACCGCATTCCTGATGACATTTTACAAAATCCAAAATTTGTTTGGCTCCTCACAGATATTGACTGGCGTGCAAATAGTTCAAAAGCGTCAATCGAAGAATTTACACCAGAAATCGAAGCGTTAATTAAAAGTATTAATAAAGAAATCGGAAATAATTTATGAAACGCTACAAGTTATTAAGCTGCTTGAACAACCACCTATACTAGCCGCTGTAGATTTCGAAAACACAGAATTAATCATGAATAAAATGACCGAAATGTGGGATGAGCGATATTCAAGTAGCGAATATGCCTATGGTATCGCCCCAAATAAATTCTTTGAAGACTCATTAAACCAATATCAGTTAAAAGGTAAATTACTCTTACCAGCAGAAGGAGAAGGCAGAAATGCCGTGTTTGCGGCTAAGAAAGGGTTGGGTGTCACAGCTTTTGATATAAGTATTGAAGGGAAGAAGAAAGCCTTAAAGCTTGCGGATAGGGAAAAGGTCAAAATCAAGTATGAAATTGGAAATCTATTTGATTTACCGATTCTCAAAGAGAAATATGATATCGCCGCTCTAATTTACGCTCATTTCCCGCCAGCTATTCTGTCAAATTATCATAAGCAAATTGCAGATTTAATAGCAGATGAAGGGTTCATTATCCTCGAAGGTTTCAGTAAAAGTCATTTACCCTTGAGGAATTCAAATCCAAATGTAGGTGGTCCAAATAAAATTGAAATGTTGTTTTCGATAGATTCCATTAAAAACGATTTTCCAGATTTTGAGATAATAAGACTGGAAGAAGTTGAAGTTGAATTAAATGAAGGGATTTATCATAATGGACTTGGCAAAGTGATCCGATTTATTGGAAAAAAGAATAAACATTAGATCTGAATTATCAAACGGTTAGCAGTAAAGTATCTTACCTATTTTTTTGTTTTCAATGTCTCGGGTATTGATTAAATGAATTGGTAAATTAGTGATGCAATTTAAACTTTACAGATATGAGTGACTCAAAGAGTGGAAAATGCCCCGTAATGCATGGAGGTAATACTGAAACACATAATAATGTTATGGATTGGTGGCCGAAGGCATTGAACCTTGATATCCTGCATCAACATGACACAAAGACAAACCCATTGGGTGAAGATTTTATTTATGCAGATGAGTTTAAGAAGCTAGATCTTGAGGCTCTAAAAAATGATTTAAAAGCATTGATGACTGATAGTCAAGATTGGTGGCCTGCTGATTGGGGACATTATGGCGGTTTAATGATTCGAATGGCATGGCACTCTGCAGGAACATATAGGATTTCTGATGGTCGGGGAGGGAGTAATACGGGAAACCAAAGATTCGCTCCATTAAATAGTTGGCCGGATAATGTGAACCTAGATAAAGCGCGACGATTATTGTGGCCAATAAAAAAGAAATATGGAACCAAGATTTCTTGGGCAGATTTATTCATCTTGGCAGGAAATATGGCGTACGAATCCATGGGGTTCAAAACATTTGGGTTCGCTGGAGGTCGTGAAGATATCTGGCATCCAGAGAAAGACATTTATTGGGGGGCAGAAAAAGATTGGCTAGCTAAAAACCGCTATGAAAGCGAAAATGATAGCGAATCGCTAGAAAATCCGCTTGCGGCCGTACAGATGGGGTTAATTTATGTAAACCCAGAAGGAGTTAATGGAAAACCAGATCCCATGAGAACTGCACAAGATGTACGAACAACATTCAAACGAATGGCTATGAATGATGAGGAAACGGTTGCGCTAACAGCTGGAGGTCATACAGTTGGAAAAGCACACGGTAATGGTGATGCTTCGATACTCGGCGAAAATCCAGAAGGTGCAAGTCTTGAAACTCAAGGTTTCGGATGGATGAATTCTCAAGGGAAAGGCAATGCAGAAGATACTGTCTCCAGCGGATTAGAAGGTGCATGGACAACTACCCCAGACAAATGGAATCATACCTATTTCCATTTATTATTGAATTATGAGTGGGAATTGAAGAAAAGCCCTGCAGGCGCATGGCAATGGGAACCAGTTAATATTAAGGAAGAAGATAAACCGCTAGATGCACATATCGCTGGGAAAAGACGGAACCCAATGATGACAGATGCAGATATGGCAATGAAAATTGATCCTGAATACAGAAAAATCTCTGAGCGCTTTCATAATGATCCAGAATACTTTGCAAAAGTTTTTGCGAGGGCATGGTTTAAACTAACGCATCGTGATCTTGGTCCAAAAAGCCGTTATCTGGGAACTGATGTACCAGCAGAAGAGTTGATTTGGCAAGACCCAGTCCCTGTCGTAAATTCGAAATTGAGCGATGATGATGTCGCAAAGTTAAAAGGAGAACTGCTGAATTGCGGATTATCTAGGACTGAATTAATAAATACAGCTTGGGACAGTGCGAGAACTTATAGAGGATCGGATTTCAGAGGTGGAGCAAATGGAGCAAGAATTCGATTAGCACCTCAAAAAGATTGGGCAGGGAATGAACCGGAGCGACTTCAAAAAGTAGTGCATGCGCTCTCTCAGATTCAAGCGAAATTTTCAAAAGAAATTAGTATCGCCGATCTTATTGTTTTAGGCGGAAGCTGTGCAATCGAAAAAGCAGCTCAAGATGCTGGTGTAAACATCAAAGTTCCGTTCAGTCCTGGTCGCGGAGACGCAACTGATGAGATGACGGATAAAGATTCATTTGATGTGCTTGAACCGATCCATGATGGATATAGAAACTGGCTTAAAAAGGACTATGCAGTTAAACCTGAAGAACTCTTACTGGATAGAACTCAGCTTATGGGATTAACTGCTCCAGAAATGACCGTATTAGTTGGAGGAATGCGCGTTCTCGGAACTAATCACGGTGACACTCGACATGGTGTATTGACAGACCAGGTAGGTGTATTAAGTAATGATTTCTTTGTGAATATTACGGACATGAAATATTCGTGGAAACCTGTGAATGAAAATATATATCATATTGAAGATCGAACAACTGGAAAAGTAAAATGGACAGCCACACGAGTGGACTTAATCTTTGGTTCCAATTCGGTACTTCGTTCTTATGCTGAGGTGTATGCTCAGGATGACAATAAAGAGAAATTTGTACGGGATTTTGTTAAAGCATGGACGAAAGTAATGAATGCCGACCGTTTCGATATAAAATAAAATGTGATTCGAACAAAGTATAAGCGGTGTTATAGCGACCGCTTATACTTGATTGTTATTCGAAAAGCCATCATCTAATGTCGAATCAATACTTTTCGCTTAGTGTCGATAAATTGCACTTCCAAATAATAACTACCTGCAGGTAAGTCGTTGATTTCGATTTGGTCCACGCGTTCATTTCTTTCGAAAATTAATTTACCATTACTGTTATATAAAGATACACGTGTTGGTTCTGATGAGCCGTAATAGGTGATGTTGATATGATCATAGAAGGGATTAGGGAATATACTGAATTCACCACTTATCTCACCTTCTAATCCTATTATGGCAATATTGGTACAATAGGATGTGTCAATACATCCATTCTCATTAACTACTACAGCGTAATTACCATTCACAGTTGGTGTGTAATTTTGATTGGTAGCACCGTTGATCTCTGACATACCTGTGTCACAGTTTACCCATTGATACTGAACACCACTTGTAATATTGTTAGCTGTGATTGTGATTCCACTTAGACTGGTAGTCACATCAATAGCTGGGTTTTCAAATATCACAACTGTGTCAAATACTGTACATCCCATACTGTCGGCCAATACCAAAGTGTAATTGCCACCTGTAACATTGGTTAAGTCTTCAGTGGTGTATGTTCCAGAGTTCCAGCTATAGCTGAATGTTCCAGTACCACCTGTGGCTGTGTAATCAATAATACCATCCGCCATTCCAGGACAAGAAACATCGGATGAAGTGAACGAGGTCGTGATCGTTGGAAATTCCTCAATTACGAAGTTCGAGGTTGTTTGACAGCCATTGGAATCCGACACAGTTATTTCGTATGCTCCAGGACCTAAGTTGGTAAGGTCTTCTGTGCTATATGTTCCTGAATTCCAATTATAAGTGTAGCCTGGGGTCCCCCCAATAACCGTAAGATCAATACCACCATCTGCGTCTCCATTACAAGTAATATCATTGTACGTTCCATTCGAGGTAAGTATAGCAGGTTCATTAATGGTATAACTTCTTGTTGTAGAACAACCTACCGAGTCACTAACATTAACCGTGTATGTTCCTGCTAATAAACCAGAAATATCTTCACTGTTATAGCTTCCAGTATTCCAGTCGTACACAACTGGTCCAGTTGCTCCGTTCAAGGTAATATCAATAGAGCCATCTGTTAGTCCGTAACATGAGATGTTATTTACACTGGCTGTTACAGCTAAACAACCCTCAAAAGCACCGAAATACTTGTGACTTCTACCACCAATATAATTAAAGTTACCACCGACGAAAACCATATTATTTCCAAGTTCGATTTCATTTGCTTCTGAACCTCCAACCTGATCAAAAAACAGAGATACAGCTCCTGTATTTTTATCTATGGCCGTTAAAACCTGTTCATCAGTGCCTGCTATTCCGCTATACTGTCCCGCGACCAGAATATGATCGCCCATTATTTCCAAATCATTTACATGCTCATTGGGGGCAGGAGCCCAGGATGTAGCAAGTCCTGTAGTAAGATCAACGGCTCCTAGGAAGCTGCTTGGCTGTCCACCTAGGTTGAAAAATTTCCCACCAACATATGCTGTATTCCCGACCAATTTCAATGAGTTAACCTCCACATCCGATCCTGGGTTCCAGGATGTAGCTGCTCCTGTTGTCGTTGAAATTTGACCAATTTTATTTCTTGATTGCCCACCAATACTGGTGAAATACCCTCCCACATATAGAGAATTATTATACGTTTGAATCGTCTCTACGTCCTCATTTGCTCCTGGGTTCCAGCTGTTAACAGTTCCAGTTGTCAAATTGATAGAACCAATTCGTTGACGAGAAAGACCTCCTAATGAACCGAAGTCACCTCCTACATATAGTGTGTTTCCATCTCCGTGTAATTCATAGACACTTGGTGAGAAAAGCGAATTGGACCAAGCTGGAACATCCAAAGAAGTTAAGGTCATAGAATTAAGGTCGTAACTTGCTATTCCCCAGCGAGTTTGAGATTCAATTGTCGTAAACTCTCCACCTAGAAATAACTGATTATTAAAAACTCTTAAAACGAATACGGCATCTGATACAGTGGGTGCCCAACTTGTAAGTTGACCCGTTGTAGCGTCCAGTGCTGCGACTTGATCTCGTACCTCGCCTCCAATTTGTTGGTATTCGCCTCCAACATATAATTTTCCGTTTGCACTGGTAACCGAATTCATCTGGCTGAATCCGACTAAATGTGGCTTGGGATCCCAATTGTGTATTGCTCCAGTAACTACGTCTACTCGGGCTAGACTATTTCTAGACACACCATCGATTAATTCGAAATCACCTATAACGTATAAGCCATTCGCAATCACAGTTAATTCCCTGACGTTGTCATCCAAAACAGGGGAAAAGGATGTCGCTATACCTGTGGAAATATCAACTGAAGCTAAGTGCGTGCGTGTTAATCCAGAAACGGAAGTAATATAACCACCTATATATACATTATTTGCATCCACACCAACATCATACACAACACCGACTGGATCTGGAGCCCATGTGTTATTGACCACAGCGGTGTACGGGTTCATCATGGCAAGTTTATCACGAGAGCTACTTCCTAGGTTTGAAAAACTTCCTCCGACGAATAGTGTATCACCGTATTTTTTGAAAGAGAAAATTGTTGAATTCGATTGGCACGTCCATCCTGAGTACGCAGTTCCATCGAATTTGTTGACAGCACCCAGTCTCAATTTGGATGTCCCCCCAATATTTACAAAACTGCCACCGAGAATGATTGTGTCACCGTAGATCACAAGGTCCTCAACAACATCATCGGGATCAGGTCTCCAGTCCGTTGGCAAACCAGTATTCAGATCTATTGCCATTGCATTGCTGCGCATGTATCGACAAATTTCTCCAAAGGGTCCTCCGACCATAACTTTATCGTCATAAAATCCAAAGGCATAGGCGCGATCACTTGCATATGGATTCCAAGAAGTAAGAGCTCCTGTTGTCAAGCTAAAAGAAGCAACATTATCCTGGTTTTGACCAGCTATACTGGAAAAAGCGCCTGAAACGTATATTTTATTTGTTGAAATCCCTATGTCATATATTGCCGAATTGGGTGCAGGGTTCCACGGGGAAGGAAACCCTGTGGTTACATCAAGTTCGGTTAGATTTAGTCGTGCTTGTCCACCAACACTTGAAAATTGTCCACCGACAAACACACTGGTTCCATTGATGTCAAGTGCATATGGCAAGCCGCCTATCTGTGGGTCCCATGATGTTGATGCTCCTGTAGTTTCATTCACCGCAGCCAATTTGTATCTTGAAAGAGTATTTACCCATTGAAACGAACCGCACATATATAGATCTGTTCCATAAAAATCAAAATCATAAACTGTTCCTTGAACATTCGGTGAAAATGCAGTTATTAATTGAGTGCTCAGATCATAACTGGCTATCCTTGTTCTAGATACTCCTGAGATATTCATGAAAGACCCACTAACAAAGAGTTTTCCATTATAGATCTTCATCATGTAAATTATATCATCGGGATCGGGAGTCCAAGCTGAAACAGCTCCAGTAATGGCATCTACAGCCGCTAAATTAGTTCGAGCCTGTCCATCAATAGTTGTGTAAGTACCCCCAATATAAACGGTAGACCCGTCTAATACAATTGATGTAATGGTACCGTTAACATTGGGATTCCAAGCCGTGACATTTCCGTTAAGATCTACGTGGGCTAAATTAGATCTCGTACTATCTCCCATCATAGTGAAGTTTCCTCCGAGATACCACCCACCCATTCCATCAGATGTAATCGCCGATACATAAGCGGATGGTCCATTTGGTTCGGGGAAGTTATCAGCTGTGATACCTTGAATTGTATCAGTCATCGCAAGGTATTGACGCGCATTCCCGTAGTCATCAAACCAGCCACCAATATATAAAGTATCACCGGCTCGTTTCATAGTATGAGCCGTTCCGCCCAATCCGTTTTCACCAAACGTCGGCATCACTTGTCCGTTGGATCCAATATGTGCAATTCTTCTTCGAGCACTGTCACCTACCTTAACGAATGAGCCTGAAATAAACCAACCACCGAATCCATCAGGAGCAGCATGTTCTACCGCTCCCCAAGGAGAATCAATATCCCATGTTGGAGCGCCATTGAGCGCTCCTGTGTCGAGTTCAGTTCCATAAGGAGTGTTCATACCGACATAATTGAAATTCCCAGAAATAAAGACTCTATTATTGATAGAGTCGTGCGCCACACCAAAGACTTCATGAGACGGTGACATCCAATCTCTTCTTACCTTTAAGTCTTGAGCATGAGAACTTACAACAAACAATATTGATGCGAATAGTAGTAATTTCTTCATTTGAAGTGATATTTTGTTCTCAGTATTTAGCCCAAAAAATAGAGAAATGGACATACCAAAACTAAAGTCGAAAGATAATCAATGCTGAACGATTAAACAAACATCATTTGAGGTCCTATTCTATTCTTTAACAAGTGATTCCGTATTGGTCGAGTGACAAGGTCTTGAACGAACTATTTGTAAGGTTGCTACTAATGTAACCTGTCTTCGATGTCGAAAATTTTAATTCGAATAGTGAAAAGAAAGTGCAATGCAGAACTGACAACCCTTTATTGCTTATTCTTATTTTTGTAAAAAACAATAAAATGAAAAAGATAGCGACTATTTTAATCCTTCTGATGTCATTTTTGGCTAATGCCCAGACGTACAATGTTACATTTCAAGTTAACATGATCAATGAAGCTTCAATAGCTCCAAGTATTTGTGTTGCGGGCAATTTCCAAGCAGCTGCAGGTTATGTCGCTGATTGGGTGCCGGGTGTCACACTGTTAACTGACTCGAATCAAGATTCTATTTATTCTATTACTTTACAAATCCCCCCAGGCTCATACGAATTTAAATACCTAAATGGTATTGCGTGGGGGACAGATGAATCAGTGCCAGGTGCCTGTGCGGTAGCTGGAAATCGAGGATTAACCCTTACTTCTGATACTATTTTAGATGCGGTATGTTTTGGAACTTGTACTGTTTGTGACTGCAATCCATCCTATAGTAGTGATGTAGTTTCCTCCTGTGGCTCGTTTACTTGGATAGATGGATTAACTTATACTTCAAGCAATAATACAGCAAGAGACACTTTGATTAATACAGTTGGGTGTGATTCTATTGTCGCTTTAGATTTGACCATTTCACCATTGCCTAATACCAGTGTTACGCAGAATGGTGCGACACTTGAGGCCGATGAATTAGGAATTATTTACCAGTGGCTGGACTGTGATAATAACTATGCCGTGATTAATGGAGAAACGAACCAAGTATTCATTCCGAGTATAACAGGGAATTATGGGGTAGAAGTAACATTAAATGGTTGTATGGATACTTCAGCTTGCTATCTCGTAGATTATACAGGGATTGAAGCATTAATTCAAGACAAAAAAGAAATAGTAAAGATTGTTGACTTAATGGGGCGTGAAACAGAGTATAAACCAAACTTACCTCTTGTCTTTATCTACAGTGATGGAACACGAGAACGTCTGATGCAATTAAAAGAATACTAGTGAATCGCTATTTGCATTTCGGGCGTGGTTCTACTCATTTAGCAACATGTAGATGGCGCCTCTATTTGTTCAATAATCTCAATAATTATAATTAGAATGAAGCAAGGTGTTTATTTAGTTTTCACTTTTTTACTCATATCTGGGGCAGGAATAAGTCAAGTCGATGAAAGCAAATTAGGGGGATGGTACATGTATTTCTTCAGTACTGCGTTTAAAGAAAGTTCCTGGGGGGCACAAGCAGATCTTCAATTACGAAATTGGAATGTTGGTGGAGATCTTGAGCAGCTATTGTTGCGAGGAGGTTTAACTTATAAACCTAAAAACGCGAATATTAAGTTCACTTTAGGTTATGGCGATGTTACTACAGGAAGTTTTGGTATAGATAAAACGACCACTCGAGAAAGCAGAGTTTATCAGGAGGCGTTGTTTCCAGTGAAAGTCGGAAGTCGGTTTTATATGAACCATCGCATTCGATTTGAGCAGAGATTCGTCCAGAATCAAAATTTCCGAACAAGATATC
>NODE-266-length-19078-cov-7.31499_pt1 | contig 19078 bp, 14 predicted proteins | sample MGYA00139097_ERZ477577 | MGnify/ENA metagenome assembly ERZ477577
ACAATGTGCGCTACGTGCGGGCGATGATCAGCCGGATTTTCGAAGATCCTCAGACCGGCGACCTTGAACTGCGTTATGTTGATGACTCAGGAGAGAGAAAATCGGAAGTCTTTGAGATGGTCGTACTTTCTGTTGGTATCCAGGTTCCGGAGACCACAAAACGGTTGGCCGGAGCACTTGATATCGACATGGATGATTTTGGTTTTGCATTAACAGATGGTTTTACTCCACTGAAAACATCGAGAGCAGGTATTTTCGTCAGTGGCGCCTTTAACGGTCCCAAGGATATACCTGAGACGGTGAGCGAGGCTTCAGGTGCGGCGCAGGCTGCTTCTGTCAGCCTGGCATCTGCACGCGGCTCTCTTTTGACTGAGGAAATACTTCCCGGGGAACATATAACTGAGCCTGATGAGGAACTTAGAATCGGGGTCTTTGTCTGTCATTGTGGTTCCAATATTGCCTCGGTCGTTAATGTTGCCGAGGTTGAAGCGTACGCAAAAACACTGCCAAATGTTGTTTATACCGATCGGCCGCTCTATACCTGCTCCCAGGATTCCCAGGAGAGCATGAAAGAAATCATTAAAGAGCACCGGTTGAACCGTGTTGTGGTGGCAGCATGTTCTCCAAGCACCCATGAACCTCTTTTCATGTCGACACTGCGGCAGGCTGGGATCAACAAGTACTTTTTTGATATGGCCAATATACGTGACCATTGCAGCTGGGTGCACCCATCTGAACCGGAAAAAGCAACCGAAAAATCACGACGGTTGATGCGTATGGCCGTTGCCAATGCAGCCCAGGCTGAGCCATTGACCGAACTTGAGTTTGATGTTGCTTCCAGCCTGCTGGTGATTGGCGGTGGTGTCGCTGGCATGACAGCTGCACTGGAAGCTGCCGGGCAGGGATTTGGTGTCTATCTGGTAGAACAGCAGGAGGAGCTCGGTGGACAAGTTCGATTTCTTAAGCGGAGTTGGGATGGCCAGGATTTTACCCCCTTTCTCGCTTCACTCAAAGAGCAGGTACTGAATAACGAACAGATAAGGGTCTTAACCAGCTCGATGGTCGTGGACCAGGGTGGTTTTGTCGGTTCCTTTGAGACAGAGGTCATGACACCGACTGGTGGTACCCGTAAGATTAAGCATGGGGCAACGCTTGTGGCAACAGGTACAAAAGAATCACGACCTGATCTTTACGGCCTGAACGAGCATGCTGATGTGTTGACCCAGACTGATCTTGAGACGATGATCGTTAACGATCCGGTTCAAGCATCATCCTGGAGCAGTATCGTTATGCTTCAGTGTGCAGGGTCTCGATGCAGCGAACATCTTGACTATTGTTCAAGGATCTGCTGCAATCAGGCGATTAAAAACTCGCTTCGCCTCAAGGAAATTAATCCGAATATTCGTGTCGATGTTCTTTATAGGGATATGCGCTGCTATGGGCTCGGTGAGCGTGACTATCGCAAGGCGAGATTGCAGGGTGTTAACTTCATACGATTTGATCCCGAGATCTCGGTTCCCGAGATAGTAGTCAATGAGTCGATGATTGACGTCACTATTCTGGATCCCTCAATCCGTATGAAGGTGAGTCTGCAGCCTGACATTTTGGTTCTCTCCACGGGCATTATCCCTCATGATACTGAGGAGCTTGCCTCAATGCTGCGTGTTCCCCGCAATGACAACGGATTTTTCATTGAAGCCCACGCCAAATTGAGACCGGTTGACTTGCCGAGTGAAGGATTGTTCATGGCCGGAACGGCACATGGACCGAAAAATGTCAGTGAAACAATTGCCCAGGCCCAGGCAGCTGTTGCCAGGGCATCAACGATATTGTCAAAAGATAAATTGAAGTTATCGGGAGTTTACTCTACCGTCGAGCCTGAAAACTGCGCTGTCTGCCTGACCTGCGTAAGGGCCTGCCCATACAACGTTCCGATTATTAATGAGCAGCATACCGCCTATATTAATCCTGCACTCTGTCAGGGCTGTGGAATATGTGTCGCGGAATGTCCTGCTAAGACAATAACACTTGGCAGATTCGAGGATAAGAATATCAATGCCAAGCTGCAATCCTATACTGAAGCAGAGTATGCAAACGCAAAAGGAGGAAAATGATGGAGGACTTTGCCCCCAGTGTCATTGTTTTTGCATGTCGTCACTGAGCGTACACCGCTGCGGACCTGGCAGGTTCGGAAAGACGTTCATACCCTCCCGAGACCAGTATCGTCATGTTGCCATGTACAGGGAGGATTGATGAATCATTGCTGCTGAAAGCGTTTGAAAATGGAGCAGATGGCGTGATGGTTATCGGCTGTCTGGAAGGGGATTGTCACTATGTTAATGGTAATATTCGTGCCCGTGCCCGGGTAGAGCGGGTGTACAATATTCTTGGGCAGATTAATATCGGTCCCGATCGGGTACGAATGTATAACCTGAGTGCCGGTGAGGGAGCCAAATTTGCCGCTTTTGCTAACGAATTTGTTGAAAAGATAGAAGAGCTCGGACCAAGCCCTATAAATGTGAGTCGAAAGGCGGAGCACCAGACGTCTTTACAGGAGGTTGAAAGATGATTACCGGAACGCCCAAACCCATTGATGAGATATTGGAAATGGTGGAACCCTATGACAACATCATCGTGGCCGGCTGTTTCGGTTGTGTGACGGTGTGTCGGGTAGGAGGAGACAAGGAGGTACAGGTTCTTTCCTCAACCTTGCGGCTGGCGCGAGAGGCACGTGGAAAAAAATTAGAGATTAAAGAGGTCTGCCTCGAACGACAATGTGATCCTGAATACCTTGAACTGATGCGCCCTTATGTAGAGGACCACCAGGCGGTGCTTTCAATTGCCTGCGGTGCCGGCATTCAGTTCCTGGCTGAAAAATTTACTATTACGCCAGTGCTGCCTGGAATAAACACTGGTTTCCTGGGAGTAACTGAACGGCAGGGTGAGTGGGCCGAGCGGTGCCAAGGCTGTGGTGACTGTGTTCTGCACCTGACCGGGGGGATTTGTCCGGTAACCAGATGTGCAAAATCGATTTTTCACGGTCCATGCGGTGGCTCTGTCTCTGGAAAATGCGAGGTGTCAAAGGATGTTGCCTGTGGATGGCAGTTGATCCTCGACCGCCTCAAAGCACTTGATCAGATGGAGAATTATGGCAAGATTAAACCGTATAAAGGGTGGGATAGCTCGCGTGATGGCGGTCCGCGCCGAATTATCAGGGAGGATATGATATAATGAAATCAGGAAGCAATCTCGAAAGGGTTCTCGCTGCCGGTCATTTCTCAGTTACCGCTGAATGCGGACCTCCACGGGGTGCAGACCCCAACGTCGTTCTGGAGAAAGCTGCTTTAGTCAAAGGCAATGTCGATGCCTGCAATGTAACGGATAACCAAACATCTGTCGTTAGAATGAGTTCTCTTGCCGGTTGTATGCTGGTCAAGGATGCGGGCGTAGAACCACTGATACAGATGGTCGTGCGTGATCGAAACCGCATTGCCCTGCAGTCGGACCTGCTTGGTGCGTCTGCGCTTGGTGTACGCAATCTTCTGTGCCTCTCAGGCGATCATCAGAAATTTGGAGATGACCCGCAGGCAAAAAATGTCTTTGATATCGACTCAATGCAGCTTATTCATATGACTAAAACCATGCGGGACGAGGGAGTTTTTCCTTCCGGAGATAAGCTTGAAGGTGCCCCGAAATTTTATATTGGCTGCGCGGTGAACCCTTTTGCCGACCCCTATGAAATAAGAGTGGCACGGTTAAAATTAAAAATGGTGGCTGGTGCAGATTTTGTCCAGACTCAGTGCATCTATAATATGCCGAAGTTTATACAGTATATGGAAGATGCCAAGAAGCAGGGACTTCATGAAAAAATTAAAATATTGGCTGGCGTAACCCCGCTTAAATCTGCAGGAATGGCCAAATTTATGAATCGAATGGTTGCTGGCATCGATATTCCCGAAGACGTCATTAAGAGAATTGCTGATGAACCAAAAGAAAAACAGGCCGCCAAAGGAATTGAGGTCTGTATTGAACAGATTGGAGAGCTCAAAGAGATGGAAGGTATTGCCGGTATACATGTGATGGCGATAGAATGGGAAGAAAAACTGGCTGAAATAATCGGTGGAGCAGGGCTTTTGCCCCGCCCGGTTGTAGAGCAATAATGAACTGGAAGAATTGCAGCATCACTTTTTAATGGAGGAAAATGATGACGGATAAAAAGCAGATTCTGTTAGTTGATGATGATCCGGATTTTGTTGAAGCGGTTAAAGTGATAGTCGAGAGCGGCGGGTACGATGTACAGGTCGCTTATGATGGCCAGGAAGGGCTTGAGGCAGTTGCAGAAAATAAACCCGACCTGATTGTCCTGGATGTCATGATGCCGGTGATGAATGGACATGAAGCCTGTGCCAAACTCAAAGGTGACGATGCAACCAAGGAGATACCGATCATTCTGCTTACCGCGGTTGCCGACCGGGTAACCACCAGCACCTATACCCATAGAGATATGCTTGAGAGTGAGGCCGAAGATTACATGCCAAAACCGGTAGAACCACAGGAACTGCTCGAGCGTATAAAAAGCTGGCTGTAGCAGTAGGTCTGTAGCCGAGATGCTGTTTTTTATAGCGTGATTCTCGCTCTGGCAGATAGCTGTTGTTGTCTTACTGATAAGGAAGAGACGAAATGGATACAGTGCGCATACTCATCGTCGACGACGAAAAAGTAATTCGCGAAGGTGTGGCTCGAGCCCTATCGGGGCGAGGGTTTACTGTTGACAAGGCCGAAAGCGGGGAGCGTGGTATAGAGATGATCAAGCAGAGCGGTTTTGATATCGTTCTGCTTGATTTGATGATGCCCGGTATTGATGGATTTGCTGTACTTGAGTGGATAAAGGAACATGAACCGCAGATTCAGGTCATTGTGGTAACCGGATTTGCTACGGTATCAAAGGCGGTTACAGCAATGAAGCAGGGGGCGTTCGATTTTGTTGGAAAACCGTTTACACCTGATTATATCCGTATCGTTGTTGATCGGGCCGTTGATAAAATTACCCTGAGAGCAGAAGCTGAAGAATTGAGGGAAGAGCGGAGTTTAAGCCTCAATACCATCCAGCAGGAGCAAAGCCGGTTGAAGACGGTCTTCGGCTGCATGGCTGAAGCTGTTTTGATCACAGATCCTGAAGGTGTGGTTGTACTGCATAATCCGGCTGCTATCAAGCTTTTGGAAATTCAGACAGACCCGGTGATCGGAAAACCTTTTTCAGAATCGATCAGTGATAGCGTTGCCCTGCAGATGATTGAGGAGGCGATGAGCAATGGGGTTGTTGTCACCCAGGAATTCAAACCGGGGTCCATCTCCCGCCGATACTTAAGAGCGCATTGTTCTCCTGTTGTTTCGTCGTCTGGTGTCCTCCTCGGTTCGGTAACGACGTATGAGGATGTATCCACCAATAAGGAAATTGACCGAATGAAATCAGATTTCGTGGCGATGGTGGCCCATGAATTAAAATCGCCGCTGGCCTCTATCGAACAGATGATTTACGCACTTCAGGTTGATTGCAAATATGAAGCACTGCAATCCTGTAATAAACTACACAGCCGCATGACCGTCAGGACCAAGGATCTGCTGCGTCTCATTGACAATCTGCTCAATCTTTCAAAGCTTGAAAGCGGGACGGTCGTCTTTAACCTGGAGGCCACCCGTGGTCATGATATCATCAAGGACATTGTGGAGGTTGCTGCACCGCAGGCAGAAGCGAGGAATATTGAAATCAGATATCTCCCCTGCCAGGAAGAATGGTGGTTTAATGTGGATTACGACCATATCCGCACCGCTATTATGAATATTGTCTCCAATGCAATTAAATATACACCTGACGGAGGATCCGTGGATATTACGACATCTTTGTCTGGTGGATTCGCCAATCTGGTTTTTAGTGATTCGGGGATCGGCATCAGTCAGGAAGACCTTCCTCATATTTTCGATCGTTTTTATCGCGTAAAAGGAAAGGCAACCCGTCATATTACGGGGTCGGGGCTTGGTCTGTCGCTGGTAAAAGAGGTTGTTGAGGCACACCAGGGATATATAGACGTCCGGTCAAGCCCAGACCAGGGGACGACCTTCACCATGAGTTTTCCAATTGTAGAACGTGTTAATGCTGAATAGCGCAGTAATCTTTACCTGCACCGCTCATCGATTGCTGCCAGCTGTCCGGGGCAGATCGGTCAGATCTTCTTCAGAACTTTTTCCTTCCACTCTTTTTCTTATTGGTAACTCAGATAATCAAAACGGTTAAAAGTAGTTGTTCTGCAGGAATCGACAGAGAAAAAGCGCTTGTTTCATTATTTTTTTTCGTATAGGTTCGTGGTTCAGCAATGGCAGCGCGATGATGGGATCTGGTTGGCCCGGATGGGACTGACTCATGTTGTATTTATCACTATGTCTGGATAATAAAATAAACGGTAACAGAGAATGGAACGTCTAAACCTGAGGGTTGAAAAAATTGGTGGCACCTCAATGTCTCGTTTCCCGGAGATCATTGACAATATTATTCTACGTCGAAAAAACGACATTTTCGGGCGTGTTTACGTTGTATCGGCATATGCCGGAGTCACCAATGAATTACTCGAGCACAAAAAAACGGGACAGCCAGGTATCTACAAACTATTTGAGGAGCAAAAAAACTATCCTAGACAAATGCTCACCCTGAGAGATCGGCTTTTTGAACTGAACGAAAGTTTTGTTTCAACCGGTTTACATCTCGAAAAAGCCAACAATTTTATTGAAGATCGTATTGACCTTGCCATTAATATCCTGCGAAGTATGGATAATGTTCTGGCCTCCGGTTATGTAACCCGCCAGGAGCTCCTGCTTGCTGCCCGGGAGCTTCTGGCATCGCTTGGTGAAATGCATAGTGCTTTTAATTCGGCCAATATTTTACAGAATCGGGGATATGATGCCAGCTTTGTCGATTTGAGCGGCTGGGAAGACGGTCGTCAGCTCACCATTGATAGACGGATCAAAGACAGTTTTGATGAGATAGATCCATTTTCCACTATCTGCTTTACCACCGGATATACCAAGGGTACAGAAGGTATCATGCGGGAGTTCGACCGTGGATATTCAGAGGTTACTTTCTCAAAGATTGCTGTTTTACTGAACGCAAGTGAGGCGATCATTCATAAGGAATATCATCTCTGCTCTGGAGATCCACTGGTTGTTGGTGAAGAAGAGGCACATCCCGTCTGTAATACAAACTATGACGTGGCTGACCAGCTGGCAGATGTCGGTATGGAGGCTATTCATCCCAGAGCCTCAAAACCGCTTGAAATCAGTATGATTCCAATTCGAGTGAAAAATGCCTTTGATCCTGATCATCCGGGTACGCTGATTACCAACGACTTTATTGCGCCAACATCAAAGGTGGAGATTGTTACCGGCTCGAGCTCTGTTACCTGCCTTGAGGTTCATGATACCAGGATGGTTGGGGAGGTGGGCTTTGACCTGCATATCATGGAAATTTTCAGTAAACATCAGGTTTCATATATCAGTAAGGTGACCAATGCCAATACCATCGACCTGATTGTCACTGAACGTGACTGCACACCCCACCTTATTGCGGAGTTGACTGATATTTTTGAGCTGATTTCAACCCGCCCCGTAGCCATCGTCTGCGCTATCGGTTCCAACATTGCCCAGCCTGGAATAATGGCAAAAGCGTCGCAGGCCCTTGCTGTTGCTAACATCAATATATTGGCCGTTTCCCAGACGACTCGCCAGACGAACATGCAGTTTATTGTCGAGCGGCACGAATTTGCCCGGGCTCAGCAGGCCCTGCATAAGGCCTTATGCATGTGAGAGAGCGGTCCTGGAAGATGACTGCTTCTTCCAGGACCGATGGGGTCTTTTGAACGTTTCGTCGGGTTGAATTGTTAGACGGCTTTATGGCTCCGTCGGATCTGTTTTTTGATCTTCCATTCGCTGTTGATCTTGCGCAAGCAGGGCCGCGGCTGCTCCTGCCTGTGCGATTTTCTGCTGGGTCTCCTGGTCGACTGGATCATCATTAGCGTGTTCAGGAAAATCAACAATTACCTTACGATGGGCATAATAGATACCCTTGGCATTAAGGGCTTCTGTAATCCGTCGGAACGCCTCTCGCTTGATAACAAACTGTTTACCAGGTTTTGCGGTGAATTTTGCTCTGATCACCATCACCGAATTGGCTATTTCATAAACGCCCTGAGATTTGACCGGCAGGATAAAATCATCACCGATGTCCTCATCTGCAAGCATCGCTACACCAACTTTCTTGATGATCTTTCTTACCAGATCAATATCTGTATCGTAAGGAAATTCCAGGGGGAATTTAATAACAATTCCACCACGCATATAGTTAGTGATTGCTCCGAGATCGCTATGCGGAACAACCTGCAGCATTCCCAGGTGATGTCTGAGCATAACGTTTCTGAGTGTGATCGATTCCACGGTACCGCGTATTTTTCCTGCCTGAATATATTCACCGACTCGAAAGGCATCATCAAGCAGAAAAAAGAAGCCGGAAAGAACATCCGAGACGAGCTTCTGGGCACCAAAGCCGATGGCGAGGCCAAGTACACCGGCACCGGCCAGGAGCGGGCCAATATTTACCCCCAGCGAGGATATGACGATGAGAATGACCATTACCACAAGAATAGTACCAATCACTTTGCGCAGCATCGGCAGCAATGTATGCGAGCGTCCCGACGGGCCACCGCCACCGAACTCGTTATCATCGTCTTCTTCTTCGCTCTCTTCCGCGTCCGGTGTCGCTTCATCCAGCTTCTTTTCAATGAAACTGGCGGCAAAACGCCAGCATATTAAAGCCAGGGCCAATACGACAATTGATTGAAAGAGTGCTTTGATCGCTGCCGTTGCAAACGGAATATTATATCCCCACAGGGACAGGATCCAGGTCGAAAGTATTGCTATCAGGATTAACTTGAATATAGAGCTGGCTTTGGCAGTAATGTTCCTCTGTCGCTGCAGAATTTCTTCTTCACGTGCCAATTCATCAGCAGGGTCGGCTTCACTGTCTTCCTCGATCTTCCCGAGACCAAGCGAATCAACGATGGCGGAAATCAAGACTTTGCCCGCATGACTCAAGCCAAAATAGATGGGGACAATGAGCATGCTGATGATAAACTGACCTTTACCTGCTGCCGTTCCGGCCATCATCTGACCGATCCAGATGAACCAGACCAGGGCTAAATAGAGAAGTGCCAGGGAATGCCAGTACGTGGCAATCTGATGTTTGATCCATCCACCGTTTTCCTCATCGAGTCTGGTGAGAAGGGCGCTGGCAACAGGTTTCTTCAGATAAATGACCAGATAGCAATAAAGAGCAATAATAATGGTGCCCAAAATCATGATCACCCAGGAGATAGACTGTGGCCTGGCACCGAGTTCCCTCACCAGGGAAATAAGCAGAAGCCCGGACGCCAGTAGTGCAATCGAATATTTAAAAGCATTATACAATGGTTTAATCAGTGATTGATCAATGTCAAAAGGACGGGACTGACTGTCATTTGGGGAAAAAATAATCCGGCTGATGATGGAACAGATCGAAAAGATAAGTATAACGCCGAGAATTAACTGGAAAAGCATCCGCCCTTTGACCCCAATGTCTCCGGCTAAAATAAGAAATGCGGTTGTGGCTGATATGGCAAGCACCACTATTCCTGCAAGTGCCGGCAGATTGCGGACCAGTCCGACCCAGAGCAGAGCACTCGCCTCTGATTGTGGTGGCGAGAGTTCTTTCAATTTATCAAGTTTGGATTTTGCCGCTTTCTTGAAGATAAAGACAAAAAGAAAACCGACCCCAATTGCTATAATTGAGCGGAACAGTACACTCCAGAATCCAGGTCCACCAGATGTATCACCTGTTGCCTGAATGGATCGCAGTAGATCAGCGGGTACCTGCGGTCCGTATGCCATCACACTTGATTCATTGATATTCCCACTGTCTCCGGAGTCGAGCATATGGAGCCATTGGGATATGAACAGCAGTTGCTCAGTCTCTGATAGCTGTGAAACTGCAGACAGATCAGCTCCGGCTGTTTCTGCATTCGTTTCATCCGTGCTCTCTGGCAATGGTTGAGCGGGCTGCGCCGCAATCTCTGAAGATTCGTTCTGCTGTATCGCTGCGGTTTCTTTATCAGGGCCACTTGCCGAGATCGGGTTGACCGCAAGGAAAAAGAGCAGGGTTGTAAAGAGCAGAGATAAAACTGAAATTCTTAGTTTCATAAATTTCTCCTGGGAGTATGGAAATAGTAGCGGAATATGAAAGTAATGTTTCGCATGATAATCACTTGTTTGTGTTAGGTAAAGTCTGATTTTCAAATGGAGATATCGGTATATGTTTTAATGTTCCCTCAATTATGGTTATCCATGTCTTGAGTATGGCGAGAAAATGGTGCCTGGATAGTAGCGAGTGGTGTGTCGCTCTGTTTGATGGAGGGTAAAGGCCGAACAGGTGGGAAATACCAGCTTCAATAACGAGATCTTTGATGATGTCAAGATCGTTATAGACTCCAGTTTAAGACAGGCAGACCTTCGGGATCCGAATGAAGGCATGTTCAATGATCTATACTACCGATGAAGGCTGTGTAACGTCATCAACGGTATAGTCGGGAGGTGTAGATACCAGTTCGACCGCAGAAATGGAGGAATGAAATAGCCAACACACCGAGGCCATACCGAACGCTTCGCCGAAAATTTATTGAACTGGCCTCATCGAAATATTTGGTCGGGCAGGTTACCTCTGCTATTTCATACCCATGAAAAATCACCTGCGAGAGCATCTGATTGTCGAAAATGAAATCGTCCGAGTTTCGCTCAAACTTGACAGTTCTCAAGACATCCGCTGAAAATACCCGATAACCGGTATGATATTCGGATAGCTTCTGGCCAACCAGTAGATTCTGGAAGAATGTCAGCAAGCGGTTTGCAATGTATTTATAGATCGGCATTCCTCCCTTGAGCGCACCGTTTCCGAGTATCCGGGATCCAAGAACAACTGGGTACACATCGTTGGCGATCAGGTAGGCCATTGAATGAATAAGTTTGGGTGTATATTGGTAGTCAGGGTGGAGCATGATGACAATATCTCCCTCCAGTTCAAGAGCTTTGGTATAGCAGGTCTTCTGGTTGGCTCCGTAACCCAGGTTCCGGTCGTGCCTGATGATATGATGGATTCCCAATTCCTCGGCACGTTTACTCGTGTTGTCGCTGCTGTAATCATCTACCAGGATGACCTCGTCAACGATATCAAAGGGTATTTCCTGGTAGGTCTGGGTTAGTGTTTCTTCAGCATTGTAAGCAGGCAGGACAATAATAATTTTTTTATCTCTGATCATCGGGGCGGCAATATGTCTGGAATTGTCATTAAAGGGATTTCAAGTGCGGTGCTGTATCCCGTCGTACACCTTCTCGTTGCCCGTAAGCAAACTCAGTGATCCATTATAAATGGTGCTTGAATGTACACTAAGTTACGGTTCTGATCAACCGGTTCGTTCATCTCTACTATTATCCAGCAGGTGCGCCTGGTGACAGGAAGATTAAAGATTGTGTATGGTCGCTAAAACTGCTAAAATCTTACATTTGTTGTAACAATTGTGCAAGGTTAATCCATACCATTAGAATTTTCCATTGAGAAAAAGAGGATAAATAAAAATGCGGTCACTGACGTCATGGGTGCGTAAGCATTGGTTCCTGCTCGGAGTCATTGGGTTTGTTGCACTAAAACATTCGATTTTGGCCGAGCAACCGTTTGTTGCACGAAGTGGCAACCTGCATGATGATACGCTCTTTCTCTCCCAGGCCTTTCACATCCTGGCCGGCGATTGGCTTGGCCCGTACAATCAGCTGACGCTGCTGCGGGGGCCGTTTTACCCACTCTGGATAAGTTTTGTTTATACGCTCGGTATACCGCTCATTCACGCTAATGATCTTCTATACCTCGGGGCCTGCCTGCTCACAATGAGGGCTCTACGTCCCCTGATAAGCAGCCGTCTCCTGCTGTTTGTTTTGTTTATCCTTCTCTATTTTGCCCCGCATTCGTATGATTATGCCACGATTTCCCATGCTTTTCGGATGCAGATATATTCATCGTTGGTGCTTTTGCTCTTTTCCGCTGCTCTGGGGCTGGGTGTCCGGCTCGTTTACCGGAGTGGGGCGCCGTTCACCTGGGCCCTAATGGTCGGCCTTTTTTTCAGTTTTTTCTGGTATACGAGAGAAGAGGGTGTCTGGGTTCTACCTGCTCTGGTACTGCTGGTACTATTCATCGGTGCTGCCCTGGTAAGACGGCACTCCTGGTCAATTGTTGTCTATACGGCCATCCAGTGTCTTGTTATCCCGGGATTGGTCTTCTTACTCTGTACCTCGGGTCTGATGTTCATGAACCAGCAATTTTATGGAGCAGCAGTGGTCCGTGATGTCAAAGCCAAGGAATTCAAACACGCCTATGACGGCCTCCTGCGGATCAAGCCCGATGACTATCGGCCGCGGGTCCCCGTTACCCGAAAGACCTTGCAGAAGTTGTACAAGCTGAGCCCGAAAATGCAGGAATTAAAGCCCTACCTTGAAAACACCGCAGATAAACTGGGGTTTGCCGGAGAATTTCCATCAGCACTCTTTATCTTTTCTTTTCGTGATGCGACCGCGGCCGCCGGCTATTACGGGCAGGGGGCGGATGTGACCCTTGCGTTCTTCGACGGGCTGGGCGATGAACTTGAGGCTCTCTGCCGGGAAGGGCAGGTTGAATGTGGCTCCTTGCCGTTGTCGATGGTCCCACTCTGGCGTAACGAGTTTAACGTAAAACTTCCGGGAGCTTTCTTTAATGAGTTTTACCTGATGGTCAGGTTCCCCGAATTCAATGTTCTCCCCGATGGATACTTCAGTTATGCAGATGGCCGTTTTCTCTTCAATTCCGGCCGGCTGACCCATTCCCTGCCGCGCGTATCCAAGAAGCATCAGTGGGATGCACTTTTTCCTGATGGGGTGAAAGAGGTCAAAGTCGAGATCGCCAGAACGATCGGCAACGGTCACCAGATCATTCGCCCTGTATTGTTTCTTGTCGCTCTCGTCGCTTGGCTATGCTTTACAGTGGTCGATCTTAGGAAGAGGAAACTCAGTTTTCTGAACGGCTATATGGCGATCCTGCTTGTTGGCCTGTCTGCGTTGGCTACAGCACTTGCCATCATCGAGGTTACCTCGTTTCACATGCTTTTCCGGCCGCGGCATGGAGGGCTTCCCCTCGTTATCCTTTTCATTGCCTGCGCACTTGTTGAATGGCGGCGCCGCCGGGTCGATGCTGAAGATTTTGCAGCTATGGTCTGATGGACTGACTTTCAGGAATGGAAATAATTTTGCCTCCTTCGTTATCAGGTGGCAGAAAAATGTGGCAGTAAAACAAAGATTATTGCAATGTCAATACCGAAGGGTGAAAAAATGAGGGTCATTAAGATATGATTTTTCCTGATATTAGTAACAGCCCGCACGACTTTGAGCTCATATTCAGACACATCCCCATGGGGATAACCTACCTGGATCGAGATTTCAGAATCCTCAACATGAATCCCTACTATCTGGAAAAACTCGGGGTAACCCTGGACAGCCTCAGAGGAAAGCGCTGCTACGAATTACGCGCTGAACTCTTTGACCAGCCGAAAAAGGTTCTCGAACCATGTTATGACTGTAAAGCCCTGGAAGCCATGAAAACGGGAGAGATAAGGACCTTCATCAAGGAGGTGATCCCAGGTTTTATTGCTGAAAATACCATGGTACCGGTAAAGAATGAGCGTGGTGAGGTCATCGGTATCATAGAGATGCTTCGGGATATCACCAGAGGGCTGCTGACGAGCAGGGAACTGCTGGAGAGTGAAGAAAAATACAAGAGCGTGGTTGATAATATCGGTATTGGCGTGACCCTCATCAGTCCTGAGATGGAAATAATTGCTATTAACAAGCAAATGAATCAATGGTTTCCGCATATTGATGTCTCAGAAAAACCTCTTTGCTTTCGAGCGTTTAATGATCCTCCCCGCAATAATATCTGTTCCTATTGCCCCACATCTAAAACACTGCAGGACGGAGAAGTTCATGAATCAGTAACGAATACGCCGTTTGGCAATGAAATAAGGAATTACAGAATTGTCTCTTCACCCATTTTGAATTGGGAAGGTGAGGTTACCGCCGCCATAGAGATGGTCGAAGACATCACGGACAGAATAAAAAAGGAGAAAGAACTACAAAAATACCGGGAGAACCTGGAAAATATGGTTCAGGAGCGTACCGAAAGATTGTCGGATGCCAACAGGTCGTTAAAAAAAGAAATTGCATATCGCCTCGAGGCGGAGGAGGCTCTGAAAATAAGTTCAAGTAAAATAAAGCACTTTGCCTATTCTGTTTCACATGATCTGAAGAATCCGGCAATCTCTATCTTCGGCCTGACAAGACTTCTTAATCAGCATTACGAGGGTATTCTTGACGAAAGAGGCACGAATTACTGTCGGCAGATTCTGAAATCCTCAGAGCAGATTGCCGCTCTTGTAGAAATGATCAATGTCTATATGTCCACGAAGGAGATGTCTCTGGAAATCGAAACTATCAAACTGGCAGATCTGCTGTTGATGATCAGAGAGGAATTTGCCGTTGCCTTGAATATTCGACAGATAGAGTGGACACTGCCGGAAAATTTACCGGAAATAAAGGCAGACAGAATCGCTATGTTAAGGGTCTTGAGAAATTTTGTCGATAACGCCTTAAAATACGGTGGTGAAGGGCTCAGCGAGATAACCTTCGGTTACAGAGAAGCTGAAGAACATCATATCATGCATGTGAGTGATGATGGCATTGGTTTAACAGAGGAGGAATCCCAGGACATTTTCGGCTTGTTTAAGCGACAAAAAACCGCCAGTGGTATTACAGGTTCTGGACTCGGGCTTGCCATCGTAAAAGAGATAGCAGAACAACATGGAGGTGAAGTGTGGTCTGAAGTCACTTCAAAAAAAGGTATAACCTTTAACGTATCAATTTCAAAACATTTATGATCATTGGTTCATCATTCAACAGTCTCTAGCTGATATCCAGTTGGCAAGAGGCCATCAGCAATGATTAACCATTATCAAATGGTCATTTCCCCCTAAATATATCAGAAAATGTTATGGTGGGATTACAAAGCAGCCACTTGTAGCCGATATATAGTCACAATTATGTGGTTTGGGATGTAATCCGGGAGGTCGATCTTCCGTTAGCAGAATCGGGCAGGCTGCCCACGGACAATGCCGACCCTGACGAGAGCAGGCGGTATTAATTTGGTTCAGGCTGTTATGGTCAGAGGTTGAGTTTGAAATACGTAGTGCGTGATACATACTTTGATGCCTTCAAGGGATTGATGATCCTGTCAGTTATCAATATCCATACCGTTTACTGGTCCCTGAAACCGCACACCCCTGATATACTCAGGGAGATGGCCTATTTTGTCGATATTCCGATCTTCTTTTTTATCTCCGGTTATTTTGCCAGATATTCCACCTTTCTGAGTAGTGCAGGTCAGTCCCTGCGCCATCTGGTTCGGCTCTATCTGAGATATCTGGTTATAACGATCCTGGTCGCAGCTGGCACGACACTCTGGGTTTATTTTTTCAGGGATCGTGTGCCAGATGGACTGCCAGCCAGCTTGTTGAGTATGTTCACCCTGCAGCTTTCAGGAGAATTATGGGGTTATTTCAAGGGGTACTACGGTAATTTATGGTACCTGCATACCTACTTCCCTATGTTACTGCTCGTCCCGGTGATAATTGGTTCTCCATTTTTTCCCCGTTTCAAATATTCGGTGCTGTTTCTTCTGTTCATCCTCTATTTTCTGATGACATACCAGCATAAAGGTCACGTATTTTTATTACGGTCCTGGGGCGATATCTTTTTTTACTGTTGCTTTTTTGTACTCGGTACAATTTACCGGATTAAGGAAGAAGGGTTGTCGGCACGTCTGGTATTGTTTTCATTTGTCGTGAACTGTCTTGTGGCCGGGTTCATCTATCAACTCGATGGTGGAGAGCTGCGTCTGTCACGGTACAAATTCCCTCCTTCAATGGAGTGGCTGGTATATAGTCTTCTGCTGGTTCATGTATTTGCACTGATCAGGCCCTATTGGAATAAGACAATCCGTTCAAGGATCAGCCGTATAGCACCGGGCCTGGAATGGATTGGTAACAATTCATTTACCGTATATCTGCTCCAGGGGCTGGTCTGCTCCATTCCGTTTCTGTTTGCTGCCCGGTTGGCAGAGGCTGTTCAGTCAATACTGCTCCTGTATGTCATCGTTTTCAGCTTTAACGTATCGGTATCGGTCGCCCTGTCGATTATCTACACGATTTGTGAGAACTATTTGAGGAACTCTTATACCAGGATGAGGAATAACCAGACATCAGGCCAGTGAACAGTTCCGATTGCTGATGGTTTCAAACGGAAGGTCTCTGCCTGAACGTCGGTTAATAATTGTTCCTATAAAGATCCGAAGACGGGTTGAAAAAGTGATTCGCTGGTAGTATAGTGCTGCGGTTGATAGAAATTGTTATTCATCCTGACAGTATAGATCAAAATCCTATCCTGAATATGTCCTTCTGGTTACGGAACTAATATGGATCTGACCGTTCAGACTTAATTCATGAAGATCCAGCTCAAAGATAATGGTGAAATAGTGATGAAGAACCGTACTTTTTACACGTGGCTTGGCCTGACAACTCTTTGTGTAACAGCATTGACGATGGTCGGTGCGATTACCGCTTCTGCTGAAGCATTGCCGGAAGAACAGCAGGAAACTGATGTGGTATGGTCGCAATCAGATGGTATTCGCCCTGAGATTTTTCTCTCGACAAATATCGCCGGAATTTGGTCAGAGCCTGAGATGGTAACCGATGATTACTACGATAACATGCACCCGGTGATCGATCGTGACAGCGGTGGAACCAGGTGGCTTTTCTGGACTGCCTATGATAATACCCGCACCGAGATCAGGTATACAACCGGCTCTGCAGGAGAATGGGAGAAAAGTCAGGCAGTTGCAGATGAAATGAAATCCAATAGTGGCCCATCGGCGATAATCGATAAAAACGATGCCGTCTGGGTTGTGTGGTCAGCCAGCGATGGTGGTCTTGACGATATTTATTATGCGGTGAATGAGGATGGAGAATGGTCCGAATCACGTATTCTCCACGAAGCAAATGAGGTTCCTGATACACTACCTGTTGTTACGCTGAATGATGAAGAGGGGATGCCAGTGGTAACATGGAAGCAGCTTCAGAGTGACAAATATGTCTCAGTAACAAGCGTTTATGATGGTTCAGGGTGGTCAAATCCTGTAGTCATTGAGGAGACGGATGAGCCCGCGAATGAGGATTCTGGAGCAGATAAGATCGTACTGCCAGACTTTATAAATCAGAGTGGAATGGTATTTATTCGAGCCTACCAAAATTAGATAATGAATTGAGACGTTACGTCTACCGATATTCGAGGATCAACTCAATGTTTAAGAAAATACTTTTTGTCCTGACTGTTATCATACTTTCAGGACAGTCAGTTCCCGCTTCATTCTCTGCTGATGAATTACCACTCAAGATTGTCACTTTCGGTGATTCAATTACCCGGGGCTTTGGAGCAACGCCTTATTCTACTTTTCTGAGACAGCAGCTTACGGCTGCCGGCTGTAACGTACGGGTAATAAACGAAGGGAGAGATGGCGAGACAACTATCGACGGTCGAGAGAGGATCGGCAGTGTGCTGAGGCAGCATAGACCAAACTATATCCTGATCATGGAGGGAGCTAATGATGCCCGCATCGGTATTGGTGCTGCTACCGTTCAAAATAATATTGGATCAATGATGGCTCAGGCGGTTAATGCTGGCGCTATTCCCATTGTTGCCTCCATTACACCAAACACTCAAAACGGAGGGTCGGAGAATCGAGCTATTCCAGGTAGTTACAACCCTGGCATTGCCGCTGCTGCGAACCAGCGGGGGGTGACCTATGTTGATGTCTATAGTGCCCTGCAAGGGCCAAACTGGGGGCGCTATAATTTTGACGGTCTGCACCTGACAAATGCTGGTCAGAGAGTTGTCGCCAGTCAGTTCTTTGCTGTTCTTCCCTGCGGTGGCGGGGGTGGTTCCGGTTCCGTTGACGGCGGCGGCGGTGGGGGGTGCTTTATCGCCACTGCAGCCTACGGCTCGCTCGTTGAGCCCCATGTTGTGCTGCTTCGGGAGTTCAGGGACACGTACCTGCTGACCAATAGTCCCGGTCAAAAGTTTGTGTCACTTTACTATACATACTCACCGCCAATCGCAGATTATATTGCTGAACATGAATTCTTGAAAAAGGTTGTACGGGTTCTGCTCCTGCCCCTGATCGGCCTGTCATATATACTGGTAAATGGGTTGTGGTACCTGATCCCCCTTGTGATGGCAGCCCTTAGCTTGCTGGTCTTGGGAAGTGTCCGTCGCATGAGAGGGTATCGCAGCGTTTGATAGCCTGAAACTCTACCAGATGGATATACTGAAACCGGCCTGATTTCGGGCCGGTTTTTTTATGCAGAAGACCATTTACTGGTTGGTTATGAAACAGAGGAACATTCTTTCCATTCACCCCTGGTGTCTAATCGTCTTTCATCTCAGCAACCCAGGATCTTATCGCAGATTGAACTGATCGTGTCATTTCAACACTGTAGTCAGCTGCAAATTTATTTATGTAATAATGCTGCCCTGTATTGGTCGTGTCACCAATGAAGTTCTCTGTCGTTTTGTCTGCAAAAATGCGGCGCAGCCCTGATTCGGTCGGCAGTGAATACCTGTTTTTATGAACGATATCTTCCCGGTTGAAGCGTGAGGTCATTTTTCTTGCGGCTGCACGTTCTGTCGGGTAGCCGAAACAGAGCATGGTTATCGGGAATGTGTATTTGGGAAGATTGAAGAGCTGTTTGTGTTGCTCATAATTTTCTATGATGTCTGATATCAATCAATGGTCTCCGAGAAGAAGCGCAGGAAATTTTTT
>NODE-267-length-19047-cov-6.17065_pt1 | contig 19047 bp, 16 predicted proteins | sample MGYA00139097_ERZ477577 | MGnify/ENA metagenome assembly ERZ477577
ATTAGTTTGGTTGACTGTTGCTTTTCTATGGGGTGTTGATACTGTGGTCTTGAATAACGGTGAATCATTGAGGAAAAAAAGAGTAAGGTCCTTACTGTTTGAAAGATTGAGACAAAGACTTACACTATAGAGCGGCAAGTGAAACAAACAGGAACGTATTAAATAACAAATCGATGATATCGAGGTGACAATGGAATTTCAGTCCCTGGTCAGCAGTGGGGTGAGTCAGCTAGCAGGATTTCTGCACGTCGGCTATGCATTTGGAGCAGGAATGGTCTCAGCGGTCAACCCATGTGGATTTGCCATGCTGCCGGTCTATCTCTCTCTTTACCTTGGAGCAGAGGATGAACAGTTTCAAAAACGATCCTGGGTTGTTCGCCTTGCCAAGGCACTGGGAGTGGCCATGGTCGTCAGTTCAGGATATGGGTTACTGTTTGGTCTCATCGGTCTTGTGGTTTCGGCTGGCGGTTCATACCTCATGGGTCTTATGCCATGGGTATCAGTTATTATTGGTTTGGGTCTCGTAATGCTTGGTGCCTGGATGTTACTGGGGAAACATATTTCATTCTCAATTTTCACGAGAATAGGTGCAGGAATTGGTGACCCCCGTACTATCAGTATCAGAGGTTTTTTTCTTTTTGGTATCGCCTTTGGTGCGAGTTCATTGAGTTGCACCCTGCCAATATTTCTCGTGGTCGTCGGCGGGTCAATTGCCTCAGGCGATGTGGTCGTCGGGTTAGTGCAGTTTTTATGGTATATTATGGGGACCGCTTCTGTTTTTATGGCCCTTACCGTCAGTATGGCATTTGTCAAAGGGCCTGCAGTGATCGATGCCTTGAGACGTTTTTCCAAGTATATCAATAAAATTTCAGCATTGTTGCTCATCGTTGCCGGATTGTATATCTGCTACTACTGGTGGTCGAGCGGATTGTTGATTGAGTAAGCCTGGTCTGTTAATTATCCGCAGATTTTTTTGCATGAATTCGGGACTCGGCTCTATTGATATGCGGATCTCCCGACTCCTGTCTATTCAAAACAGCATGTGACATCATCAGAAAATCAGTTGATCAGCTCTGCTGTGAATAGTATCTTCCTGGTAATTTCTTTTTCGTCTCTTTTTGTCCTACAATGTGGTATAATATGATAAATGGCAGAGTAATCGACCCTATGGCTTTCAGGACAACCGTGGCCAGAATGGAGTTTAGGAGATTCTGATTTGTTTAAACAAGCAAGAAGCGCTGACAGTGATTATTATTAACACAGGTATAAAGGTATCAATTAGTGAATAAGGTTCATCTAAATGATGGTAAGTTTGTTGATTGTGTTCACTGAGGAGATATTGAAATAGAATAGAAATGTTTTAAACAAAGCTGGGCCTTGGCATAGTATGGAAGCAGGTTGGGTATCTCTTCTTTCACTCCCTCTCTCCATCTGACCTGTGATACCGTGACGAGGCCCTGTTCTTCCTGTTAATTTCTGGTGCACTAAAACCTCAATACAACACCTTTACGGCTGCCACAAAACGGTTGTATTTCATCATCATAATAGATATCCTAACCTCTAAGGGTGCGTAAAATATTGTTCTTTCCCCCAGAGGAGTTGAGCAGGCATTATAGATAGGATGATTATGGTGGATAAAAAACAGATAACCGAAATGTTTCGTCCTTTAGCCGTACTTGAAGCCATGACTCCTGAAGCGATATCGGCAGTGTCTCAGGGAAACATCATCAATGGGTTCATCCCCATCAGGAGATTTCCTTTTCGGATTGGCAGGGAATCGAGGGTGCGGGTTGTTGATGGTAAAATCGAGCGAATTGAACGGCCTAAACTAAACCAGATTGAGCCGAATAATGACCTTTATCTGGTGGACCGGGGAGTATTGCTGAATATCTCCCGTGAGCATCTGCAGATCGAGTGTGACGGGCAGCGCTATATTTTAGTTGATCGCGGCAGTGCCAGCGGAACAAAAGTGAATATGGAACCGGTCGGTGGGGATGACAGCGGCGGTACACGCTCTGTCAAGGATGGAGACGAAATAATAATTGGAACGAAAGCAAGTCCTTATCGGTATCGCTTTATCGAGCTCAGACTTCAGACAGGTTGATGATCCCATCAAAATTCAATCAGTTGGCCTGGTTGACAGCCTGACTGGCCAGCAGCGCATATCTCGTCGAAGCAACATCATGGACCCTTATGATAGATACCTTCTTGTCCTGGCAAAGGCCTGAAACAACAGCTGTTACCAGATCTCTGTCCGGGGTGTCGATCCCGGTGATATCTCCAAGGAATCGTTTTCGGGAGTGACCAAGCAACACTGGCTGACCAAGAGATGACAGCTTCTCAAGGTGTTTCAGTATCGAGAGATTATGTTCCAGCTTCTTACCGAAGCCGATGCCCGGATCTATTATTATCCTTTTGAGATCAATTCCTTCAGATTTAAGCAGCTCCAACCTTTCCTGAAAAAAAGCGATAATCTCGGAAATAATATCTGAGTAGGTAGGGTTGTCCTGCATCGTGCCGGGAGTTCCTTTCATATGCATGATTATAACATCAACATCGGTTTGCTTAAGCAGGTCAAGCATGAGTGGGTCATGACGGAGAGCAGAGACATCGTTGATGATTGTCGCGCCTGCCTGCAGTGCTTCTCGGGCAACCTCAGCCTTCATGGTGTCGATGGAGATGGGTATGTCGGAAAAGGAACGTATCTGCGTTATTACGGGAATTACCCGTGACAATTCTTCAGTGACGCTGACCGGGTCTGCATAGGGACGGGTGGATTCTCCTCCAATATCAAGAATATCTGCGCCGTCAGAGATAAGACGGCGCGCCTGGTCGGCAGCATCGATAGATTCCTGGTATAAACCGCCATCAGAAAAAGAGTCGGGAGTCACATTAATGATGCCCATTAATGTGATGTCAGCGCCGTTTCTCATGCCGAAGCTGGTGGCTGATCTCCCTGGCTCTCTGTTCCCTGCTGTGCCTGGGATTCATCGTCGCTTTTCTGTTCTGTCCGGATTTCAGCAGACTCAGATGGTTCGGATGGTTCAGAGGACGAAGCTTTGGCCTCTGCTGCTGCCTTTGATTTATCTGCTTCCTGCTGTGCAGCCTCTTTCTTTTCAACCCTGGCGGCGTATTGGTCTGGACGTAATTCAGCCAGGATCTGCTCGATATCTTCAAGGACAATGGTTTCCTTCTCCAGAAGATCGTCAGCCATTCGTTTGAGGATGTCGGTGTTTTCTTCCAGTATGGTTTCTACCCTCTGGCTGGCTTCAAGAATAATATCCTTTACGGCCAGATCAATCTGCCGGGCAGTCTCTTCGCTGAAATCACGATGCTGGGCAATCTCACGCCCAAGAAATATCTGTTCCTCTTTCTTGCCGTAGGTAAGCGGGCCGAGTTCATTACTCATGCCCCATTCACAGACCATTTTTCTGGCGAGGGCAGTTGCCCGCTCAAGATCATTGCCCGCACCGGTGGTAATTTCATTAAAAATGAGTTTTTCTGCGACGCGGCCGCCAAATAGAATGCAGAGTGAGTTTTTCAGAAACCCTTTGGAATGGGTATATTTTTCGTCCATCGGCAGCTGCATGGTCAAACCGAGTGCCCGACCCCGCGGGATAATGGTAACCTTATGAATCGGATCTGTATCGGGGAGCAGATAGGCCACAAGGGCATGTCCTGCCTCGTGATAGGCGGTGATCTCCTTTTCTTTTTCGGTGATGATCATCGACCGGCGCTCTGCCCCCATCATGATCTTGTCTTTTGCTTTTTCAAGCAGTTCAAGATCAATCTCTTTCGCTCCTTGGCGAGCTGCCATCAGGGCTGCTTCATTAACAAGGTTCTCAAGATCAGCGCCGGTAAAACCAGGGGTACCCCTGGCCAAGACATCATAGTCGACCTGCGCCGCCATCTTAGTCTTCTTGCCGTATATTTCAAGGATCTTCTGCCGTCCGCCAACATCAGGGATCGGTACGATAACCTGGCGGTCAAATCGACCGGGCCGGAGCAGGGCGGGATCCAGGACATCAGGTCTGTTTGTTGCGGCAACAATGATAACGCCTTCGTTGGATTCAAATCCGTCCATCTCGACCAGCAGCTGGTTCAGCGTCTGCTCCCGCTCATCATGTCCACCGCCAAGACCGGCGCCGCGGTGTCGACCGACTGCGTCGATCTCATCGATAAAAATGATACAAGGGGCATGTTTTTTACCCTGAGTAAAGAGGTCCCTGACACGGGAGGCACCAACCCCGACAAACATTTCGACGAAGTCGGAACCGGATATGGAGAAAAAAGGTACATCAGCTTCACCGGCAATGGCTCTTGCCAGCAGGGTTTTACCCGTACCCGGTGAACCTGCCAATAATACCCCTTTTGGAATTCGGCCACCTAGAACGGTGAATTTTTGAGGATCTTTCAAAAAATCTATGATCTCTTCAAGCTCCTCCTTGGCTTCATCAATGCCGGCGACATCTGCAAATGTTACGTTGTTGTCTCCCTGCTCCATCAGGCGAGCCTTGTTTTTTCCAAATGATAGAGCACCGCCTTTGCCACCTCCCTGCATCTGGCGCATGAAGAATATCCATACACCGATCAGCAGGAGCATTGGAAACCAGGAAACGAAAATAGTCATGAACCAGCTGTCTTTCTGCACTTCCTTAACAGTTATGTCTACACCGGCTTCTCTGAGGATGGGGATGAGCTCAGCATCAGTGATCGGATAGATCGTCCTGAATGGTTTCCCATCCTGCAGGACTCCGACGATCGTGTCGCCTTCAATTCTGACACGATTGATCGATTTGTTTTCAATCTTAGACATAAACTCACTGTAGGTGAGGGAAGAGCTGGTTCCCTGTGGTTTATTAAAGAGATTAAACAACAGGATCATGGTGAGGCCGATTACCAGCCACATGCTCAAATTTTTGTAAAAGGTATTCAAAAAGACCTCCTGAGATTTTGGTCAGGTACTACGTTGTGAGTAAAGGTTTTCTGATAATAAAGGTAATTACTATTATAGCTCTAGACAATTGCAACTTACATTAAAACATCTTCCTGCAATGTCGAGCGCTATCCTTCAATAATTCGTACTATCAGGCAAATTTTTGCACCGGCTTTACGCCGATGGTCAGCTCTTTCATCTCCTTCATTGCACTGACAAGGGCTGCAGCGCCATTTGTCGTGGTTGTGTAGGGGATATGCAGGTCGATAGCCGCGCGCCTGATCTTGTAACTGTCTTCGGTTGTCCGCTTGCCAAGTGATGTATTTATAATCCAGACGATATCTCGATCCTGGATTTTATCGAGAATGTGCGGCCGCCCCTGGGATATCTTGTTGATCTGCTGACATTCAATATTTCCCTCCTGGAGGAAAAGGGCGGTACCACTGGTAGCAAAAATAGTGAAATCGAGTTCCTGGAGCGCTCTTGCTACCGGTTCGATTGATGGCTTATCATTGTCTCGAACTGAGATAAAAACACTACCTGAATCAGGAAGTGCAGAGCCTGCCGCCATATGTGCCTTACCAATGGCAAGGCCGAGGTTGTCGTCAATCCCCATTACTTCACCGGTGGATTTCATCTCAGGACCCAACAAGGTGTCGACGCCATCAAAACGGTCAAATGGAAAAACAGCTTCCTTTACGGCCCAATGATCAATCTCCACTTCGGTCGTAAACTGGAGTTCTGTGAGGGGGACTCCCATCATGATTTTGGTCGCCAGTTTAGCCAGTGGAACGCCGGTTGCCTTGCTCACAAACGGCACGGTACGTGATGCACGAGGGTTAACCTCCAGGACGTAGAGCGTGTCCTCCTTGACTGCAAACTGAACATTCATCAGACCGATAACACCAAGCTCAGTGGCCATTGCTTTGCTGGCATCTTTGATTTCATCGATGATTGAAGCTGAAAGGCTGTGTGGCGGAAGGACACATGCAGAGTCGCCTGAATGAATTCCCGCTTCCTCTATATGCTCCATGATGCCGCCAATCACTGTTGTTTCTCCGTCACTGATTGCATCAACATCTATTTCGATTGCGTCTTTCAGAAACTGATCTATCAGGATCGGGTGTTCCTGGGCCGTTCCGCCGATAGCCTTCATAAAGTCCCGGATTCCATCACCGTTGTAGGCAATACGCATATCACGCCCGCCAAGGACATAGGACGGTCTGATGACGACCGGGTAGCCAATGCGTTCGGCTGCTAGCAATGCCTCTTCCTGGGTATAGACAGTATCATTATCAGGTTGTCTCAGGTTTAACTTGTGCAGAAACTGCTGAAAGCGTTCCCGGTCTTCAGCTCGGTCGATTGCATCGGGCGGTGTCCCGACAATTGGAACTCCAGCTTCTTCAAGCGGAACCGCCAGGTTGAGTGGTGTCTGGCCGCCGAACTGGACAATGACTCCGTCAGGTTGTTCCTGTTCAATGATGTTAAGCACATCCTCCCGTGTCAGCGGCTCAAAATAAAGTTTATCGGAGGTATCATAGTCGGTTGATACCGTCTCCGGGTTTGAGTTAATCATGATTGATTCAACACCAATCTCCCGCAGCGCAAAGGCGGCGTGGACACAACAATAATCAAACTCTATTCCCTGTCCGATCCTGTTAGGTCCGCCACCGAGGATGATGATTTTTTTCCGTTGGCTTATTACTGCTTCATTTTCTGTTTCGTAAGTGGAGTAACAGTAAGGGGTGTATGACTCAAACTCTGCTGCACAGGTGTCAACGAGTTTGTAGACCGGTAAAACAGTAAGTTTTTTACGCAATCCCCTGATGTCGTTCTCTGATGTTTTCGTCAAATAGGCGAGTTGGACATCAGAAAACCCCATCTCTTTGCACTGCTTGAGAAAGTGATAATCAAGACCTTGAAAACCACGCTCAATGATTTGATTTTCTGTCTCCACTATCTGTCTCAGATTATAGAGAAACCAGGGATCGATCTTGGTGAGTTCCGTGATCCGGTTTACTGTCATGTCCCGTTTGAGTGCTTCATAAATGTAGGCGATCCGTTTGGAGTTTGGTTTCAGCAGGCCGCTTTCCAGATCTTCATTATCAAGTGTTGTCAGGATATCTTTGCCATCCCCTCCAAAACCGGATCGACCGGTTTCAAGAGAACGCATGCCTTTCTGGAAGGCCTCTTTGAATGTTCGGCCGATGGCCATTGTTTCCCCCACTGATTTCATTGCAGTGGTCAGGAAGTCCTCAGCCTCTGGAAACTTTTCAAAGGTCCATCTTGGAATTTTAACAACACAATAATCAATCGTTGGTTCAAAGGATGCGTACGTTTCTCTGGTGATATCGTTTTTGATTTCGTCAAGGGTATAGCCAATTGCCAGTTTTGCAGCGATCTTGGCAATTGGAAAACCTGTTGCCTTTGAGGCCAGAGCCGAACTTCTTGAGACCCGGGGATTCATTTCAATGACCATCAGTTCACCGTCAACCGGGTTAACGGCGAACTGTACATTTGATCCTCCCGTTTCAACCCCGATTTCTCGAATGATGGCAATTGCCGCATCGCGCATATCCTGGTATTCCCGGTCGGAGAGGGTCTGGGCCGGGGCCACGGTGATTGAATCACCGGTATGAACACCCATGGCGTCAACATTTTCAATCGAGCAGATGATAACCACATTGTCCTTTGCATCCCGCATGACTTCAAGCTCGTACTCTTTCCAGCCGAGCAGGCTGCGTTCAAGCATGATCTCTGTGGTCATCGAGAGATCCAGGCCGTGCTCGCACAAATCTTCAAGTTCCTGGCGATTGTAGGCGACACCGCCACCCGTGCCGCCAAGGGTGAAACTCGGTCGGACGATGATCGGGAATCCAATTTCATCTCCGGCAATCCGCGCTTCCTCAATGGTGTGAACGATTGCAGATTCAGGAACTTTAAGGTTGATAGCCCGCATTGCGTCTCTGAATTCATCTCTTCCTTCAGCTTTATGGATAACGTCAATGTTTGCTGCAAGCATTTCCACATTGTACTTGTCCAGGATTCCCAGTTCAGCAACTTTGATGGCAGTGTTGAGGGCGGTCTGCCCACCGAGCGTGGGGAGGAGTGCATCCGGACGCTCCTGTTCGATAACCAGGGCAACCATTTCCGGTGTAATCGGTTCAATGTAGGTAGCATCAGCGAGGCCGGGATCGGTCATAATCGTGGCCGGGTTGGAGTTTATCAGGACGACCTCGTAGCCTTCCTCCTTAAGCGCCTTGACTGCCTGTGCTCCGGAGTAGTCGAATTCGCAGGCCTGACTGATAATAATGGGGCCGGATCCGATGATGAGGATTTTATGTATATCGTCTCTTTTGGGCATGATCTCTCTGCGTGTGCGTTAATTCGTATGAAGATGGTGATCTCTTCAGTAAACTGATAATGACTTTTTTTTGCTTAACCCCTCTGTTCTTTGATCATATCGATAAATCGATCGAACAGGTATATCGCATCGTGGGGACCGGGCGCATGTTCGGGATGGTATTGTACTGAAGATGCAGGGAATTGTTTGTGCTTCATCCCTTCACAACTGTTGTCATTGAGATTGACATGGGTTAACTCCACCGTGTCACTGTTCAGGCTGTTCATGTCAACACAAAACCCGTGGTTTTGAGCGGTAATCTCAACTTTACCGGTAATTAGGTCCTTGACCGGTTGATTCCCACCTCGATGGCCGAATTTCAATTTATAGGTTTTGCCGCCATAGGCGAGTCCGAGGATCTGGTGGCCAAGGCAGATTCCAAAAATCGGTTTTTTGCCAAGCAGGCTCCTGATTGTATCGACAACACCTTCAACTCCTTCTGGGTCGCCGGGACCGTTTGAAAGAAAGATTCCGTCAGGGTTCATATCAAGAACTGTATCTGCGTCAGTGGTCGCAGGAACGACCTGAACCCTGCATCCTCTGTCCGTCAAGATTCTTATCTGGTTGTATTTAATCCCAAAATCAAAGGCAACAATTTTAAGGTCATCGCTGCTACCGGCTGATGTTGAAAAGTCCGTTCCCGGTACCGGATGATTGTCTGTCCATCCATAAGGCTCACTGCAGCTTACCAGTTTTACCATATCCTGACCGACAAGCCCGGTCCATCGACTGGCTCGAGCAACCAGTGATTCAGGATCGAGATCCTCGGTTGAAACAATACCCTTCATTGCACCTGCTGTCCGGATATGTCGCACCAATGCCCTCGTATCAAACCCCTGGACACCAAGCACATTGTGGTTAATGAGAAAATCAGCAAGTGTCTGGCGGGACCGGTAATTTGAAGGTATGGCATTATATTCTTTAACAAGGAACGCTTTCGGGTGTACTCCTGCCGATTCCATGTCCTCGGGGTTAACTCCGTAATTTCCGATTAACGGATAGGTCATGGTTACAATCTGGCCGGTGTAAGAGGGGTCGGTAAGAATTTCCTGATACCCGCTCATGGAGGTGTTAAAAACAATCTCACCTATCGCTTCACCCGGCCCGGTAAAAGAACACCCTTCAAAGACGGTTCCGTCTTCCAGGGCAATTAGTGCTTTCATTTGAATGTCCTTTTGTCCGGGCGGTCTGCTGACCGCTTTATTTTTGGCCCAGCTAGTTGGAGATATTCCGGCATGGTGTCAAATTTAGTTTCATTGCTGTAATACCGTTATCGTTGATGCAGTTTATATGAGAATTATCCATTTTTTTGTTAAGACAAAACCCCAATATATAACTCGGAATAGCTTGTTTCGTCAACCGTAAACGGGAACCCTCGTCAATGGTATTGAGTTTGAAGAGAGCTCGTGGTAAAGCGGTCAGGTGAAAACGAATAAGATTATTCACCTTGTTTGAGAGAGTTATATGCAACGTCCATGGCTTGAGGTAAAAAACCTTACAACCCCGACACTCAGGATCGACCATTTCTATATCAGGGATAATGAGACCTGGTGCATACTTGGATCAAACAGGTCCGGTGCTGACAAGCTCTTATCCCTGTTTTCAGGAGAAAACAGGGATGACACGAAAGGAGCAGTACGGGTTGTTGATGATTTCCGTGTTGTCAGTTTCAGCAGCCAGCAGGAATTATATGAGCGGGAGGTGCGCAATGACGATACCGACTTCATTGACATGATTGATCCGGGAACACGGGCTGCCGCATTTATAGGAGCAAGTGAGGATGCAAATGAACTGGTACGACTGTTTCGTCTGGATCATGTCATTGAAAGCGGCTACCGCCAGCTCAGTTCGGGTGAGAGTAGAAAGCTCCTGATCCTTGAGGCAATTACACATGGCGTCAGACATCTGTTGATAGAGAATCCTTATGACGGGCTTGATGTTGATTCGTGCAGGGAGCTTGACAGAGTTGTACAGGGATTGCAGAAAAGAGGAATTGAGGTGGTAATCTTTCTCACCAGCCGCCATGATATACCCGGCTGGTGCACCCATATCGCCTATATAAAGAATGGCACTATTGCGTCCCAGGGCTCCAGGGCTCAGGTGCTTGGGGCCATCAATCAAAAGGAAGATGCGCGGCAATGGAGTCCGGTAAGTGAGATGGCTACCGTTGAGGATGGTGAAAAGAGTGAGTTGGTCAGGTTGGTTGGGGGGACGGTAGGATATGGCGAGCGGACCATTTTCTCTTCTTTTGACCTGCTCGTCAAGCAGGGTGACCACACGCTGATTACCGGACCAAACGGTGCCGGCAAGTCAACACTTCTGGCAGTTATTACCGGTGATCATCCGGATTGTTATACCAACGAACTCTACCTTTTTGGTAATCGGAGGGGAACGGGCGAATCTATCTGGCAGCTAAAAAAAGAAATGGGTATTGTCAGTCCGGCATTACATCGAAGTCATTATGTTCCCGGCAGCACCCTGCAGATTGTGATTTCAGGTTTTTTCGATTCAATCGGCCTCTATAGTAAGTTCACTGCCAGCCAGAAAACGCGTGCACAGGAATGGCTCGCTAACATCGGTCTTGAAGCGTATGCGACAGTCCCGTTTCGGCGTTTAAGCTTTGCCCAGCAACGGTTGGCACTCATTGCCAGGGCATTGATAAAACTACCCAGACTGCTTATTCTGGATGAGCCGACCCAGGGCCTTGATGATCAAAACAGGGAAAGCTTATTAAATTTTCTGGAGATGGTAGCTGAAAAAGAAATTTCGACAATACTCTACGTCAGTCATCGACGCGATGAGTACAGATCTTTTTTTTCCCAGCAGATTGAGATGGGAACGTGATGAAACAGTAAAAAAAAGTCGGGATGAGAGCGCTATGTATAACTCAAAAATAAACGTTGAATTAATTCAGAAATTTTAAGGAGTCGTTAGATGTTTACAAAAGCGGGTAAAGGTAAAACACGGGAGTTGGTAGATGGTATCACGCTGTCAACTACAGTTTACGGCGATAAAACGCTGATGGGCCAGTTTCATATAGATAAAGGTGCCAAAATTCCTGCTCACTCACACCCTCACGAACAGACAGGTATCATGATCTTCGGCAGACTCAGATTTGAGGTCGCGGGTGAAACCATAGATGTTGGAGCCGGCGACAGCTGGTGCCTGAAAGGCGGTGTGGAGCATAGTGCGGAGGCCTTGGAAGATTCTGTTATCATAGAAGTTTTTTCTCCGGTACGGGATGATTATCTCTAATGAAATCAAACAAAGTTATACACGTGGTTGGCTGTCATGCCGAAGGCGAGGTTGGCGACGTTATTGTCGGTGGTGTTGCACCACCACCCGGTGATACTGTCTGGGAGCAATCCCGGTGGATTGCCAGGGACCAGAAACTCAGGAACTTCCTGTTGAATGAGCCGCGCGGTGGTGTATTCCGGCATTTTAACCTCCTTGTTCCACCCAAAGACCCGAAAGCCCAGATGGGATGGATTATTATGGAACCGGAGGATACTCCTCCGATGTCAGGTTCCAACTCAATCTGCGTAACCACCGTATTGCTTGAGACCGGGATAATCCCAATGGAGGAACCTGAAACCAGACTGGTTCTTGAACCGCCCGGAGGCCTTATCGAGGTGGTTGCGAGTTGTAAAAACGGCAAGGTAACCAGGGTAACGGTGAAGAATGTGCCTTCATTTGTTGATAGGTGTGACGCAATAATTGAGGTCGCAGGGGTCGGCACACTGCGGGTTGATACAGCCTATGGAGGTGACAGCTTTGTCATTGTTGATGCCGCTGATCTCGGTTTTAAAATTACTCCTGATGAAGCGCGTGATCTTGCTGTCATCGGCATAAAGATAACAAATGCAGCGAATGAGCAGCTGGGTTTCCACCACCCGGAAAATCCTGACTGGAATCACATATCTTTTTGTCAGATTGCGGCGCCGCTGGAAAAAGAGAACGACGTATGGCTTGGCCGTAACTCGGTGTCAATCCAGCCGGGAAAACTGGATCGGTGCCCAACAGGAACCGGGTGTTCTGCCCGGATGGCCCTGCTTCATCAGCAGGGGAAAATGAAAGTGGGAGACCGCTATATTGGGGAGTCAGTTATCGGCTCACGATTTCATTGTGCGATCGATTCCATAACACGTGTGGGGGAAAAGATCGCTGTTTTTCCGTTGATTTCTGGCCAGGCCTGGATTACCGGGACGCACCAGTACCTTCTTGATCCAACAGACCCGTGGCCTCATGGGTATAAAGTTGCTGATACCTGGCCAAATATTGGAAAACAGGATGAATGATACCGCAAACAGCTCGTCTGCGGTATTTTATGCGGGAGGGTTATGAACCGAAAGAGTCAGCGAAGAGCTGCTCGATAGCGTTGCGACCTGCATCGCTGAGGTATCTGGTGCCGGACCCGACAAAGGTGTCATATTTAATGATAGGCGTGTCTTCTTGCCAGCCGTTTTTCCAGGTATGCCATTTCTCTGACGCCTGATCAAAAACATGGAGCGGCCTGTTGAACATTTTAGCAAGTTCTACGGCCCAGCCGGTCCCGCCTTTCACCGAACCGTCTTCCTGGATACTGCCGATAACAAATACCTGGTGGCCACTGTTAACCATATGAAAAATCGTCTGCAGGACCTTTCTGATTTTTTCCGTTTCATAATAGGTACGATTCATCATCCTGGAGGCAAGCTCCATACTGATATCACCGCGCTCAAGATCTTCCTGAGAGAGCACGACGCTGTTTTTGTCCCGGAACAGTTTATGGCCTTCAAAGGTGTAGATTACCTCTTCAACCTCATATTTTTCTGCAGCTTCACCAAAAGCAGTTTCAGCACCTTTGAGGCCGCCGCTGTAAAGTGTACAATTTTTCGGGTTCATTGATTTCCTCACTAATTTTTAGGGTCGGTGTTACATTCAGACGAATTAATAATACAGGTTAACAGAAAGGCAACTGCAGGTCCTCATTTTCTCCTCAATTTCTCGTATTTTTTACCCCTTTGAGGAAAACTCTCCAGGGTGCAGGGTATCCCTCGATAGTCTGGTCTGAATTGTCAGGGTCAATAAAATCGCTGTAGGATTCAAAAACCATCCAGTCGGTCTTTCGTTGTTCATGACTGCTCATTGGATGAGAGCAGCAGAGTGTTACATCATCAAACCCGGCGCGTATCAGCCAGTTTTTCAGACAGAGACCGGTGGGTACGAAATAGGTGCCGGGAACTTTTGCGTAGGTTTTCTCGGGGAACAGCGCAACAGGATCAGATCCCGGGAGCGCCTGAGATTCAAGAATAAGCGTTCCGCCCGGTCTTAAACTGTTCAGTATGTCTTTCAGGACCTCAACCGGTGATGGTCGATGATATATAACCCCCATCAGAAAAATGAGATCGAACGTCTCGGGGAATAGAGCGATATGCTCTACGCCAAGAAGGTCTATATCAAGGTTTTCGAACTCTGCCATGCCATTGAGCGCTTTGAAACAGAAATATGGTTGAACAGCCGGCTCGAAGCCGATGACAAACCGTGGCTTCGATGGGGTCATCCGAAACATGTAATAGCCGTTACTGCAGCCGATGTCTGCAACAATCTTTCCGTCCAGATCAGGGAGAAACGGCTCAAGTCGCTGCCATTTTCGTTCGCTGCGCCATTCAGCGTCTATTTCAACGCCATAGATTGAAAAAGGCCCCTTTCTCCACGGCATAAAGGCACGAAGCTGATCATGAATGATCTGGTGATCCGCATCAGAAATTTCTTCCCTGCAGCCTATGGTGATCGTATCGCCAGCACAGTCTATTGTTCCACCCTTGAACTGCTGAAGCTTCTCACATGGATTGCGAAAACGGAGAAATCCTTTTTTCTGCTGACTGACCCAGCGCTGACGATCCCGATGTACTGATTCTATCTCATTTAAAAGAACATGGGTGGGAAGATGGTCGATATATTTCATTGAAAAGGAATCTTGTCAGCCTGGTTTTATGGCCACAAAGGAGGAGAAGTTGAACCACTGGAAAAAGGCTGTCACTGTTCCAAAGCCTGTGTCGCTGAGGAGTTTTCGGTTTTCTTCAATTGTGAATGGAACAAGGATATTTTCCAGGGCCTCTCGTTTGCGGGAAATCTCAAGTTCAGAGTATCCCCGCTCACGTTTAAAACGGTGATAAATATCGATAAAACTACGGTTAAGCCGCTTGTCACTGCAGATGGTTTTCTCACTGAGGATAAGGAGCCCGCCCGGTCTCAGGTTTTCATAGAGGCGGTTTACCAGCGCTTGTCTCTGCAATGGCCTGATGAACTGAAGGGTGTAGTTGAGGATGAATGCACCGGTTTCCGGTCGAGCCAGTTGGGTGATGTCTTCCTGGAAATAGCTGATTGATTCTTCCCGGCAATAGAGTTCGGTCTTCAGTCTGGCTTTGTCGAGCATAGCTGGAGAACTGTCAATACCGATGAAGTGGAAATTCTCATTTCGCAAGTGCCTTGCAAATGCCAACAACGATGTTCCTGTCGCACAGCCGAGGTCGCAGATGCTATCTCCCGATTTCAGGTAAAGCGACAAGAGCTCTGCTGTGGCTTTGATTACTTCATGATAAAAGGGTATGGACCTGTCGAGCATGTCGTCGAAAACTTCGACGACCCGTTCACTGAAATCAAAATCTTCGGGAACGGAGTCTACCCGGTAAAGCCGGTCGGTGGGAGAAGACATGCTGCAGTCTACTTCTTATACCACTTTCCGTCCGGTCGCTGAAACCATTGTCCAGGGCTGCCTATATCTGCAATCTGCTTGGCACGTCGCTGCCCAACCAGATCCGGCTGTACGCCCTGTTTTTTAGCAATGGCGCTGTAGACCGCTTTGCGGTCCTTGTTCTCGTCCTGAATCATATCTTGTTGCGGCTTCTGATTCGTTCGAAATTCAAGCAGCCCTTTGCTGTTCTCTCCGATCAGCCCTTTACTCTTCAGGTTATTGATTTCAGGAATTCTGGCGACCATCCGGTCTTTTATTGACGCGGCTGAACAATTGATGGCCCCCAGGAGCATGATGGCGATGATGAAGCAGCTAAAAATATTAATACTATTCCGGTTAATCATGGTATCCCTCAGGTATCGTTCTTTATTGCGATTTTTTGGTTTGAGTAGCATCATCGATGTCTGAAAAGAAATCGTCAAGAGCACGATCGACTTTGACATTGACATCGATTGTAATATGGATTGGTTTAATCTCTACCGGTTTGACGTCGACCTCGTGCTTGGTACACCCTGTCTGCAGGCTGAGTGCTATGGCAGCAGAAAGAATGAGAACCGAACGTATCCAATGTATCATGTTACATGTTCTCCTTAATGGATTGAATATTCTGACCAAATTGAAACAGCTCAGCAAGAGGCAGCCGGAAATTGACATCTAGTCGAATCGGGTATTGCAGGCCGTCTCCTTTGTCTGTTTCTATAATCATACCGTTTTTGAAACCATAAGGTAAGGGGGTACGAGGTTTTCCGTTGAGTTCCATGGTCAGCAGCAACTCATCCCCTGTGCTGTTGAACGAGAGCTTCGTCCATTGGTAAGTAAAATCCTCCATAGCTTTCATGGAGTAGTCAAGGTACCCGCCCACATCAGCTGCACCAACCCCCTGACGTAACATGTCTGTGTTTGAAAACCGTATTATACCACCGGTACCCGGCGTAGAAAATAAAAATCCGTCATCGAAGTAGAGTCCGTCTTTTGACAACGCTATCGGCAATTTTCCATTGAGAGACCCTTCACCTTCAGCCTGATCAAGCCCAAACTGGTTAAGCAGGTCAGAAAAATTTATTTTGCTGCAGTATAAAGCAGTGTTGATTTCAGGGTTGCTCCTTGACAGTCTCAGGCCTGTAGATTCCAGCTTCCCCTGACACCATTTGACACTGCTCTTTTCGATAAAGACTGTTTCCAGATCTTCAACCCGGAAATCAAGTTTGGCATCAGAGAACTGGAAGTTGCCGAATTCGAGCAGTTCAGCTGAGCAGTGTTGACTCGGCATCGAGAAGAGTGCCGGCAGACTTGGAAATATCACACCGCACGAGATGTTATTTATGTTTATATTCTTTTCAGGCATCTGAAGGGAATCGACCTCGAGATTTACCTGAGCATCACCTGAAATCCTTCGGTTCCGGTATAAGAGGTGGCCGCTGGTCGCTAATGAACCATTAAAATCAAGACCCGCATCCAGTGGGACCGCTGACGGCAGGGTCGCTGAGCTGATCGGTGCGCTTTCGAGTGTCCAGTCAAGACGTCCCTGGGCTGCTTTCTGCTCCATTTTTGCGGTAACGTTCAGGTTTATGTCGTTCGAAAAGAGCGCACCGACGCTTCCTGAGAGATTCAAAGAATCTTCCTGCTGCGAGAGCTCAGAAGAAACAGTGAAGAGGGGAGAATCTCTAAGAGTTACTGAGCCAATGGTCAAGCTGCCTTTGGGTTCCGTATTTTCAGCTGAGAATGGAAAATGGTAGGGCAGATCAAAATTGAGATTTTCAATGATCACTCCGGCAGAAGAATATTTGATCGCTGGAATGGAGCCGGAAATATGAAGGGAGGCCCGCCTGGTTGAAGTTTGCAGCTGTGCTGCCAGGTTAATCCCGGAAATATCGAGTTTTGAACTGCCCTTCTCTATTGAAAATGGTTTAGCGGAAAAATCAATCGTTCCAGCAACCCCTGCTTGACTGCCGGTTAATGAACTGCTCCAGATGACATTTGGTAATATGAGTGAATTGTCGTCTTGAGACAGCGTCCGCAACTGCTTTGAATTATATTCTCCGTTTAAATAAACCCGCCAGTTCAGTGTGCTGGTGTCCAATTGGAAGTCGTAGGCTATTGGTGCAAAAAGAGGTTCCCTTTTTTGCGTTAAGGGGCTCTGTAGCGTATTATTTATCGTACCACTAGTCTGGAGTAGATTTGCCGTGTATATGCCGGTCCCCGTTATTGACGAACGCAGGGCAACCGGTTTGTCGATCGCGAGGGTAGCCAGCTGATATTTAATATGCTGCGGGGACCCCGACAGGGAAAAAGAGACGGTTGAGTCTGCTTCACCGCCCAGAATGACCATCTCTTTATGCGTCAAGTGGAAGTTTTTGATTGTACCCGCTGCGGTTACATCTTTTATCTGCAGGTTCTTTGCATCTATCACTGCGCCCGCGTCCATAAGCATAGAGCCGGATACGCTATTTCCAGGGCCAGCAAAATGATTCGCTACCGGGGCAAGAGCTGTCTGGAGATTTACAGAAACTGCATGTTCCTCCGGGCTGGTGATAAGGGAAAATTTTCCCTGAGCACTTATGGAGTCAAAGAGCAGAAAAGATCCTTCAGCTGCGGTCAGGGCAAAGCCAGATGAAGATCTGTTACCGAAGGTAAAACGTATGCTCGATGACAGGGTAACCCTGAGATCTGGTTGCCCCTGCTCATGGAGGATTACAGAACATTGTTTGAGTATGAGACTCTCCATGATTATCGGGAGAAAAAATGGGGCAGTATGAGTCGAGGGTGATGACGCGGGATTGGCAGAGCCGTTGGAGAAACCTGCGATATGGTGTCCTTTATCAGATTTCACCAGGTGAATGGTTGCATGATCGATTGTCAGTGATGAGATTCTCTGATTGAGCAAGGAGGTGGGTGTGTATCTCAGCTCAAAACGAGGGATGGAGGCAACGGGTGTATCACCATTTTCAAGACTGAGTGTCCCCCTGGTTGAAAATAGGGTGATCCGTGAAACAGAACCATATTTGTCGATGACGGCAATCTTCTCAAGAATACGGGGCAGGATTAAAGAGTCAATGACGAAAGGCGCCATGAGGAATGTGATACCAGCAGCCGCTGCGAGGAACAGGATGATGATAATTATTCGACGTATGACTGTTTTCATACCAGTACATTTGCTGCAATAGAGAGTGTCTTGTCAGGTACCATAATGTGCATATGGTAAATGAAACCGGGAAAAAATAGTAGGAAAAACTCCAGAATGATGATTTCATAGCAGCACCATTATTCCATGCGGTCATGGGCAGGTTTTAATCACAGGAAAATTGGCTTGATATGGATAAAATATGTAGTATAAACCAGACTCCTGAAGGACGAGTCATTCTAAATGTTTCTGTCGTGTGTGAAAAGGTGTGATATGAGAATGAAACAATGGGCAAATGTTATCATCATTCTGATTGTATTAATTGTTTTTGTCTATGGGCTAAAGCGTATAGCTGAGGCACCTGATTTCGTTTCTCTGTTCAACCCTGAGGTGGAAATAAGCAGTAACGTGGAAGCACTCAAGGACAAGGTACTCCTTGAAACGTTCCGGCTGAGCATCAACCAGGCGACAAAAATTGTTAAGGCAACCTTTGAACTGAACAACAAGAGCCACAATACGGTGGGTGATGTGATGATTTCATGTGACTTTCATGATAACAGCGGCGAGTTCTGGGGCCGAGGGAACTGGAAAATCTATGAAACCCTGCGCCCGAATCACTCAGCCCATTATGTGCTGGAGGATAAGCGTTACATTTCACATCGTGCCATAGAAGAGCAGACCAGCTGTAAAATAGTGGATTTAATCAGTTTCGGAGAGTCAAGTAGTTCAGATGACAAGAGTCACTGATTGTGCCGTTACGAGAACTATCCATAACAAATCTTTAAGCGAGCAGAATATATTTATGTCAAATGAAATAGATTTTGATGAAATTTTAAGTAAATACCAACAGC
>NODE-268-length-18992-cov-9.65153_pt1 | contig 18992 bp, 16 predicted proteins | sample MGYA00139097_ERZ477577 | MGnify/ENA metagenome assembly ERZ477577
ACGGTGACGCCGATATTGGCCTTTATCTCGTAATCGAGCAGGTCGCTTTCATCGAGGAAAAGGTCACGCTGACCGTGACAGTTGTTGCAGTTTGCATTCTGCCAGGTGCGGCGCTGGATATTGTGCGGTGAGGCCCGTTTCCAGGTCGAGGCGACGTCGAAACGCGGAAAACCGTCCTTGATGTAGTAATCGAACAGCTTGAGATCCACCGGCACATGTCTGAGGATCACATACTCATAGTTGTTGTTGGGAATGCGATCCGGATTGAAGCCGATCTTCATCCCTTCATATTCGTGGTTGTTAATGAAATAGGCAATGCCTTGTTCATCGGTGCCGGTATGGCAACTGTAGCAGTTGACATAGCTCTGGGAGTGGCAGACCTGGCACTGAACCTTGTTATTGTGAATGCGATGGTCGCGCACCGAGCCGTATTGCAGGTCCTGGTGACAATCCTTGCAATTGGCCGCTTCTTCGAGGTGGTAACGGTTCTCCAGTCCCTCTGGAGCGGCCGCATGCATCTCTTCGGCGGAGTGGCAGTCTTCACAGCTCATGCTGAATTTTTCAAGATGGACGTCACCCTGTCCGCGGGCACCAAAAAATTCGTTGCCCACCCGGCTGCCGTGACAGGCAGTACACTGGTTAACAGGATCGGGTTTGGCGCTGAAAATATGACCGTTGACAAACCCCTTACCTGAATACTTGGGTCTACTGACATGACATCCGCCACAGCTGGTGTGGCAGGAGGCGCAATGCCGGTCCCGGCCGTGATCGACCTTCTCCCAGGTATCTTCACTGGCCCGCTTTTCCAGGTAGCCAGGAAATGTTGACAAGGTCATGTGCAATGACTGGGGCACGGTTTCTGCCTCTTCATGGCACTCACCACAGGTTTCCTGGGGATTGTTGATGGATGGTTGAGGATCAAAGCCCTCGTGGGCCCCTTCCTTATCGTCGGCAGTGTCATCGCCGCCGTGACAGTCGACACAGGCCAGTTCTCCATGGGTCGAGTCGAGGAAATCCTCTGAGACCAGTACTTTTTCCTGCGGCTCCAACGGAGCCACGGCGCCGCCTCAGCCGCTGCCCGCCTGCATTGCCGATTTCTTTGTCTTGTCCTCGGCCAGGTTCTCTTCGAGCAGATCTTCGTCGGTATGGCAGGTGATACAGGAATCATCGCCGAAGGCGCTGGTGCTCAACAGCAGGCAGAAAAGGGCCGCCCACAGAAGCGGTGTCAGAATTGTTCCCACAGGAGCGTGTGGTTTTTTAAATTGCATTGATCCTCCTCGATACTCTGTTTTTTACCTATGGTTTCTATTTTTAGCAGACGAACGTAGTACCATTACGACCCCGCTTTTACAAGTGATTTTAATGACTAGTAATTACCACAAAGTGGTACTGACAGGGCTTTTCCGGTGCTCTCTGCTGGGTTGCAAAATCGCCAATAGCAAGTATAGTCCGACAGCCTTTTGCAGGGTATGGGCAGGTGCCGCACGGTGTGTCACCAGGCCTCAAATCTCTTGGTAGAGAGCAGACGAAGATGAATAGACTACAGGCTAACGGATTGCTGTTGCTGGCCGCTCTCATTTGGGGATCCACTTTCGTGGTCCAGCAGGTGGGCACCGGTGGTCTGAAAGCAATGAGCTTCACCGGCATCCGGATGCTGGTCGGGGCCTGCTTCGTCCTGCCTTTTGCTTTGCGTCAGTATAGGAGGCTCGTCAGTACTGAGCAGTCCTTGGGTGCTTCCGGATGGGTTGGGATCTTCTGCACCGGGGTGGTGTTGTTCACGGCTGCAGCCCTGCAGCAATACGGAATCTTCCATACCACCGTGACCAATGCGGGGTTCCTGACAGCGCTCTATGTTCCTCTGGTGCCGATCATTTCTCTGCTGGTGCTCAGACGAAAGATCCACTGGTCGGTTTGGCCGGCCTCAATTCTCTGTCTCGGTGGCACTTATATCATGAGCGGGGCCCAGTCCATAGATCTTCGGGTGGGAGATCTATGGGTTATCGCCTCAAGCCTGTTCTGGGCCTGCCATGTTATTCTGGTTGGGACCATGGCGGTGAAAACCAAAGCACCGCTCGTGGTTGCCTGCGGACAGTTTCTTATATGCGGCATGTGCGGAACCATTCTTGGAATCGCTATCGAGCAGCCAAGCCTTGTCGACCTGCAGACCGGTCTGTTCGGTATCCTCTATGCCGGTCTGTTGTCCACCGGTATCGGCTTTACCCTTCAGGTTGTGGGCCAACGCTTCACTCATGAGGCCGATGCTGCGATCATTCTCAGCTCTGAAACCGTGTTTGCAGCCCTGGCCGGATTTGTGTTTCTCGGTGAGCGCTTGAGCTCTCTGGAATTAGCGGGTGCTTCGCTGATTTTTATCAACGCTTCACGCATGAGGCCGATGCTGCGATCATTCTCAGCTCTGAGACCGTGTTTGCAGCCCTGGCCGGATTTATCTTTCTCGGCGAGCGCTTGAGCTCTCTGGAATTAGCGGGTGCTTCGCTGATTTTTATCGGTATTATAGCGGTGCAACTGCTGCCGATGCTAAGAAAAAGGGCCAGGCAGCTGACCCCCGGCGACCGCAGTTAAATATACGTAGCGACTTACGTCCGATCCATCCCCGCAGGCTGTCTCACCCGCTGCAGTGGTTGCTCAACTCATCCGCTGGCTCCTCTCCATTGTCGTCTGGCTGGGCGTCTTGAACTTATGTCTCTATGTAGAGCCGCCATCCATAAGCGGCCCTTTGGCTTTATCTCTTTGTTGCACTCATGTTTTATGCATATAATATTAAATACATAGATTCGGTAAAGCTGCTCGCAGGCCTCGATTCTCAAGCACCACGATTCGTTTCCTGATGAAAACTAAATTGCTTGCTTTTTACCCCTGATTGTTTCTATAAATGGGAGGCGATTTCTCTTTTTTCTCCAACTTATCCAACTACGTTATTTCGTCATATGATCCGAAAACGTCCGCCCTCTCATTATCAACCGACCTTGCGTGACGTTTCTTTTTTTGCTGTTAAATATCAGATATTTATATGGTTTGTAATTGAACCAGGAGGCTGCTATGACGGTACATGTCGCTGATCATCCCCTCATCAACCACAAAATTGGTCTGTTGCGTGAAAAAGATATTCATACCAAAGATTTTCGGGATCTGGCTTCGGAAGTTGCCCGCCTGTTGACCTATGAGGCGACCAAGGACCTCGAGACTCAGACCAAGACCATTGAAGGTTGGGCGGGAGAAGTCGAAGTGGAGGAAATCAAAGGCAAGAAAATCACCATCGTACCGATACTCAGGGCCGGTTTGGGGATGATGGATGGAGTACTTGACATGATTCCCACCGCCAAAGTCAGCGTGGTCGGTTACTACCGCAACGAGGAAACCCTGCAGCCGGTGGAGTATTATGTAAAAACAACCAGCGAAATGGACAAGCGTATTGCTTTGATCCTGGATCCGATGCTGGCCACTGGAGGGACCCTGATCGCGACCATTGACACCTTGAAGCGGGTCGGTTGTAAAACCATCAAAGGACTGTTTTTGGTGGCGGCCCCCGAAGGCATCAAAAAAGTAACCGATACCCATCCTGACGTGGAAATCTATGTCGCAGCCGTGGATGAGAGGCTCAACGAGGTGGGTTATATCCTGCCAGGCCTCGGGGATGCGGGCGATAAGATTTTTGGAACCAAATAAGAGTGCTGCCCATTTAAGAGGAGCTCGCTGGAATATTGAAGATAAAATAAAGAAGCAAGATCTTTTAAATATCATCACGGAGGGAGAGTAGAAGATGTCAGTAGATACGCATAACCCCACTTACCGATTGAATATAGCAGACAGTCTCCTGGGAGCCCATATCATCACGGAGGGAGAGTAGAAGATGTCAGTAGATACGCATAACACCACTTACCGCTTGAATATAGCAGACAGTCTGCTGGGAGCCCAGATGCTGTTCGTGGCTTTTGGCGCCCTGGTGCTGGTCCCGATCCTCACGGGTCTCGACCCCAACGTGGCTTTGTTTACGGCGGGACTCGGCACCATCGTCTTTCAGATCATCACCAAAGGAAAAGTCCCTGTTTTTCTGGCCTCTTCATTTGCTTTTATCGCCCCGATATCCTACGGGGTGACTACCTGGGGTATTCCCGGTACACTCTGCGGCCTGGCAGCTGCCGGTGTTCTTTACGTGATACTGAGCTTTATCATCAGGATCAAAGGAAGTTCGGTACTCGAGCGCTATCTGCCTCCAGTGGTTACCGGTCCAGTGATCATGGTCATCGGCCTGGTTCTGGCGCCTGTGGCGGTCGGAATGGCCAACGGCAGTATCGGTGATGGCAGAATTGTCGGTTCCCAGGCGATGATCATTTCCATGGTTGCCCTGGCTACCACGGTGATCGTTTCTATTTTCGGCGGCGGTTTCCTGAGGCTCATTCCCATTCTCTGCGGTATTGCCGCCGGCTATGTGGTATCACTGGTGATGGGGCTGATCGATTTTTCACCGGTTGTCAATGCGCCTTGGTTCAAGGTACCTGACTTTACCGCCCCAAGCTGGAATCTCGATGCCATAATCTATATTGTGCCCGTCGCCATTGCTCCGGCAATTGAACATTGGGGCGATGTACTGGCCGTCGGCTCGATAACCGGCAAGGATTATGTCAAGGATCCCGGGGTCGAAAACACCATGCTTGGCGACGGCATTGCCACCTCTCTGGCTGCATTTTTCGGTGGACCACCCAATACAACCTATTCCGAAGTCAGCGGTGCGGTTGCTCTTACCAAGGCATTTAATCCGGCCATCATGACCTGGGCTGCAATCAGTGCAATTCTCCTGGCCTTTGTTGGAAAAATTGGCGCTTTTTTGGCAACCATTCCCGGACCGGTGATGGGCGGGGTAATGATTCTACTCTTTGGAATGATCACTGTCATTGGCATCAATACCCTGGTTAGAGCCGGCAAAGATCTGGCCACACCCCGAAACCTTGTAATTGTCGCAGTTATTCTGGTGTGCGGCATCGGCGGGATGAAATTCACGGCCGGTACCTTTGCCATCGAGAAAATCGGTCTGGCCGGGATTCTCGGGTTTTTGCTTAATCTGATCCTTCCGCAGGAAAAGAGTGAATAATATTTTGAATCTGACTCGAGCTTTAGATAGGAAAAATCTTGTCGGAATTTGGCTGTCTAAAGGTTGCCATTCGATCTTTTAGGTTTATGTTTTCGTTTTAATGTCTGCACAATTAAACAGTGGAACCACAGATTTAGAAGAGAAGGAGGAACACCCCTTTAACGGGGTTCGACCTTAAGTTACGGCGATGGTTCGCCGACCAACCAAAACCCGAAAACAGGAGATAAAGACATGACACCAAACAAAAGGAAATTGCTCGCTGCAGTCTGCGGTGCGTCCCTTCTTTTTGCCGGCGCAGCTGCTGTTCAGGCAAAGACGCTCGTATTCTGTTCCGAAGGAAGTCCTGAAGGTTTTAATCCGGCCTTTTACACCGCCGGTACGAGCTTTGACGCCTCCTCCCGCCCAATTTTCAACCGACTGGTCGAGTTCGAGCGCGGTACCACCAAGATCGGTCCTGCCCTGGCCGAGAAGTGGGAAGTTTCTGATGACGGCCTGGAATACACTTTCCATTTGAGGAAAGGCGTAAAATTTCACACAACCAAGGAATTCCAGCCAACCCGTGATTTCAACGCCGATGACGTGGTCTTTTCCTTCAAGCGCCAGCTTGACAAGGAGCATCCGTTTCATGGCGTTACCGAGGGAGCCGAGTATGAGTATTTCAATGGCATGTCGATGCCCGATCTGCTCAAGGATGTGGTAAAAGTCGATGACTATACGGTCAAGTTCCTGCTCAATCGTCCTGAGGCACCGATGATCGCCAACCTCGGCATGGATTTCGCCTCGATCCACTCCAAGGAATATGCCGACAAGATGATGGCTGCCGGTATTCCTGCGACAATCGACCAGAAGCCGGTCGGCACCGGTCCTTTCCAGCTGGTCGCTTATCAGAAGGATGCGGTGATCCGTTACAAGGCCCATCCTGATTACTGGGCAGGAAAAGCTGCCATCGATGATCTGGTCTATGCCATTACCCCCGACCCTTCAGTGCGCTATCAGAAGCTTAAGGCCGGCGAGTGTCATGTGATGCCGTACCCGAATCCTGCCGATCTGGAAGCGATGGCGACTGATCCGGATGTTAACCTGATGCAGCAGGAAGGGCTCAATGTCGGCTACCTGGCTTACAACACCCAGGTGGCGCCATTTGACAATCCCAAGGTGCGTAAAGCTCTGAACATGGCGATCAACAAAGAAGCCATCCTGGATGCGGTATTCCAGGGCGCCGGAAAAGTAGCCAAGAACCCGATTCCTCCTACCATCTGGTCTTATAACGAGGCCGTAGAAGATGATCCCTACGATCCCGAGGCAGCTAAGGCAATGCTCGAGGCCGAAGGGGTCAGCGGTCTGAAGATGAAAGTCTGGGCAATGCCCGTACAGCGTCCTTACAATCCGAACGCCCGCCGCATGGCCGAACTCATGCAGGCAGACTTCGCGGCGATTGGCGTCGATGCCGAGATCGTCTCCTATGAGTGGGGTGAGTATCTCGATCGTTCCAAGGACAAGAACCGTGACGGTGCTGTCTTGCTGGGCTGGACCGGCGACAATGGCGACCCGGACAACTTCCTGGCGGTACTGCTGGGTTGTGACGCCGTCGGCGGCTCCAACCGTGCCAATTGGTGCTACGAGCCCTTCAATGATCTGATCATGAAGGCCAAGGTCGTCTCCGACGTCAATGAACGCACCAAGCTCTATGAGCAGGCTCAGGTAGTCTTCAAAGAGCAGGCTCCGTGGGCAACCATTGCCCATTCGGTGGTTTACAAACCGATTCGCAAGGAAGTGGTCGATTTCAAAATCGATCCCTTCGGCGGCCATATTTTTTATGGGGTAGACCTGAAATAGTCTCTGACTGCTGAGAGCAAAAGGCCGGGTCTTGGTGCCCGGCCTTTTGTGTGTGGTTTGTCAGGAGTAAATTTTATTTCCCCTAAGCTGCCTATTACCTGACCTTTTTCGCAAATGCTGACCTTTCTTATCAAGAAGCTTGGTGTGATTATCCCCACCTTCCTGGGTGTGACTCTGATAGCTTTTACCTTTATCAGACTGCTGCCTGGCGATCCCGTGCTGGTAATGGCCGGCGAGAGGGGAATGACCGAGGAACGGCACGCCCGGCTGATGGCCGAGTATGGTTTCGATAAACCTATTATCGTCCAATACGGTCATTATCTGAATGATCTCATACATGGCGATTTTGGTGTTTCAATCGTAACGAAACAGCCGGTGTTTGAAGAATTCATAACCCTGTTTCCGGCCACGGTTGAGTTATCCCTTTGTGGAATTTTATTTGCCGTTTTTATCGGACTGCCGGTGGGTATGCTTGCCGCGGTAAAACGCGGATCCCCTTTTGATCATACAGTTATGGCAGGGGCTCTAACCGGTTATTCGATGCCGATTTTCTGGTGGGGATTGCTGCTCATTATCTTTTTTTCCGGGATACTCGGCTGGACACCGGTCTCAGGCCGGATTTCGCTGATGTATTATTTTGAACCGGTAACCGGCTTTATGCTGATTGACTCCCTTCTCTCCGGGCAAGAAGGTGCCTTTAAATCAGCTCTGAGTCATTTGATTCTTCCCACCGTAGTCCTTGGTACCATTCCGCTGGCGGTAATTGCCCGCCAGACCCGTTCGGCAATGCTCGAGGTGCTTGGCGAAGATTATATCAGAACCGCCCGGGCCAAGGGGTTGCCGCCGTCGCGGGTTATTGGCCTGCACGCCCTTCGCAATGCAATGATTCCGGTAATCACGGTGATCGGCCTCCAGGTCGGGGTGCTCTTTGCCGGGGCAATTTTAACCGAAACGATTTTTTCCTGGCCAGGGGTTGGTAAATGGATGGTCGATTCTATTTTCAGACGGGATTACACCTCAGTGCAGGGCGGACTGCTCTTGATTGCAGTAATAATCATGATTGTTAACCTGTTTGTTGATCTGCTCTATGGCCTGATCAACCCACGGATTCGGCATACGGAGTAGAAATGACTGAGGCGCTATACGATCAGGAACTAGACTCCAGAGAAGTTGGCAGGATTGCCCTGCTCAAGGAATTCTGGGCTTACTTCAGTGAAAATAGAGGAGCAGTCATCGGCCTCTTCTTTTTCATAGCCATTATTATCATCGCTGTATTTGCCGACTTTATTGCTCCCCATCTTCCCAACCAGCAATTTCGCGATGCCTTCCTCCAGCCGCCGTTCTGGCAGGAAGGGGGATCGCTGAAGTTTCCACTTGGCACCGATGCGGTCGGCCGGGATATTCTTTCCAGGTTGATTCACGGTGCCCGTTATTCACTTTTTATCGGTTGTGTGGTTGTTACCGTGGCCCTTGTCTTTGGCGTAATTCTTGGCCTGATCGCCGGTTTTTTCCGGGGCCGTACCGACACCATAATCATGCGGCTGATGGATATAATTCTTTCCTTCCCAAGTCTGCTCCTGGCCCTGGTGCTGAGTCTGCTGCTGGCCCTGGTGCTGGTTGCCATTCTCGGGCCCAGTCTGATCAATGCGATGATCGCCATCGCCATAGTCCAGCAGCCTCACTATGTGCGTCTCACCCGCGCCGCGGTTATGGGGGAGATGAACAAGGATTATGTCACCGCCGCCCGAGTCATTGGCGTGCGCAGAATGCGGCTGATGTTTGTGACCATACTGCCCAACTGCATGGCACCGCTTATCGTTCAGGCGGCGCTGAGTTTCTCCACGGCCATTCTCGACGCCGCCGCCCTCGGTTTTCTGGGTATGGGCGCTCAGCCTCCGACACCGGAGTGGGGGACCATGCTGGCCGAGGCCAGAGAATTCATCCTGCGGGCCTGGTGGGTTGTGACTCTGCCCGGCTGCGCCATCCTGTTGACCGTTCTGGCCATCAACCTGATGGGCGACGGCTTGCGCGATGCTCTGGATCCTAAATTGAAACGGTCGTAGACGCCATGTCCCTGCTTGAAATTGACAACCTCTCTGTAGCCTTTCAGACTGCCGGCGGCCTTTTTACCGCTGTCGACAGGGTGTCTATCGACCTCGATGCCAGTGAGGTGATCTCCATTGTCGGTGAGTCGGGGTCCGGTAAATCCGTGTCAATGCTGGCCTTGATGGGGCTTCTGCCGTGGACCGCCCAGGTTACTGCGGATAAACTGGCGTTTGATGGCAGAGATCTGCTGAAAATGGAGAGCAGGGAGCGCCGGTCCATTATCGGCAAAGAGATCACGATGATTTTCCAGGAGCCGATGACCAGCCTGAACCCCTGTTTCACGGTCGGCTTTCAGCTTGGTGAAGCCCTGAAAACCCATTTGCACATGGACCGCAAAGAGCGGCGGGAACGCTCCGTGGACCTGCTTAACCAGGTGGGCATTCCGGAGCCGCAGAAGCGGCTTTCGGCCTTTCCCCATCAGCTCTCGGGCGGTATGTCCCAGCGGGTGATGATCGCCATGGCCATTGCCTGCAGCCCCCGGCTTTTGATTGCCGATGAGCCGACCACCGCGCTCGATGTCACCATCCAGGCCCAGATACTCGATCTGCTGCTCAAGCTCCAGGAAGACACCAATATGGCTCTGGTGCTGATTACCCACGATATGGGGGTGGTTGCCGAAACGGCTGAGAGAGTCGTCGTCAAGTATGCGGGTCAGCAGGTGGAGCAGCAGAATATAAAGGGTTTGTTCGCCGACCCTCATCACCCGTATACCTCAGCTCTGCTGGCGGCCCTGCCCGAGAGGGCTCAAAGCAGACACCTGCCCTCCATTGCCGGGGTGGTTCCCGGGCAGTTCGACCGGCCCAAGGGCTGTCTGTTTTCACCCCGCTGCCAATATGCCACCGACCTTTGCCGAGCGCGCGAACCAGAGAAGGCGGCTGCACGATACGGTAGGGCCCTGTGTCATTATCCTCTGGACGAGGGAATACCGATCAATCATCCGGATAACGAGGACAAGGACTAATGAGCGGCGAGATGATTCTGCAGGCTGTTGACCTTAAACGGTTCTACGAGGTCAGCCGCGGCGCCTTCAAGTCGAAATCGGTGCTCAAGGCTTTAAACGGCGCTACCTTTACCCTGGAGAAGGGCAGGACGCTCGCCGTGGTCGGTGAGTCCGGCTGTGGCAAATCGACTCTTGCCAGACTGGTGACGATGATCGAGCCTCCTACGTCCGGAGCCTTGAGTATCCGTGGGGTCGATATTGTGGCCTCTGACCGGGCTATGAGAAGAAAATTGAAATCCAAGGTTCAGATCGTCTTTCAGGACCCCTATGGGTCGCTGAATCCCCGACAGAAAATTGGCCATGCTCTGGAAGAGCCGCTGCTTGTAAATAGTTCGATGACCAAGGATGAACGCCGCAGGGCGGCCCTGGAGATGATGGATCTGGTTGGTCTTCGCCCCGAGCTCTATGACCGCTATCCCCACATGTTTTCAGGCGGCCAGCGGCAACGGATCGCGGTGGCCCGGGCCCTGATGCTCAACCCTGAGGTTTTGGTGCTCGATGAGCCGGTTTCGGCTCTCGATGTGTCCATTCAGGCTCAAATTCTCAATCTGCTGGCCGAACTCCAGGACCGGCTTGATCTCGCCTATTTATTTATCAGTCACGACCTCAGCGTGGTCAGACATATCGCCGATGAAATCATGGTGATGTACCTCGGTATGGTCATAGAGAAGGGCAGCCGTGAGACGATATTTAAACAGCCCAGGCACCCCTACACCCAGGCATTGCTTTCAGCAACACCAGTTGCCGATCCCTTTCATGAGAAACAGAGGATCGTGCTGCACGGAGAATTACCATCACCAATCGACCCTCCTCCCGGCTGTTTTTTCAACCCACGCTGCTCGAAAGCAACCGCCCAGTGTCTCGAAGTGTTTCCCGATATGCGCAAGCTTGGAGAGACCGAGGTGGCCTGTCACAATCCCATCGAAGAATAAGCGAAAATTCTCTTTTTTTTTTCAAGGGCGAAAATTCTCAATTTTTTTTCAAGGACTCAAAGTTCCAATCCGGGGTGCGAAGAGTGCAAGCGGGGCGTGGCCTTGCTGGCTGGGCATCGTGGAGTGAGATCGGAGTCCTCGTCTAAGCGGGTGAGTAGAGACAATAAGCGGTGCGGTTAGGCATCGTATTCTTTGTCGGCCTCGATCTGGTCCAAGGGAAGATCTGCTCGATTTGCACAATACGAACAAAGCATTGCGGAATCTGGTCGATTCGTGCCCTTCCCGCTGGTTCGCCATGCCGTGTCTCGGGATCGGTCTCTAAGTATTTGATAATGAATTGGAAAAAATGTTCTGTAGGTAGATATGCCTAGCTTTGGGTAGGATGTCGGCTGATTGCAAAATCTGAAAGAACGATTATAAATTGGTCTGGATTGTGTTCCCCCTTATTAAAAGTTTGATTTTGCTAGAAAGCGAAAGACTGCCATATCAACCGTTTTTTTCTAGCATTTACGGGAGAGGTAACTCCCTTACCTCTCCCGGTTTTTTTTGAGCGCCGAGATTGCCGACTGCACCGCCAAACCAATTTTGATGTGAGCTGAACCACTGTCACGCACTCCTCTTGATAGTTCGAGTTGTACGCCCCGTTTTAATCTGCCGCGGTTACAGATGTTACTGCGATGGGTTCCTTTAAAGCGGTCGTTTCCCCATTCACAATTTAGCTGGAGATTTTCCAGTTCATAGCTGATCTGACTGATCAACTGCTCGTCGAGGCCTCCGAGATAGACGACTGGCTTGTTGACTGTGCAACCATGCACGGCGACCACATAGGACGATCTGCTGACCAGACTCAGGGCTTGGGGATGATCGAATCGATGGCTGGTAATGTGCAGGTCGCGGTTATCGTTTTCTTTCAAGCCGTTGAAACAAAAGAGGTTATAGTGATCACCGGCGATAAGGGCGGCGACTTCAGAGGTGTTTGGTTCGATCCTCCCGCCATGCGGGGCGAGAATAGTCACCTCGCTGGCTCGGTCCCGGACATGGACGCCGAACCCGCTTTCGCACCTGCTCAACTCCTCAAAATTTCGATATCTATCCGCCATCGCTGCTCGGAGGAAGGGGATTCTTTTATTGCTGACAAAAGGTACAATAACAGATTAATTGGAAAGGGGCAGGTTTGGAGGTGAAGGAAATCGGACTCGGCCTTTACCAATTGGGATATACAGCGACAACTCAAAGACCGATTTAAGGGTACAGTGTTCCTGGTCGTAAAGCGATCTAAGAGTGTCTACTCGTCGGCTGAATTCAACTAATCTATGGAGGTTGTCATGAAACTGAAATATTTTTCCCACTCATCGTTCCAGATCACCACCGATTCAGGCCTGGTTCTGCTGATTGATCCATTCCTGGATGACAATCCGACATCGCCGGTGAGCTCCGACCAGGTGGCTGCCGACTTCATAGTACTGACCCACGCCCACGGCGACCATCTTGGCGATGGGTTCAAAATAGCTGCCCGAACCGACCCTTTGTTTATCTGTGTCAACGAACTCGCCAGCTACTGCAGTGAAAAAGGTTTCAGGGCCCACAATATGCACATCGGTGGTTCCTATGCCTTCGATTTTGGTAGCCTCAAGTTCACCATCGCCCACCATGGTTCAATGACACCGGAGGGTACCTATGGTGGTGAACCGGCCGGGGTGGTACTCAGTATTGATGGTAAAACACTCTATCATACCGGCGACACAGGGCTCTTCTACGATATGAAGCTGATCGGGGAAATGACGTCGCTCGATTACATGCTGGTACCCATCGGCGATAACTTCACCATGGGCATCGTCGATGCGGTCAAAGCGGTTGAACTTGCCAACCCGGGCATTGCCATCCCCATGCACTACAATACCTTTCCGGTCATTGAGGCAGATCCCCAGGAGTTCAGGAAAGGCGTCGAAGCCATAGGCAAGCAGGCGGTGGTGATGGGATTCGGAGATGAGATAGTGCTCTGAGATCCTAGAATACCAGACTAGAAATAAAGAATTTCCTGCACCACTGCAGATAGCGAGGGACCCTCTGCGGGTCACACTTAGTTGAAAGAAAACGATAGTTCCGCTGTTAGGCCCGTCATCTCAGAAGAAATGGATGCCAGAGCAGCAGTTTTTACGATTTTGCTCTGCGTTCTGTTCGGTGCCAATGCGGTGGCGATCAAAATCAGTCTGGCCGGTCTGGGGGTATTCACCACGGCCGGCATCCGCTTTGGTATCGCGGCAGTGGTTATTCTTCTCTGGGCCCTGCTCACCGGCAAACCTGTCCGGGTAAGCTTTTACCAGTTTAAACTAATGGTGGTCCTCGGCTTGATTTTCTATGTTCAGCTCTCACTCTTTTATCTCGGGCTCAGCAGGACAACCGCATCTCATGGGACGCTCATCGCCAATATCCTGCCTTTTGTGGTTCTGGTCCTGGCCCATTATTTCATTGAAGAAGAATTCATCTCGCTGAAAAAGGTAATTGGCCTCATTCTTGGATTCTGCGGGGTGCTGCTTCTGCTTGGAGATGCGGGCCAACTGGATCGGGACGTCCTGGTGGGGGATCTGTTTGTCCTGTCCGCAGTACTGATTTGGGGGGGGAATGCCATCTATACCAAGCGCATTATCGGCTCCTTCCAGCCCAGCCAGATCACCCTCTATCCAGTGGCGATTTCGGCACCCTTGTTCCTGTTGACCGCACTGTTCCTGGATCGGGAAATGGTTCGCTACGTGGACGGTTCGATTCTCACTGCCATGGCCTATCAGGCTTTTGTGACCGCATCATTTGGTCTGATCGGGTGGACTATGATGATAAAGCGATATGGCGCTTCCACCCTTCATAGTTTTATTTTCATTATGCCCATTTCCGGTGTATTCTTTGGTGTAGTGATGCTCGGTGAACCACTGACCATGGGCTTGATCGGGTCGATTATTCTGGTGACGGTCGGGCTGATCGTTGTCAACAGCAGTCCGAGGGGGCTCGGGCAAAAAAAATACTACCATTACATATTCCCAGGGAAACAATAACTGAAATGATTGGAATAATAAAAAAAATACTTGGCGATGATGCTCAGGAAGCAGCTACGCAGAGCCAGGAAGAGACCCATATAGCGCTGTGCGTGCTGATGATTGAAGCGGCTCACGTTGACGGTGAATGTTCGGACGAGGAAATGGCTCATGTGGTCGACACGCTTACTGATAAATTTGGCGCCTCGAAACAGGATATAACTGAACTGATCGAGCAGGCTTATCAAAAGAGAAAAGACTCCATCGATCTGTTTAGTTTTACCCGATACATGAACCAGAACTACTCCAAAGAGGAAAAGCTCAGGGTCATGGAATCGGTCTGGCGGGTTATTCATATTGATGGCAGGCTCGAGGGGCACGAAGATCACTTCGCCCATAAGCTGGCGAACCTGCTTCGCTTGACCCACAAAGAGCTGATCGATTCTAAAATCAGGGCAAGAGAACAACTGAAATAATAGCGAATAGAAATGGATCAGGGTGGAGTCAGATCAGAGGATCGCGTCGATTTTTTTGTAGTCAGAAAGACACTGGAACGACGGGCAGAAGAGCTGACGATCCTTAACCATCTGGCGGAAGCGATCAGTTCGAGCCTCGAACTCGACGACATTCTTCACTCCATCTGCCGCGAGATGGTGAGGGTATTGAATGCCAGAAATGTAGGCATCGCCCTTCTAAATGAAAAGAAAGACGGTCTCAAGGTCGTCGCTTTTCACACAGAACAGCCCGGCGAAACAGATGTGACCGGCCTCGAATTTGGCCTCGAGGGCAACGACGCCAGCCTGTTCGTGATCAAGACCGGTGAGCCGATCGTGGTTCCCGATGCCCAGACGAACCCAATCACCAGGTCAATGCATGAGGTGCTGAGACAGCGCGGGACATCCTGCCTTATGGTGGTGCCTCTAATGGCCCGCGGAGAGGTGATCGGCACGATTGGCATACCTTCCAACTCACAGGAGGTGTTCTCCCAAGACGACGTCAGGCTGAGCCAGACCATTGCCGGTCAGGTGGCGAGTGTCATCGACAATGCCCGTTTGCATCAGTCCGTCAAGCAGGCCAGAGACGTCGCAGAAAGGGAGCTCGAGATCGGCAGACAGATTCAGACCTCGTTTTTCCCTGAATCAATTCCTGAAATCAATGGTTGGGAACTGGTTGCATATTTTCAATCTGCCCGCCAGGTGGCCGGCGATTTTTACGATGTGTTTGAACTGGAAGATGGTAAGAAATTAGGATTGGTACTTGCAGATGTCTGCGACAAGGGCGTCGGGGCGGCCTTGTTCATGGTGCTTTTTCGCAGCCTGCTGCGAGCCAATCTGATCCAGGAGTTTGAGCAGAGAGAAGAAGCAGATGTCGATCCTGGACAGATGTTGGTATCGGCGGTCGACAAAACCAACAACTATATCGCCACCAACCATGCCCGGGCAAGTATGTTCGCCACCGTTTTCTCTGCGGTGCTGGAACGGGACAACAGCGAGTTGTGGTATATCAATTGCGGACATGACTCACCAGTGCTGATTCGTAGATCGGGTAAGATCGAAAGGCTCACTCCTGGCAATGTGGCGATTGGCATGTTCGCCGATCTGGAGTTTAAATCTTTCCGCATTGCCATGGACAGGGGCGACGCGGTGGTTGCTTATACAGATGGGGTAACCGATGCCAGATCAATGGATGGTATCACCTTTGGTGAAGCACGGCTCCTGAATGCTCTGGCTGGTTCAAAGTCGCTTCAAGAACGGTTTGGGGATCTCAAAAATGCGATCTCCACCCACATTTCCGATGCTGATCAATACGATGACATAACCTGTGTCGGTTTCGAGAGAATGGGCTGAAAAAGGGCATAATTTCAGATGAAACGAATTACCAGAACTCTGGTTGCTCCCGGCCTCTACTGGGTCGCCGTACCCGAAGCAGATCTGTACATACAGTGCGGCTGTGTCGAAGACTCGGTGAAGCATCTGATCCGCCGCGGTTTAATAACGGCTTTGGAAAAGAATGGTGTCACCTGGGAGACAGGGCCCAATACGATCCTGCTCTCCGATATCCTGCTGCAGGGAGGACATTTCTCCAATCTGGCCGAGTTTCCGGTTCTGCAAATGCTCTATCGACAAGGAATGGGTCTGCCCGGCCATCCCAACAATACCGGAAGAAAACCGCTGCTAATAGGTAATTCAGGGCAGATAAAAGCCCAACTCGAATACATCCACCGTGGAAATTATGGTTTGATTTCTGTGGATGAGCTGCTGGAGACAGGGTTGAGTGTAGAAGAGGCGGAACTGGTCTGGAATCTGAAGATGGAATTTGCCTACGGAAAGATCGAACAAACCGACTATCTGATCGATTCGATTGTGCTCACCAACCAGGAGATGGAGATTCGCCAGGGCGTCTTAATCAGACGTGACGACATCAATGAGTTTACCATTTCCTATAAGGGAGAATCCGCCTCGGTAGATCTGAATATCCCCGTTGCCCAACGCTACCCGGCTCCTTACCCGCTTGGCTTCCACGATATCAAACGGGAATATTTTGGTGTGGTTCATTCGGGACAGGGGGATGGCTGGGACATCAACCGCCCTTGCATGGCCAGCGTCATAGTCTATCAGGGGAAAATCTATCTGGTGGATGCCGGGCCCAACATCGCCTACTGCCTGATTGCTCTGGGGATCGGTATAAATGAGGTAGAGGGCATCTTTCACACCCATTGTCACGACGATCACTTTGCCGGTCTGCCGACACTGGTGCTCAGTGATCATCGGATAAAGTATTTTGCCACACCCTTCGTTAGAGCCTCGGTGTTTAAGAAGATATCAGCGCTTTTGTCATTACCCGAAAAGGATTTCTTCGAGTTCTTCGAGGTGTGCGATTTACAGGAAGGAGAGTGGAACGATATCGACGGGCTCGAGGTGAAGCCGTTATTGTCTCCCCATCCGGTTGAGACGACGACACTGACCTTCCGGACTCATTGGGGAGGACGATATTACACTTATGCGCACTTGACCGACATTATCGGTTGCGAAAGCCTGCGTTCAAAAGAAGCCAGTTCGGTCAATATCCCCGGAAGCTATCTGCAAAAGGTCATAGACGGCTACCTGAAACCGGTCGATTTGAAAAAAATAGATATCGGTACCGATTTGGTGCATGGTCGTGCATCCGACTTTGAAAACGATGCTTCGGAAAGGATCATTCTGGCCCATACCTCTGTACCGTTGAACGATTACCAAAAAGAGATCGGCTCAAGCGCACCGTTCGGGATGGTTGATGTGCTCGTAAAAAGTCATGCCAACCCACTGAACGAGAAAGCCTATCTCTACCTGTCAGATTATCTGGCCGGGGTTGAAGAACATGATCTCAAACAATTGCTGAACAACCAGATCATCGATATCAACCCGGGTACCATCATCCTCAAGCGGGACATGCCCACCACCTATCTGTATCTGCTGCTTACCGGTATTATCGAGATGATAAATGTCAGAACCGGAGTCTATAATACCTTCTCGTCAGGGGCGCTGATAGGGGAGAATTACAGTGAAGAAAATGGACTCTCCAATGCCACCTATCGCACGATCAGCTTTGTCCATGCCCTGAAGATTCCCGCTTCAGCCTTCTATCGCTTTGTTGAGGAGCACCATCTGCTAAGATCACTTAACCAGTTATTCAGTAGAAAAGAATTCCTGCTGCACACCTGGCTTTTTGGTGAAGCATTATCACCCAGGGTTCAGACCGGTATTTCTGAGCACCTCATTCCTTTCAAACTCGAGAATACTGGTCAGCCTTTAGAACAGGTCGACCCCCAATTTATCTACCTTATCGAACGGGGTGCTCTGGCACGGGTTTTGGGAGGGCGAATTGTCGAGCAGCTTGAAACAGGAGATTTCTTCAACGAGGACCGCGCCGTATTCGGTGATGATTATGGGAGTGAACTGATCATCCAGACTCCGGTCAGCGGTTATCGTCTGCATCATGAACATATACAGGGCATACCGGTCATTCGCTGGAAGCTTCTGGAAATGTACCAGAAGAGAAACCGGGCGGTGCGTCCTAATTCGGTATAAGCACCTGCCAGTCAGGCTTTGCACCATTTTTTGACTGGTTTGTGTTGGTGGTGCTTTTGGAGTGATGGCGCTCGTTGAAACAGAGACGTTCCTCATCCATCAGATCAGGCAAACTCAACTTGATCATGTTGCCGACGGACTCGTCGGAATCTTTAAGGTTGTGCTGCAGCACTAGGGTTACCCGCTGATCGTTTGTATCGGTGAAAGACCATTTCCAGCTCTTGACATTGCCGAACTGATCCCCGGAAAACTTGGGTTTCGCTCCGAATTCGTTCTTGTAGCGTTTCAGCAACTCCTGAAAAAACTTGAATGATCTGTCGTTATATTTCAGTTTTATCCGCAGGATCTTCCCTGGATTGCGGCAGGTTCCATAGGTGATAAATCCTTTACGAAAACCATCTAAATTGGTGACTATTACCTCGTTGAGATAATTGGCATAGTTTTCGATGGGGTAATTCTCGATCGGGGTGTTCAGGGAAAACCCGCCTGCAGTGGTGGGAGCTTTTGGTGGGGATGCCGCCAGCAAGTGAAGCGGCTCAAAAAGAAAAGTCAGGGTCACTATAAAAACAAGTTTCACTAAGCGTTGCATCGTTTCCTCACAGTAGGGAAATGCCCAAAACCTGATTACCGCCTTCCAGTTCTTTCCGTTCGGTTAGATTCAAAATATCTTTTTCCCAGCCGGTAAGTTCGGAGGCCAGATTGGCGGCGATTCTAGTCATGTTGCCGGCGAACTGCTCCATGACCTTCTGAAAATTGTCTCTGTGCAGCCTCAGAAGAGTTGATTTCTCGTTTGCCTGAACGGTGAACAACCGAATGGTTTTACCCAGAAGAGCCAGCCCGCCGATGAACTGTCCAGGTTCGAGGGTTTTCATCGGGTAGTCGACATCATCCTGTCGGTGAAAAATCTGCAGACTTCCG
>NODE-269-length-18983-cov-6.501_pt1 | contig 18983 bp, 18 predicted proteins | sample MGYA00139097_ERZ477577 | MGnify/ENA metagenome assembly ERZ477577
CAAAGATTGGATTGATCGTAAATTTATCCAGACCTATCAGAAATGTTGAACGATCGGTATTAACCGGCCACACGTTACCAGCCCTTGAAAGGACAGAAGTGGCCCCGGGAATTTGCACAAACCGTTAAGTGAAAAACCCATATCATTTTAGTTCCCCCATTTTGAAAAAAAGTTTTGTACCAGAGGCAATAATCCGGGTTTATATATAATTATATTCAAAGGATATGTTATTTTGGCGGCCATGCAGGAATGAGCAGTACTTTTTTGTTTTTAGATACTTACGACACTTTTACGTCTGAAAGTGGGCACCCATTTGCACCTTGTTTCCCGGGTGGGTGCATACCCTGTTCATTCAAGATTTCTTCCGTGTCACGAGCCTGAGCTCCAAAACTATCGACGCAATATTCTGCTTAATTTTCGTACAAATCAGGCAACAACTCTTTCTTCCTCCTTTTCAACGATATGCGGCTCGTTGGGGCAGGATGTGGAAATCCGCTTCTGCTCCTCAGAGCGATCATCCTGATCGTAGCAGTAAATACCGCAATTCAGACAACGCAGGGCTTCAGTGGTACACTGCTCTTCCGTGATCGTCCCTTCAACTTCCATGAAAGTTCCCATGCGCTCTTCAACCGGGATGACCGGTTTCATTGCAGCTGTAGAAACCGGGGAAACGCTGACCAGGGAATCGACCAGAGACGGTGCCATCATCTCACGCTGACGATCTTCTATAGATGGTATTTCCCCGGTTGTCACATAATAATGGATTGATCGTGCAGCATACCTGCCGGCAGCAATGGCCTCGATCATCAGGCGTGGCCCGGAAAAACAGTCCCCGCCAGCAAAGACTCCGGGAATATTGGTCTCAAGGGTTTCTTCATTGGCATCGATTGTACTGAACCTGGTCTTCTCCAGTCCATCTGCCTCGACAATCGTATCGAGGTCAGCACCCTGCCCTACTGCCTGGATAACGATATCACAGGGTATAACCCGTACCGTTCCCTCGACGGGTACACAATCTGGAAACCCATCAGGGTTGTGCTTCAGGGTGACATCCTGTACCTGGATACCAGTCACCTGACCGTTTTCTCCTATAAACTTCATCGGCGAGACGAGACAATGCATAGCCACACCCTCATTCTCGGCATCTACGATTTCATGGGCATTAGCTTCCATCAGGTCTCGGGAAAAGCGAAACAGCAAATTAACACTCTCCGCTCCGACGCGAAGTGCTGAGCGGGCGCAGTCCATGGCCACGTTACCGGCACCAATAACAATATAATGCTTGCCTTTGATGATCTCTTCCTCAGTGTGAAAGCGACGCAGGTAATCAATGCCACTATAAATCCCTTCAAGCTCTTTACCCTCAAACGGTAACATCCTGCCCAACCAGCAGCCAAGCGCCAGGTATATGGAATCAAACCCCACGGCCTTAAGGGAACGGATCGTGAAATCCTTGCCAAGCGCAACACCGGTATGAGCCGTCACACCGAGTTCGAGTACCCCGTCGATGTCCCATTGATATTGCTCCTCGGAGAGTCGGTAATCAGGGATACCGTAAAGCGGCATGCCACCGAGTTTTGGCATCTGCTCAAAGATGTCGACCTGGTGACCGAGTCGCCGCAGATAATAGGCAGCTGTCAGCCCTGAAGGCCCACCACCGACAACGGCAACCTTTTTGCCGGTATCTGCTGCAACCTGAACCACTTGCCGATTACCGGAGTCACGCTCCCAGTCTGACAAGAAGCGCTTGACGGCGTTAATGGCAAGGGGATCATCTTTGATAGTACGCCGACACTCAGTTGCACAAAGCTCTGGGCAGACACGGCCAGTGGCAGTGGTCAGTGGGTTATTATCCTTGATGGTCCGCAGTGCAGCAGCAAACTCACCCCGCCGTGCCTGGCTGAGATATTTCGGAATATTGATCTGGGCGGGGCACCGCTGACGGCAGGGCGACAGACACTGGGTATACTTATTCCAGTGCAGGATCTTGGTTGTCTCCCCTACGAGCTTTACGATGCCCTTCGGGCATGCCTCAACACAGCTGCCGCAGCCGACACAGCGCTCCGGATCGAAAAGTGGCAGACCGGTTTCCGAACTAATGGTAATGGCCGAGAATTTACACGCCCGCATACAAGACCCGAGACCGAGACAGCCGTTCTCACAGCGAAGAAAACCATGATAGAGCTGGAGTGCAGCCCGGCAGTCCTGAAGACCGGAATAAGTGAATTTCCGTGCAGCCCTGTAACCACCTTCACAGCTCGAACAGGCGAGCGTGGGTTCCGCACCACTCACATCGTAGCCAAGGAAGGTGCCGATGGCTTCTGCTGTCTCGGTGCCGCCGACCACACATGAGTTAACTTCGATTACCCCATTTACCATTGCTTCGGCCGCTGAACTGCAGCCGGCCTGACCGCAGCCGCCGCAGTTTGCGCCCGGCAGCAGGTCAGTAACCGCTTCAATTCGAGGATCTTCCTCAACATGAAAAACTCTTGCTGCTATTCCGAGAATGATAGCCGATACAAAGGCGATTCCTACGAGCAAGATTATTGGTGCAAACACGATACGTCTCCTTATTATTGAACTCGCTCTGATCCGATACTTATGCCATCCCCTGGAAGCCAATAAATGCAAGCGCCATGATGCCGGCGGTTATCAGTGCGATTGATGTTCCCTGCAAGGATTTCGGGACAGCGGAGATAACCAGTCGCTCGCGAATACCGGCAAACAGGATCAGAGCCAAACCATAACCGACTGCGCTTGTTGAAGAAAAGACCAGCATCTCAATAAAATTATACTCTTTCTTGGCTACCAGTAGAGCGACACCCATAACCGCGCAATTCGTTGTGATAAGGGGCAGATAGACACCAAGTCCGTTATACAGTACCCGGCTCTGCTTTTTCAAAATGATTTCTACCAGCTGGACGAGCGAGGCGATGATCAGGATAAAGCTCAATGTCTGGAGGAACTCAAGGCCGTAAGGTTTAAGTACATAAGAGAAAACTGACCAGGTAAAGATCGCCGCCATTATAGTAACAAAAACAACGGCCATGGCCATTCCCAGGGCTGTTTCCAACTTCTTGGAGACTCCAAGGAACGGGCAGTTCCCCAGATACTGGGCGAGAAGAATATTATTTACAAAAGTTGCCGAGATAGCCAGAAAAAAAAGATCCATAAACGTTACCTTTAACCCTGAATGAACTTCTCACCGCGCCAACGGGAGAAAAGATTCTGAAGCGCAAGCATTACTCCGATGGTAACAAATGCTCCCGGTGCTGAGACTAGAAATGCCATGGGCTCAAATGTTTCCCCGAAAACCATCATACCGAACCAGGTACCGGCACCAAAAATTTCTCTGATCGAGCCGATAAGCAGCAGCGAGAGCGCATATCCCGTACCGACACTGAATCCGTCGATCATGGAGAGTAACGGTGGGTTCTTGGCAGCAAAACCTTCGGCACGACCGAGCACGATACAGTTGACGACGATGAGAGGAATATAGATACCGAGTTGCTGGGAAAGCGGGAAGAAAAAGGCTTTCATGAGAATTTCGACAATTGAAACCAGTGTCGCAATAATGACAATGTAAGATGCGATGCGAACCTTACTGGGGATCACCTGCCTCAACGTGGAAATGGCACCGTTTGAAAGGGTCAGGACGAATGCCGTGGCCAGGCCCATTCCAAGACCGTTTTCCGCCGACATGGTCACCGCCAGAGCTGGGCACAAGCCAAGTACCAGGCGAAACGGCGGGATACGCTTCCAGAGACCACCAGTCAGTGTATCCAGGTATTTATTTGCCATAATGATTATTCCTTTTCTTGCGCTGCTATCTGCACAAGAATCTCATCCTTTCTTTCGCGAACAAAATCGAGCACCTCATTGGTACCGTTTACAGCAGCCCGGGAAGTGGCAGACGCACCGCTGATCGCGTCAATGACGCCACCATCTGCGGTAATCGCCACCGCCTGGTCCATTGGCAGTCCTTGCCACTGGCGACGGAATACCAGTTCTTCGATACGAGCCCCCAGACCTGGTGTCTCACTGTGACTTACTGTTTCCATGCCTGTCAATTTCTCGTTGACCAGGTCGATACCCACCATGATCGTGAGATCACCGCCATAGCCACCTTTGCCAATCACTTCTATGGCAAGTCTGGAAACAGTATCATCCCCTTTCATAAAAAACACCGGGACATCCCCATTCTCGTCAGCGACAACGACCTTGTTTACAAGAACCTCCTCGGCAGGTATTCCAAAAAGTCGTTCGAGGGCGGGGCCACGGACGTTGAGATCGGTCTGCTTGTTCACATACGGGTCGAGCAGGTAATTGGCAGAAGTAAGTGCCGCGGAGCAGACCCCTGCAATCAAGGAAAGCACGACGACCATGCGCGTAATTTCAGACATTTCAAGCTCCCTTCGTTTTCGGCCTGATCATGTCCAGCAGCGGCGCACATAGATTGACTAGGAGCACCGCATAGGCAATACCGTCGACATGTTTGGAATAGCCCCTGATAAAGATCAGCAAAACGCCTGCGAGCAGGCCGTAGAGAAACAGTGGTGTGTTGTTTACCGGTGAGGTGGTGTGATCGGTAATCAGGAACAGTCCCATGAAGACCGTACCCCCGCTCAGCAGGTAGAATATCGGCGAGGCGAAGGCCATCGGGTCTGCCATGTGCAGCACACCTGCGGTCACCGCAATTCCAACCAGAAAACCTGCGGGAGCATGCCACTGAATCTCCCGCATCAGGAGCAGGAGCAGTCCGCCGATCAAAATGAAAAAGACCATGCCGCTGGCAGTTCCGGAAACCTGGTATCCAAGCAGCAGGTCGTACCAGTGATACTGTTCAGCCGCTGCCGATCCGATTGATTTCATGAGCCTCAACGGCTCGACCATCGTTACCGACCAATCCATATCTTTCAAAGCAGCAGTATAGTCCATACGATCAGGCCAGGAAAGATGCATTACGGCAACGGCGAGCACCGCTGGTTGGACCGGATATGCCCCGACTCCACCAAAAAACTTTTTGCCGACAATCACCATCAGTAAACAGCCGATCATAATAAGCCACCAGGGTGCATTCAACGGCAGCATAAAAGCCAATATCAGGGCCAGACTCACGCTGCTCCAGTTGGATGTCAAGTCCCGGGAAGGAGCTACCTTTTCAGAGATAAAATCGAATGCCACTGAAAAGCAGACACAAAGCCCGAAGATGCGAAGCGCCGCAGATCCGAAAATAAACATACTTGCTGCCATGGCAGGGATAAGGGCAATAACCCAACGCTGATAGATTTCCGCCAGGCCGCTCCCCAACCGGCAGTGTGGCCCGACAGCAACATCGAGCATGCTGGTGTCCGTCGGTGACGTCTGATCAAACATTTTCAGTTCTTTCATGAGATACCTCCAGCAGCCCAGGAGAATCTCTCTCCGTGTATCATGTCATGATTGCAATAATGTAGAAGCTGTACGATTGGTCGCTGGGCCGGGCACACATAGGCACACAACCCGCATTCGTGGCAGGCCTCGGGGCTGAGGCTTTTTGTCGATTCCATTTGGCCAAACTCCACCATCCGGTTTATCAGATGCACCTGAATATCTACCGGACAAACCCGGGTACACCTGCCGCAATTGATGCACGGTGCAATAGAGTCGAAGGGTGCGATATCGCCAGAGATCAAGTGTATGCCATTATAGTAGGTAATCGGTGTCTGGTCAGTATACTGGGCAACTCCTTTCATGGGGCCGCCAACCACAGGCCGGGTATAATCGGAAATCTCAAGTCCCTGACTGGTAAGTATGTGCCTCAGCGAACTACCAAGCGGGAAACGAACAGTCACTGCCTCGTTTATTCCAGAACCACTGATGGTGATGCATTTATGAGTCAGCGGAGACCTGCCATCAAGCGCTTCTACTATGGCAAGCAGGTATTCCAGATCAAGAACGACAACACCATGATATCGGTAACTCTCTCGGTTGGAAATTCTGCGTCCTAGAATTTTTGCGACAACTTCACGTTCGATGCGGTAATAGTAGGATTCTGGGAGATAATACAGCTCGGCCAATTCACTGAATAAGGAATTGGCCCACGACTTGAACGATTCCGGCAAGGTCATGCAAATCCTGGCGCCCGGCAACAGTTTACCGATCCTCTGAAGCCCCTCCGCAGTCTTTTCCCGCTGCTGATCGAGAAGAAGCTGGGACGTGAGTACCGTAGTCTCCTCTCGAATCCCCGTAATAATGACAGTCTCAACCCTGGGGAGGTCCGCCATCTCCCCCTCTTCCCACTCACGTCCTGACAGCGCCCAGGGGGGAGCGACGCCGGCAGCCCGCAACCGCATCATCGACGCTTCCAGGTCACCGGCCGGTGCAGGGCCGTCAAACATCTCCTCCCGCGTCATCGGCTCGCTCCCGTCTCTGTCGATGACAATGGCAGGAGAATGTACGGATTGAGCTGTCCAAACGGTGGTGATCTCTCTCACCTTGCCGCTGATCGAGGCGATAACAGCGTTCCCGTTCCTCGACTTGGCGACAGCTTGTCCCTTGCGAACGCTGTCTCCCGCTTTTACGACCGGGGAATAATGCACCTGCCCCTTATATTCAAGCGGTAGTACCACATGATCCGGGTCGTCGATTTTGCGGATGACTGGGTCATACCCGGAAAGACGCGGCAGTGCTGGTTTTTTGTTAAAAAGATTCAATAGTTGTTGCATGAAAAAAACTTCCTTATCGTAAGTGACAGGCACTGCACATCACACTTCCATCATTGTTTGCAAATCTATCCGGTGCTTCCCTGAGGTGACAGCTGGTACAGCTTGTATGGTAGGCTTCGGAACGAGAAGCGGGTTTATGACACCCCAAACAAGAGTGATCTTCTATCTCCTGAAATTCGTCGTGCTCCATCATATCAGTTTCATAACTGTCATCATGGCAGTTTGTACAACTAACTGAACGTTCTTCGCTTTCCTGTATACCGGGATGACAACTCCTGCACGAGATAGCCTGGTCGTCATCACCTTTTTGCTCATGACACGTGATACAATCTCGACCATGGATTTCCTTGAGACTGGCATGCTCGAAGTCGGCAGGCTCAACTTCGTCACCATGGCAGTCTTCACAGGATGTCGCTTGTGCGGCACCAAAGAGATCATGATGGCATGCGGCACAGGATTCGACTGTCTCATTGTGCTTGCCATGGTCGAAAAGCACATTACCTGCGGTACTCTTCAAATAGAGCCGGTCTGTTGCAACCGTTTCACTCCCGGTCATGTAACCAATGACGACAGAGGCCACCGCAACGAGCAAAGCGACTGTCATCGATATGGTCCAGTTTCGGCGCACCAGGTTGTTACCACTCATGACTATCCCTTAAAACAAGTCGTTCATTGTCCTCTTCACTCATCGTGTACCAACGACACGTTCGACGCACGCAAATGATAATTGATAGTTTGATTGAATCGTGTACCGAGATATGGAATTTCACCATCTTGCACTTGTCCTGTTTGCACACCTGATTCGGTTCAATAAGAGAGACATTACAGTGCGGACAACGAACATCAGCCAATTCCTCATCATCTTCAACATGTATGGTACTTTCCCTATCCAGGATATTGAGATGAGGTGACACACGGCTGAGTCCTACTTCCCCTCTCTGATTAACAATACAAAAAACGGCTTTCCCATCTTCGTTGAGTCCCTTATTGCAACTGGGGCACCAGCAGTTGAGATAGGTATCATGCCTAATATTTGAACGTTCCATCAACGGATGGCTCTCCCAAAGCTCTTCTTCCCAACGATCCTTTTTCTTGGGATTTCTGTCTTTCATCACAACCTCCAGCAGTATGGTTTTTGCCATCACTATTTGGCTGTCCCTATTACAACATTTTTTCAATAACTTCAACTGAACTGTGATTTTTTATATTCGTTTAAACAGATCGATAATAGATAATTTATCTATTTGATCTAATATTTTTCAACTATATAATTGGTTCATAATTTACTCAACATAAATATAGAGAGGATTAGGTATACGATCAGCAGTCCAATAATTTATTGGTTCTGTGATTTTGATAGGAAGGTTTTTCTGTTACAATCAGAGTTTTTGACACAAACGGCCCTAAAGGAGGAGTAGATACACAGTGTACTCTTTCCATAAAATTGATAACGACCGGGGAAGTGGTGGTCCAGAAAAAAGAAGAGAATGTGTATGCTGCACTGAACCCGCAGACCTGGCTACATACGTCCAAGAAATTCATTCATGATAAAACTAAAAATGATGAGCGGCACTAAATTCTACAGTTCAGTATTGTTATTAAATTCTCCACAAGAGAAAATATATTGCAGAAAAAGTGTTAGATCAAATAGATAAAAATGTTACATTAGATCGTAATTAACGAAATGTATTTGTCTTGCAGCAAAGTAGTGTAATTCAGCCCCGGAGAGATTACAAAATCATGGATTGGCTCAACTATCATCACCTTTTTTATTTTTGGACTGTAATGCAGGAAGGGAGTATCACAGCAGCCAGCGCCAAACTCAACCTAGCACAATCAACAGTAAGTGCACAAATATCGAAGTTCGAAGAACAGTTAGGGGCAAAACTTTTTAGACGGGCCGGCCGCACTATTAAGCCCACGGACATGGGTCATCTTGTCTATCGGTATGCAGGTGAGATTTTTTCTCTGGGACGGGAGATGGTGGATGCTATACATGGTCGGCCACTTGCTGGTCCCTTATCGCTAAAAGTTGGCATCGTCGATGAAATCCCAAAACTTGTAGCTCGAAAACTTCTCGAGCCGGCAGGAACGCTGCCTGAAAAAGTGCGTCTGATTTGTCATGAAGGAAAAGATGGACAATTGCTTGCCGAATTGGCCTTGCATAATCTCGATGTAGTTTTGACAGATACCCCGCTTCGTTCAAGTTTAAGTATCAAGGCCTACAATCACCTCCTGGGTGAGTGTGGCGTTTCTTTCTTCGGAGTTGAAAAACTTGCTAAACCATTTCAGAGCGGCTTCCCTCATTCCCTGGATGAAGCCCCTATGCTGCTACCTATGGCAATGAGCTCATTACGGGGCATGCTCGATCAGTGGTTTGAAAGAATTGGGGTTCAGCCTGTAATAATTGGAGAGTTTGATGACAGTGCTTTGGTGAAAGTTTTTGGACAAGCTGGTGAAGGTATTTTTATGGCACCAACAGTTATTGAGAAAGAAGTTATACAGCAGTATCAAGTTCAGCTTATTGGTCGAACAAATAAAATAAGGGAAAAATTTTATGCTATCTCGGTGGAGCGAATTATCAGACATCCTGCTGTAGTAGCCATTTCTGAGGCTGCACAGCAAAAGCTCTTTTTTGAATGCGATTAAGTAATTTGATTACAACAGCGCTATATTCAAAATGCCTGTTTCACTATTTTCTGACCACTTTTTTGATGTGTTCCTATTCCTTTTGCAAATCAGCCTGCTTCATTATCTAGTGTATGCAATCTGTCTGAGCTCTTAAGATCTGAAGATTTGAAGCGCTGTGGACTGCCCCACATGAAGCACTTACCATCCATAAAGTATGAGCTATAAAAACCATAACTAACGTTTTACTCATCAATGGGTCTGTTATCAGATAATAGCCGAGTCCCTCTCCATCATCCTCGCCGAGAAAGTTGTTGATAATACTGGCTGCAAGGCATGAGAAGAGTATGACGAAGGTATTTAACCTTTTCTGAAAAGTCAAATCTAAAGCTAAGGCAAGGCCTTTGATTAATTTTAGCGAAGAACAGTTCCGGAAAAAGTGAGGCACAGTTGATTATCATCACTTGAGATGCTTGCTTTTAGTTTCGTGAGCAAAATCTGCAATTCGTTAGCGGAAAAACTTGAAATGAATGAATCTGAAATGCAGGCCGCAGTAAAACAAACAAAGACAGCTCCATCCTTTACATCGCCTTCAATGGTCAATTTATCGGCATCGGTACTGTGGTCGATAATCAACCGAAGGGTAAGGTAAAGCAGCGAATGGAGAGGAAGCAGATGTGTGTGGATCTTTATGTCCTCAGGGCAGTGAGCGCTCATTTCAAGGCTTTTTGCCGCTGCCTGTCTGACGGTAAGAGGAACAATGAGAGAGAGAATTTCATGGAGACTCTCCTGCCCTGTGTCATAGTCTGCGCTGTGCGCAAACCGGTTTAAATGATTCATCAATGCATTTGTTCTGATGACCTGCCTGGCAATGGTGTCCGCAGCTGCCTTGACCCTCTCGGGACTGACACCCTCCTCACCCCCGCCCATTAAAACCAGATCGTCAAGCAGGCCGGCATTTTCGTTAATGATTGCCATTGTGTTCTTGATTTCATGGGAAATGGATGCTGAAACTTTAGAAAATGCCTGTATACAGACAGTGTCAAATGTGGGGTTGGCATGCATAGTAATTCCTCTCGCTCCATGATTTTGAATGATGAGGTGATTGAAAATTCTTCACTGATACTATAATGAAACACCGACGTACTATGCAGCTTTTCCCTGCAAATAAGCCTCTTCAATTGTGGTGATGAGCTGGTTGAGGTCAACCGGTTTCATTATATAATCAAAAGCACCTTGCTCCATTCCTTCTTTTCCTGCTTCAAAAGAGCCATGCCCGGTAAGTATGATTACTTCGATGGCGGGAACGTCCTCTTTTACCTTGGCCAGGACTTCCAAACCAGTGAGATCAGGCATCTTGAGATCAAGAACCAATACATCCGGAGGATCTTTTTCTATGGCCTTGAGTGCTGCGATACCGGAACTGACGGCAGTTGTCTCAAACCCCCTGAGTTTCAGTCTGGCCCCCAGTGTCGTTATAAACTCAACTTCATCGTCTGCGATTAGAACCCGAATCTGCTCTTTGTTTTGCGGTTTCATGTTTGTGTTCTTTACACCGGTATGGTTACAGTGAAGGCCGTACCCCGGCCAACATGGGAGCGAACGGTTATATCACCCCCTAACTTTTTAATCAGACCATAGGTAATTGATAACCCCAGGCCTGTTCCTTTATCTGATTCTTTTGTGGTAAAAAACGGTTCAAAAATGTGAGGAAGAACATCCTCACCAATGCCTGGGCCATCATCCTGGATGATGACCCTAATGTCGCCTGCTACAGTATGGCTCATCACCGAAATTTTTCCATCTTTGCCGACAGCATCAATGGCGTTATTGAGAATGTTGAAAAAGACCTGCTGCAATTGCACCTGGTCGCTCACAACCTCAGGCAGATCAGCCTGCAATTGTGCATCTATTTTTATTCGATTGGTCAACATGGAGTTTTCCAGAAAAACCATGACCTCTTCAAGAATATCATTTATTTGCAGTTTCTGATTATTTACTTCCTGCCGTTTGGCAAAACCAAGCAATCTGTGGGTAATGGTACTACAACGAGTAACACTCTTGCCGATGCCCTCCAAGCAATCGGCAATTGTCTTTTTGTACTCAAAGTCAGGTGTAATTGCCAGAAGGTCTTCAGCCAGACCTGCTTTCTCGTTGATTATCGCAAGAGGATTATTTATCTCATGGCCGACTCCCGCTGCCAGGCGGCCGATAGAAGCAAGCCGGTCTGAATGCTCTGCCTCCTGCAGCAATTTCAAATGATTCTCATCGGAACGACGAATGAGATTCGTAAGCAGGCTCACGAGTCCATGGACGATCAAAACATCAATAAAAATGCAAGAAATAACTGTTATTACTAACCTGTTACGAAATGTCAGCCAGTCTTGATGATGCACATATCTTTTTTCCACAAGGACGAGTGTCCAAGGTGTGTTTTTTATCTTACCGGTGCCATGGAAGTAATTCTCAACGGTTTTAAAAAAGGAATAGCCATTCTTGGCCGCCACTTCTTCTTTGTAAAAGGAAAGCGCCTCACCGTAAAGAACAGAAGAAAAGGAATAGCCATTCTTAACCGCCTCTTCCTCTTTATAAAGCGAAAGAGCCTCGCCATAAAGAGCAGATGATGTCTGCAGGACGCCGTCCTGATCAATGAGAAAAATATCATCGGTGATGTCCGTTTTAATAGTATTGATAAATTTTTGTAGAGTGGATGCATCTATGGTTGTTCGCAGAACCCACTGCTTCCGAATATTCGGATCATAGCTGCTGACAGCAATGGTAAAGTGAGGCACCTGGCGATATCCCAGATACACGTTGCTGATAAAAATGCCTTTGGCCAGCACTTCTTTAAACCATTGCTCATTGGAATAATCATTGCCAGCCAGGTCATAGGAACCATAGTAGGACTGTTGTATGCCGTTTGAATCAATCACCCCAATATCTGCAAAAAAAGCATAATGCTGCTTTAGCCTGACAAATAACTTTTCCAGATTGGCTTCTATGATAAGCTCGGAATAACGGTCTTGCCTTGCGGTGAATAAAATGACCGTTTTCAGGTTCTCCATCATTGCTGAAATGTTACGAATGGAACCAATCACTCGTGACTCAAGCTGGTCACGCTCCTCTTTTATCAAGAGATCGTTGTAGTTATAATAACTGAGCCCCGCAATCATGACGAGCGGCACAATGGTAATAGCCATGATAGTGGAAAACAAGGTGACACGGATCTTCCTGTAATTACGCTTATTGCTCTCGACCCCCAAACCTTTCAAGGCACCAAGGGCCATCCATTCTTTTAATGTGTTATAGGGTTTCATCACGTGTCCAGTCGCGCACCGTTTTCAATGACAAGAATTGCTCCCGACTCTAATGCTCCTGAAACGGCTTTATCCATGGCAATCCGCCAGTTGGCAATTATCGAATCGTAAACTGTCACCTTCTTCCATGTGAGAAAATTGTAGTGCTGCTCTTCAATACCACCACAAATCACATCGGTGATATTTAAATCTACAATCATCTGGCAAAGCTCATCATCGGAAGCGCGCTCCATAATAATGGTCTTCGGCTCACCTGCCATTTGCCCGCTCTTGTCAAATTCGGCAATGATAATTTCCGTTGCCAGATCGAACCGCTGAGCAACGAAATCACCCTGCACTGGAATAAGCAGCTTATCCATGAAAAATGGTCGTCCTATATCAATTTGTAGTGTTTCATTTTTCGCCACAACTTCATTCTGCCCCAGCCAAGCGCTTCAGCACTCTTTGTACGATTGCCCTGAAACTCCTTGAGCTTTTCTATAATCATAGATCGCTCAATATCTTCCCAACTGCCCTGATCAACGGTATCTCGATTGTCCGCCTGCTGGGACGATGGTTCTGCTTCCTTTAACTCTCGGTTATTTTCCCAGGATTTTTTTTCAACAACCTGCGGCTCGAAGATGTAAGAGGGCAGATTTTCCTTACTGATATCCTTGTTTTTGCACATGTTCACTGCAAATTCGATAATATTTTTTAATTCTCTGATATTGCCAGGGTAATGGTATTGCAGCAGCGTCTCCATCGCTTCCGGAGTAAAGCCGACAATAGATTTTCGCAGCGACCGGTTAAACTTTTCAAAAAAATGGTCTACAAGATACCGAATATCTTCACCCCTCTCCCGCAGAGGAGGTAGATGTAGATAGAGCACATGCAAACGATAAAAAAGATCTTCGCGAAATTGTTGTTTTTTAATTTGGGCTCTCAGCGGGCGATGAGTGGCGGCAATGATCCGGACATCAACCTCTTTTTTCTGATCACCACCAACTGGCTGGAACTCGCTGTCATCAAGGACAGAGAGCAGTTTAACCTGGAGAGGAAGAGGCATATCTCCGATTTCTGTGAGAAAAAGGGTACCTTTGTTGGCAAGTTCGAACATACCGGGTTTGTTACGGGTCGCCCCGGTAAAAGCTCCTTTGACATGACCAAAAAGCTCTGATTCTAAAAGACCGGAAGGCAAGGCACCACAGTTGACTTTTACAAACGGGTAACGAGCCCGAGCTGATGTCTTGTGTATAATTTCCGCAACTTCATCTTTACCGGTCCCCGTCTCACCTGTAATCATTACCGAGGCATCCGTTTGTGCCATCAGCGGTACCAATCCAAAGACTTCCTGCATCTTGGGACTGTAGCCGATCATCTCGGTGGTATCTGAGTACAGGAGGCCCTTTTTATTTTCTGCAACAGTTGCGGAAGTATCTTCAGCCACGACAAGCAGTCCGCAGCGCGCACCATCGATTGTAATCAACGCTGAAACGGTGTATTGGATGGGGATCTTGCGCCTGAACCGGTTAATGAGATCACCTGCAACTGATACCGCGTTACCTGTCCTCAGCACATTGACATAAAGCTGCCCTTTGCTGTTGCCTGTGTTCGAGCGAACTACCAGTTCACCGTGTATGCCAGTAACATCCTCACGGGTATAGCCCGTTATAGCCTCCATCAGACGATTCATCTTTACGATACAAAAAGTGTCGTCAAGGATCATCGCGGCATGAGGGATTCCTTCGAGCAGGAGAGCAATATCGAGGTTCTGGTTCATTTCTGCCTGGTATTATTTATTTGTTGATTAACCAAGGTAGCATCACTGGTGTTTTATCATGACACCAAAGGGAAAAGCTCTCAAACAATTTTCTGCAAAATATAATCACTTGACTATAGGAACAAACACCTCCATTCCCATAGCTGGCCAGAGAAATTGGGCCGCCAAATAGATAACAATCATCAGAATAACACTTGCCGGAATTCCATAGAGAAAAAACTCGGCGGTCGTGAACTGCTTTGAACTATAGGCAATGGCGTTCGGGGCAGCTCCAACCAGAAACAGAAATGGCATACCAGCAGCTACCAGAGAGGAAAACAGAATGACCTCCCCTGCCACCCCTAGATACGGAGCAATAACCAGGGCCACGGGTAGAGAAATTGCGATTGCCGCAACGTTCATTATAAAATTAGTCATCATCATAACAAAAAACGCCATACCAAGAATGAAAATCATTGCCGGAGCCTCTTTAAACAGCTGCAGCCAGTTTACCGCCAGCCAGTTCGCTGCACCGGTATCCCACAGACAAAAACCAATAGACATCGCACCGGCAAAAAGCAAGATGATATTCCATGGAATTTCCTCTAAATCATTGATATCAAGTATTTTTAAAACGAAGAAAGAAATCGTGGAGAGAAGCAGAATTCCAGTTTTGTCCAAAGCGGAAAAAGCGGGAAAGAAATTTTTCAGAGCGATGACCAAGATAACTGAAAATACAATAACAAGGGTTAAAATTTCGTCCCTTTTCCAGCTGCCAAGTTCTCCATACATCTTTTTGGAGCGCTCCTTGAGCCCGTCTATTCGTGCCTTTTCAGGCTTGAAAAGGACCATGAAGAATCCCCAGAGCAAGAAAACCATGAGCCAGCCCACGGGAAACATGTACATCGACAATTCAAAGAAAGAGACATCGACATTCGTGATATCTTTGTAAAATCCCAGAGCAACAGCACCTCTAGCGGCGCCCAACAGCGTAACGATACTGCCCGCACCTGCAACATATGCCATGCCGATGAACAGACCTTTGCTGAATCGTGTTGGTTTTTCCTCATCGGAATAGAGCGCACTAATAGTCATCAGCAGAGGAAACATGGTGGCCGCTACGGCGGTATGGGCCATAAGGTGAGTCAAGACCGCGGTCATCAAAAAGCAGCCGAGATAAATCATACTCGTCCGATCTCCAATGATTGACAGCATCTTATAGGCAAGCCTCTTGGTCAGCCCTGTCTTTGTGAAGACCATGCCGATCACAATTGAGCCGAAAATAAAAAGGACTGAGGGGTCCATGAAGTCTTTGAAGGCAACTTTCGGATCCCGGATGAGAAACAAGGCCTGAAGTGCTCCAATGGTTAGACTGGTAATGCCTATGGGGACAACCTCGAACACCCACCAGATCGCCGCAAGGCCAAACACTGCCAGAGCGCCTTTAGCTTCACGACTCAACTCAAAACTTACGCCAAGTGGGTCGATTGCGGCTTTCCAAGGGGGAGAATAGTATACCAGAAGAAAAACAACAATTCCCAGCAGGATAAAGAACATTCTTTTCCAGTCGATTTCTTTGGCTTTGAACCAAATCCTATCCGGTTTGGTTTCTCTAGCCATCAACTCACCTTTTCCGGTAATATCGCTTGGATGTGACATATATTTCAATTACTCCAGTTTATTCGTGAAAATTATAATCCTGCGCTGTTCCGGAGCGCAGAAGTCATCTTTAGCTCATGGCGGAATAATGGCGTTCACGACAGAAACAATTGCTGTTGCACCTGTTCGCTTTGAGAATACCTAAGGTAGATTTCAGATGATTCGCGTTGGCAGGAGCTGCCGCCTACCAGGACTTACGCTGAAGGATCTCACCAATTTCTTTTTTTGCTTTTTTCTGCAAAACGAGGATTCGCCTTTCTCTCGCCTCTTCAATTCTCTTGAGAAGGTCATTTAAATCGACCGGTTTCTCAAGAAAATCCTCAGCGCCAAGCTTCATTGCCTCAACTCCTGACTTGATGCTGCCCTGACCACTGAGCATGACAATCTCGGCATCCGCATCTTTCTCCTTGATCTTTTTCAAAGTCTCAAGACCGTCCATACCGGGCATGGCAAGATCAAGCACAATGATATCAAAACTCTGGTTGCCAATCAGGTCTACCGCATCCTGACCTCGGATTGCACTTGTGACTTTAAGACCTCGTACCTCCAGCCTTTGGGTAAGCACATTGATAAACTCTTCCTCATCATCCACTAAAAGTATTTTGGCAATTATTTTCTCTTGCATCTGCCTATTCTCCTACGAAGAACCATTTAAAATTCCCTTCTTATTTGAATTAATGGTTAACAACTTTTTCATACGCAGCCTTAATTGTGGCTGAAAGCTTCTCTATATCAACCGGTTTGTTTAGATAAGCGAAAGCCCCAAGTTCCATGCATTCCTGCTCATCCTTTACGGTTCCGTGGCCGGTGAGAATGATGACTTCAACATGCGGCGCAATTTCTTTGGTACGTCGCAAAACTTCGGTCCCGTACAAGCCCGGCATTTTCAGGTCTAAGACCATTACATCTGGCCGATCCTCTTTGATTACCTCTAAGGCTTCTTCACCGTTGTAAACGCCATAGGTGCCGACATCGCGATCAATAAGGCGATGCGAAACCGCCTGGACAAACTCCCGCTCATCATCGACAAACAGAACCTTGGACGGCAGTTCAAATTTTTGTCTCCGATAAATGGAACTACCGGGAGATTCCACCTTGTTTATCTCGACAACGTCTACACCTTGCACTTCTTTAGCAAAATGGGTAATTGATCCCACAACATCATTCCAGTCAATAATTCGATTTTCCACAGTGATAACTGCCTTATTGTTGTCGACCTGAACTGGAACCTTGTGTCCATATGAAAGAAGTTTCCGCTCTACTTCCGCTGAGGTTTTCATATTGCTAACAGCTTGTTGAGATTCGGCTGTACGCAAAACCGACGTTTTACGATAAAATTTGAGTATTTCTTCAGCTATCTCTTTGTGACTGCGGCCATTAACAGGAATCACCAGGTCATACAGTGACCTCTGGTAGGGCTCTTCCTTAAAGAGGAAATCCGACCATGAAAAGGAACTTATATCGTGCTGTTTTACTTCCCGCTTTGCCTGCTTTTTATCAAGTCCAATACTCACGCCACGCTCAACGCGTGCCTGTATGGTATCAACAACAAGAACACGAAGCACCTCTGTGACCTCTTTAGGTATGAGCAAGGCGTGCAGACCATAATACAAATTGCTAGCAGGCCCGCTTATTTTGTTCGCCAAGACAATGCGAAGCATACTTGTAGCTTGTTCTTTTTCGAGAGTGAATTTGTTGAAAACTGATGTTTTTTGGTACATCAGTTTCTCCAGTTCTTCGGTCTCTAATCCAAATTTTTTCTTTGTATCTTCAAACAATTGACGGTCTGTGTAAACATCAAGTTGAAGATTGGCGTGTAACTCATCGACAATTTTTTCACCATTGGTCAATGAACATGGGAAGATTGATATTGAAGACATTTTTATCACCTCTTTGTTATATTTGAATATATCATATTTACTGTCTGCCATGCACTTGGCGTGCCACAAACCGGCAATTTTATTTCCGTGTTTTTTCAATACATTACAAACAATCGACATGGCGAAAGATCTTTTTGTATCTTTTTGTAACACTCAAATATAACATAATGTATCTTTTTGTAACTACTGTTTTTTGTCACGGTCGGCTTCCTAAACTTCTTTTCATTTTTCTCTTTTTTATTATATATCAAGTACTCAACGTTACTAATCTGCTTAAACTCTTGGGGAAAGACTGCTCTATTGATTAAGAGTCTTTTACGAACGCCATCGAGTGCCGTTTTGACAACATTACTACCAGAATGGAGGTTTCAGAATGCAATCACTAAAAGTCAAAGATATCATGGTACCAACCAGTGAATACACCACAGTTTCAGAGGATTCCTCACTGTACCAAGCCATAAAGATTTTAGGGAATGCACAAGCTGAGTTCAATCAGGCAAAGAACAAACATCGAGCCATCCTTGTTCTAGACAGTGAAGATCGGGTTGTTGGGAAACTTAGCCAGATTGACGTACTTCGGGGTCTTGAACCAGGATATCGAGACGTACAACCATCTGCTGAAATAAAACATTGGGCACTGAGCAAAGAAACCATTACCAACATGATGAAAGACCTACAACTCTGGCAAAGGCCCCTTAAAGATATCTGTAAAAAATCCGGCCGTATTTACGTGCGTGACATCATGTATACACCTGCCGAAGGCGAATACGTCAGCCAGCAAGCCTCTCTTGATGAAGCGATTCATCAACTTGTCATCGGCCATCATCAATCGCTGCTGGTTGTTGAAGACAACAATGTGACGGGAATATTGCGATTGACAGACGTATTCAACTCAATCATCCAGATCATTAATGAGTGTGAGCTCTAGCTCGATATATATTTTAAAGAATCTTGATTAGAAACATAATCAGCCGCGATAAAGTGTTTTCAAGTCGATCGTGCTCCAGGAGGGATGCCTGCCTAGACACCATACATGAACTTGCACGGCAATATA
>NODE-270-length-18904-cov-7.35042_pt1 | contig 18904 bp, 15 predicted proteins | sample MGYA00139097_ERZ477577 | MGnify/ENA metagenome assembly ERZ477577
ATTATAAAACTGGCAATCAAAGGTCTTCTTCTAGATATTCAAAGGGCAGACTTAATGGGATGCAACAATTATATTACGAGAATGGAAAATTATCTGATGAAGGCCACAACTTATCTGATAAAAAACATGGTGAGTGGGTGGGTTATTATGAAACAGGTGAGATGGAGATCAAGGGCGAGTTCATTTTGGATAAAAGGGATGGTGATTGGAATCGGTATTATGAAAATGGTCAGCGAAAGAGTTATTGGTTTTACAAGGAAGGGAATTTGAAAAGCACTAGACATTATACTAGTAGCGGAGAAAGAGCTTATGATATAGTTGATCAACGACCTGAATTCAAGGGTGGTAAAAATGTTATGGACTTGTTCATAAGTGAGAATTTAACATATCCTCAAAGCGCTAGAGAAATGAATGAAAGAGGTAAGGTTTATGTAAGCTTTATTATTAACAAACAAGGAGAAATTGTGGATGCAGAAATATCTAAGGGAGTTACAGAAACCCTTGATGCAGAAGCGTTAAGAGTTATAAATGAAATGCCAAAATGGGCGCCAGGCAGAAAGGATGGGCTAACGGTAAATACGAATGTTACTATCCCGCTAACATTTCCTCCTAAATAATCATCATATCAATTTTAAACCTAAAAAGGCGACTAACTCTCATTAATCGCCTTTTGTCAATCTGAATTAAACTATTATTCTTTTAATTCTTTCAAGCGTTTGTCGCGTTGCATCGGGTTTTCACTTGACTGCTTCTCTCTAAACAGCTCGAATCTTGATGGAGTCTGCTCTGCAGGCCAGCTATTATTGCTTAGATCTGTGTCTGCGGTTTCAAGAAAAGGATCAAGTCGTAATGATTTAACTTCTTTGTTAAATGTAAACACCTTCGAAACTTTGTCTTCATGTCTTCGCCAAATTTCAGCAGGAATGCGAATCACTTCAGTCGTATTGTCGGTGAACGTGAAACGAATGATTAATGGCATAGGAATACCGCCATGGTTAGTGAAATTTACTTCATAAAACTGCTTTCCCGAATTAAGTAGCTCTAGGTCTTCTTTTGAAAGCTTTGATTTGAATTCCTCATATTCCTTACGATGCAATGCATCAACTGCATAAATGTCACGTTTCCCATAGAAATCATCAATATCATCGTCTCTTTCATTTACTGTTTCTTTGACAGATTCTTTGTTTCTAGTATCTCCGATAAATTGATCTGAATTTTCATCATGTTCTTTTTGCCATGCTTTTTCGACTTCAGGATCTTTGGTGTTCAATTCAAACCACTTTACGTTATCAACACTAATATCTACGTGATCAGTAGTATAGAACCAACTTCTCCAGAACCAGTCTAAATCTACCGCAGAAGCATCTTCCATGGTTCTAAAGAAATCTGCTGGGGTAGGGTGCTTGAACTTCCAACGTTCACAATACACCTTAAATGCGTAATCGAATAACTCACGGCCCATAACAGTTTCTCGCAGTATATTCAATGCTGTTGCCGGCTTTCCGTATGCATTGTTTCCAAATTGCCAAATTGATTCAGAGTTGGTCATAATTGGAGAGATAAACTCTTTGTCTCCGCGCATGTAGTCTGCAATGAGGTATGCAGGTCCTCTGCGTGATGGGTAGCCGCGTTCCCACTCTTGTTCCGTTAAGTATTGAACGAATGTGTTTAAACCTTCGTCCATCCATGTCCATTGACGTTCATCTGAATTGATGATCATAGGAAAGAAGTTATGACCTACTTCATGAATGATTACACCCCACATTCCGTATTTAGTGCGCTCAGAATAAGTTCCATCTGCGTCAGGTCTTCCTCCATTAAAGCAAATCATAGGATATTCCATTCCTATCCATTTGGAATGAACTGATATAGCTACTGGATATGGGTAGTCAGTTGTGTATTTCGAGTAAGTTTTGATAGTATGAGCAACCAATTTTGTTGAATACCTTTCCCATAAAGGATTTCCTTCTTTAGGATAGTAAGACATACAGAGTACGTTTTTCCCGTTCACTGCTTGGTTTTGAGCATCCCACATAAACTTTCTTGAAGATGCAAAGGCGAAATCACGAACATTTTTTGCTTTAAACACCCAGGTCTTAAGTGCCTTTTCTTTCTCTTGCTCATTCTTTTCAGCTTCTTCTTGAGTTACGATGAGTACAGGTGTATCTGATGTCGTTGCCTTCTTAAGGCGATTTCGTTGTTCTGTTGTTAATACGCTACTTGCGTTTTGTAATTCTCCCGTAGCACCAACAATATGGTCTGAAGGCACAGTGATGGATACTTCGTAGTCTCCAAACGGTAGTGCGAACTCTCCTCTTCCCAGGAATTGCTTGTTTTGCCAACCTTCTACGTCATTATATACACACATTCGAGGGAACCATTGTGCAATCGTGTAAAGATAGTTGTCTTCTTCTTCAAAGTGTTCGTAACCACCTCGTCCACCAACTTTCATTCTGTCATTGATGTTGTACCACCACTTGATATTGAATGAGATTGAGCTTCCTGCAGTTAATGGCTTCTCTAGATCTATGCGCAGCATCGTTTTATTGATGAAGTACTTCATGTTCTTTCCGGAAGTACTTGTAACTTCTTCAACTTTAAACCCACCATCATAATACAGATACTTTTTCTTTACATCATCGATTGATCTAAAGTCTTCCATTTTATCTACACTAATTAATTTAGAATCTGAGTCCATTGCTCGTACGTTTTGGTCGAGTTGGATCCATAAGTACTCCAAGTTGTCTGGTGAGTTATTCGTGTAGGTGATGGTTTCTTTTCCGCTTAGTTTTTGCGTAACATCGTTGATTTCTACGTTAATTTTGTAGTCAGCCTTCTGCTGGTAGTAATTGTGACCCGGAGCTCCAGCAGCATTTCTATACTCATTTGGCGTTGGAAGCGTTTCTCCTAGTTGGGCAAACTTTTCTTGTCCGAATACTAACAAAGGAAATAAAGCGACGATAAGTAGGATTTTTTTCATACTATTCATTTTCTAGATTTAAAGTTTGTTTTGTGGTGCTAAATAGAAATGGTAGGGTGTAGTTTTTACCCCTATGATAAAAAGTGATTTTGTTTTGTTGTTGATTATAGTGATTCATGAATAAATCAAAACTAAATTCAAGTTTACTGACTAATTTGATTGGGTTTGACTCAAAATAAATATTCGTAGTACCATTGAGTAGGGTTTCATGTCCAATGAAATTTAAGTAACAAAGATCATTACCACTCTTGATGCTGAAATGTTTTCTTAAGTAATCTGCTAACCCTTTAAAGTCTTTGGATTCCTTCGTTATTTCATCCAATTTGGATTCAATTACATTTTCTTTTTCAAGAATCATTTCTAGGTCATGGGTAGAAAGGGTAAGTGTAGCCTCAAACTTTTCACTTATATCATTGTATTCAATCTCAGCAAAAGCAAAGAAATAATCATGGCCATAAGTTATGGGTGCGATGGAGAGAAGAATAATAAAGGCGAAAGCTCGCATTAGTTTTTTTTGGTTTAGCGGGTCCAAATTAATAATAATAGATCTATGATCGTTACCATTCATCACATAAGAACGCTAGTTTTGTTTAAAAAATGAAGTAATGGTTAGAATTGGAATTATTGGATGTGGAAATCTTGGAGTGTCAATTTTGAATGGAATTCAACAGAGTAAACGGGGTGTCCAAGTTTACGCTTCAAAACGTAACATTGAAACCTTAAGTGATTATGTGTCTGATGATGTAGTTGTTACAGTTGATAATGAGTTATTGATTAACTCTTCAGATATACTTATCATTACATTAAAACCTTATACATTAATTCCTTTTCTTGAAAAGCACGCTCATCTGATAGATGAAACCAGACATACAATTGTTTCTTGTGCGACAGGAATAACAATTGAAAAAATATCCAACGCGGTTTCAAAAGAGGTTGGGATTTATCGTGCGATGCCAAATACAGCTGCAGCGGTTAATGAGTCGATAACGACTATCTCTTCGAATAGCGACCCATTAGATCGGTCTAAAGAAGTTGTTGATATATTTGAGTCTCTCGGTTCAGTTGTAAAAATTGAAGAATCGTTAATGGAATCTGCAACTATTTTAGGTGCGTGTGGTGTAGCCTATGTATTGAGATTTATGCGCGCAATGATCCAAGGAGGGATACAAGTTGGTTTCGATGCAAATACGGCTACAAAAATTGTTAGTCAAACAATGAAAGGTGCTGCTGAATTGATTATTCAAAATGAAACACACCCCGAAGAGGAGATTGATAAAGTGACGACACCTAAAGGGTGTACTATTGTTGGATTGAATGAGATGGAGCACGCTGGGTTTAGTAGCGCTCTTATAAAAGGTATTGTCACATCGTTTGAAAAAATCGAAAAATAAGATCGTTTCTTAAGAAGCTTCGGAGGTCTCTAGTATTATTCTGCTCTAAAAAATAGTTGAAGGATCGAAATAACCTATTGGATTAAACGTTCTGTTACGAGCTACTCATGAATAAGTGCAGTGCGCTTATAATTTAAAGCTATTACCTATATTTGCGCATCATGAAAAAAGAATTCAAGAAATTATCTATAATTATTCCAGCATACAACGAGGCTGAAACCATTCATTTGATTTTAAACAAAGTCAAGGCTGTCGAATTGAAAAATGGAATTGAAAAAGAGTTGATTCTTGTGAATGATTTTTCTTCTGATGGGACTGAGAAGGTGATAGAGGAATATATTTCGGCAAACCCTGAAATGAACATGCGTTTGTTTAATCAACCAAAGAACATGGGAAAGGGGGCAGCTTTGCATAAAGGTATAGAGCTAGCGACTGGAGCCTATTTAATCATTCAAGATGCTGATTTAGAATATGATCCAGAGGAGTATAATGATTTATTAAAGCCAATCCTTGAGGGGCAAGCTGATGTAGTTTATGGTTCCCGTTTTATGGGAGGCAATCCACATAGGATTCTCTTTTACTGGCATTCAATAGGGAATAAGTTTTTAACGCGTCTATCAAATATGTTCACTAATCTGAACCTAACTGATATGGAGACTTGTTACAAGCTCATTGATACAGAGATTGCCCAATCACTAAATCTAAAAGAGCCTCGTTTTGGTTTTGAACCTGAAATCACAGCTAAACTTTCGCGATATCCAAAAATTCGATTATATGAAGTAGGAATTTCATATTATGGAAGAACCTACGATGAAGGAAAAAAAATTGGTTGGAAAGATGGCTTTCGCGCAATCTACTGTATAATTAAGTACAATATTTTTAGTCGTAAATAGCAGCTAGGCCTGATAGGCGATGCAATTTATATTCATTCCAGCACCAACGGAAGCCAAGAGCAATTTATCTCCTTTTTTGATTTGATGTTTTGGCAATTGCCCCTTTAGAATCATATCGTACAGCGTAGGTACAGTTGCAACAGAACTGTTCCCTAAACGTTCAATAATCATCGGCATAATGTTTTCTGGTATATCTTTTATTCCGAATGTGCGATAAAGACGCTTGATAATTGCTTCATCCATTTTTTCATTTGCCTGATGAATAAGAATTTTATCGATGTCAGCCAAATGTAAATCAATTTTATCCAAACAAAATTTCATTGCTTTTGGAACCTGTGTGAGCGAATACTGATAGATTTTATGTCCTTTCATCTTGATGAACTTTGTATGGTCCAAGCCAAACTTATTAAAGCTTTCACCGATATATAGAAAGTCTTTTTCCTCTTGAGTATGAGATACTGTAGCATGTGAAAGTATTCCACGCTTCGTTTCTTCTTCTTTTGCCTCAATTATTACTCCGCCTGCGCCATCAGCAAAGATCATTGTATCTCTGTCAAAATGGTCAACAACCCTTGAAAGAACTTCTGAGCCAATAACTAGGCACTTTTTAATTTCTCCAGCCTTAATAAACATATGTGCCTGAATCAATCCTTGTATCCATCCAGGGCAGCCAAAGATTAAATCATAAGGAACACAGAATTCATTCTTAATTCCAAGTTCATGTTTAACGCGAGATGCAATACTTGGTACAATATCCGTTTGATTCGAGCCACTAATTACATCTCCAAAATTATGAGCGACGATAATCATATCCAACTCTTCTGGATCGATTCCAGCATCTTCAATGGCACGTTTGCCAGCGATGGAAGCTATTTGAGAGCACGATTGATTATCGTTAACGTATCTACGGGCTTGTATTCCTGTGATTTCTTGAAATTTATCAATGACTTCTTGATTGCTGTTTTGAATTCTACGACCGTCATCAAGACAGAATGGATTTTCGATGAACTTGATATTATCAACCTCTACCTCAGGTAGGTATGAACCAGATCCTGTGATTACTGTATTTATCATATGTTCTATTTAATATTTAACTTCTATTGCAGGTAGGTAGGGCGATGGGGAACAGTCCAAGGTTAGATATAATAACTGACTAGGCCATAAAAAAAGCCTCTCGATTTGAGAGGCTTCTTGGTATGCTAAACAATGATTATTTAATTATTTTTTTCGATTCTTCATCTGTTCTTGCTGAGCTTTTTGCATTTGCTCTAATCGTTGTTGGAACTTTGATTTACTTTTCTTTTTTGGATTCTCTCCAGCAGTTGCTTTTCGAGCGGCCATTTTAGCCTTTATTTTATCTTCATCCACAAAGAATTTCTTGATCAATAGCATGATTACAATTGAAGTCAGTGTAGAAATAAAGTAGTAATAACTCAATCCTGATGAATAATTATTAAAGAAGAAGATCATCATAATCGGGAAGAAGTACATGATGATTTTCATGTTTGGCATTCCCGGTTGAGATGGTGCCTGCATATTTCCGCTATTGATGACGGTGTAAATCAAAGTCGTACCAGCCATTAATAATGTAAACAAACTTACGTGATCACCATATGGCCAAATGTTAAAACCAATATTATAAATAGAGTCATAAGATGAAAGGTCTTCCGCCCATAAGAACGATTTTTGTCTTAAGTCAAATGTAGATGGGAAAAATCGGAATACAGCAAGTAGAATTGGCATTTGAATAAGCATTGGGACACAGCCTGATAGAGGGCTCGCTCCTGACTCTCGATAGAGGGTCATTGTTTCCATTTGCTTTTTCATTGCATCTTCCTTCTCGGGGTACTTTTTATTTATCTCTTCAATCTCAGGACGCAGAATACGCATCTTTGCAGAAGAAGTGTACATTTTCCATTGAATTGGCATCAACATAAACTTGATGATAAGCGTTAAGAGAAGAATCGCGATTCCTATCCCCATTCCAGTTGAAGTCAATACGTTAAACATTGGCTGGACAGCATAAAGGTTTATCCAACGGAATAATCCCCAGCCATAGTTAAGAACATCGTCATAACCTGCGTCATATGACGTCAATACTTTAAAGTCGTTTGGTCCAAAAAACCAGTTCATACTTACCGAAGCATTATCAACATTAGTCAGATTTAAATTTAAATCGGATGAGAAACCTTTAAGGTGAGTCCAGTTAAGGCTATCTCCCTCATCATAACTGTCAATCTCAAATTTTGAACCAGCCTTACCAAATCCTGTTTCCGGACGTAAAAATGAAGAAAAGTAGCTCTGTTTAAAACTAACCCATTCAACTTTATCTTCAGCTTCCTCTTCAGAATCTCCCATTTCACTTAACCATGAAAAGCCTTCATCTTTGTATTTGAAGCAAACGGTAGATACACGTCTTTGTTCACTGAATAGACGCTCTGTTTTTGGTAGCGAAGCATTCCAGTTAAACATGACATTATTTGGAGTCACCTTTCCGGAGAAGCCACGTATGTTGATGACATGGTTTATATCGTAAGCGTTCGGTTTTAATTCATAAACGAACTCTATACTTTCTTTATCTGCTCGTTTTAATTCGAACGTTATTTTGTTGTCAGTTTGAGATTTTACACTAAAGATTTCATTTTTAGTAATAAGATCACGACCATCCATTGGAAGTGTTAATCCATTTGATGCGTCTCCTTCTTTAAAGAAAACTAATGGAACAATTTTGTTATCATCCTTTGCATATTCATGGTAGGTCTCAAATTCTTTCAATCGAACTGAAGCGATCTGTCCACCCTTAGTTGTAAAGTCGATTATTAGCTTTTCATTTTCAAGACGAATTAATTCTCCTTTAACCTCTTCAATCACCTCGGCTGTTTGCACGCTATTCGAATCAGCTTCAAGAGCCTCTGGTGTTTGAGCTATTAGTGTATCTTGCTTTGTGATTGTATCTGTAAAGATAAACTCTCCAGTTTCAGCAATCATTTGCTCGCCTTGATCATTAAGCTTAGGTACCAATGAGTTGATTTCTTCAATCGAAATACTCTCCTCCTTGGTGTCATTCTTTTTCTTTTCTTCTGCGGCATCAGCTTGAGCTTGTTCAAGTTTTTCTTGTTCAGCTTTGATTTCTTCCTCAGTAGGCTTGTTAAAAATGGTAAAAACTGAAAGAATCAATCCAATTATTACTAGTCCTACAATGGTATTTCTATCCATTTCCTATTCTTTTATTCAATTATAATAAGTTCACATTATTTATTGTCTAGCGCAGCGTGAACGAATGCGACAAACAAGGGGTGGGGCTTAGCCACAGTACTTTTGTATTCTGGATGAAATTGTGCACCAACAAACCATGGATGATTTTCAATTTCGACAACTTCTACAAGGCCAGTTTCTGGATTTCGGCCAGTCGCTTTCATTCCATTTTTCTCAAATTCTTCAAGGTAATCATTGTTGAATTCGTATCTATGTCTATGTCTCTCTGATATTTTATCTGTTCCATAAGCAGTAGACACATGTGATCCCGGTGTAAGTAGACACTTATATGCCCCCAAGCGCATAGTACCTCCTTTATTGGAAATATTCTTCTGTTCACTCATCATATCAATGACTGGTGATTTACACCCTTCAACAATTTCTGTTGTATGTGCTTCCTTGAGTCCAATAACATTTCGTGCATATTCAATTACTGCACATTGCATTCCTAGACAGATCCCGAGAAATGGAATTTTATTTTCACGAGCATAACGAACTGTTTCTATTTTACCGGATATACCACGCGAACCGAAGCCAGGCGCAACTAGAATACCGTCAAGGCCTTCTAGCAAAGAGGCCGAATTATCAGCGGTCACTTTTTCCGAATGGATCCACTTAACATTTACCTTGGCGTTGTTAGCAACTCCGCCATGAATAAGAGATTCACTGATTGACTTATATGAATCCTTAAGTTCAACATATTTCCCGACAAGACCAATATTTACTTCGCTTTTGGGGTTCTTTAAGCGATTAAGGAACTCTTTCCAGCTTTCTAGGTCTGGAATGGATTTAGTTGGTAAACTTAATTTTTCAAGAACAACCTTGTCTAGTTCTTCAGCTTGCATTAGGAGAGGAACGTCGTAAATTGTATCAGCATCTCTAGCTTCAATAACGGCATTCATGTTGACATTACAGAATTTTGCAATTTTACGTCGGAGCGTCAAATCTAATTCATGTTCTGTTCGACAGCAAAGAATATCAGGTTGAACACCTAGCTCAAGAAGTTGCTTAACAGAGTGTTGAGTTGGTTTTGTTTTTAGTTCTCCTGCAGCTGCTAAATAAGGGACAAGAGTTAAATGAATGACAATACAGTCATTTTCAAATTCCCACTTCATCTGGCGAACAGCCTCAACATAAGGCAGTGACTCAATGTCACCAACGGTCCCACCAATCTCCGTAATTACGATATCGTACGTACCCTTCTTACCGAGTAACTGAATTCGTTCTTTAATTTCATTTGTGATGTGTGGTATTACCTGTACAGTTTTACCTAAAAACTCACCACGTCTTTCCTTTTCAATAACCGATTGATAAACTTTTCCAGTTGTTATATTGTTTTCTTGAGAAGTACGGACATTTAAAAAACGTTCGTAATGACCAAGGTCCAGGTCTGTTTCAGCTCCGTCATCTGTTACAAAACACTCGCCGTGTTCATAAGGGTTCAGTGTTCCTGGATCAACATTGATGTAAGGATCAAGTTTTTGAATGGTTGTTGAATAACCTCTAGCTTGCAAAAGCTTCGCAAGTGACGCGGATATGATACCCTTTCCTAGAGAAGAAGTCACCCCTCCAGTTACGAATACATATTTTGTAGAATTTGACATGATAAGTATACTATAACTTCGGGACGCAAAGTTACAAGTTTAAAGGTTCCGACAGGTAAAATCTTACTTTATTTTAAACGTGTTACTAACAATTTACCATATTCTTTGAATGTAATTATCAAATTATCTGAAATCATAGCGTAATCAATCAAAGCCTGTATAAATAACCACCTTGTCATTTTATAGAATCGTTACCGGTAATTTTCTTGTCTCAATTCGACCAATTTTGATTCATTCCAAATTGCAAGAAAAGAGAAGATGGGGGTATATTATTATCAAATACTGGGCAGCCGTATTTATCCAATCGAGGGTAATGTGGAGTTACTCGATTGATTCGCTCTGTTAGGCCAGGAAGTATGAACATATCATGAATTAGTCGATTTTGAATACCATGTCTTATGTTTTCACTGTCAAGACCTAATTTCAAATGAACATCTTGGCCATACGGAAGATTATATATAAATGCGCCATAGAGAATCCCATGACTGGTTTTTCCATAAGGAAGGTCTTCTAATATTTTAAACCCATTTGGAGCTTTATCAAGATGAATCTTTTCCCATTTAGCTCCAGAACTCTCTCCAGTCCATAGGTTGACTCCAAGTCCTACTTTAAAATCATTCTGTCGGTAAGTAATGTAAAAATGTCCAGTTCTGAAACGATCTTTTGCCCGTCCTCCAAAAACATCATTTTCATGATAGACACTTACATTCTTAACATGAAGGGCAAAACCACCTGAATTTTGAGAGGTTCCAGCGTTATCCCTGTACAATATGTAATTATAACCTACTCCTAAGTTGAATGGTGTTTGATGATTTAGACCATCAAGTTGAAAATCAACATCCATTTCCTTTTTTCCTGTCAAAAGAACAATTCCAAATGCGTTCCGAGTCTCCCAAAAATGTTTTCGTTTGCCGTATCCATTTCCATAAAATGAAATGGTAGAAGATAGGTTTGCTTGGTAGAAAAAGTCAGTGTAATAACCTTTGAAGTTAATACCAACAGTGTTTACATGTGATCCGAAATCAAGAACAACACCCACAGTTGCTCCAAAATGGTTTTTAAAATAGTTTTGTCCAAAAGATAAGGAGGGTACCAGAAGAAGTATACCAAGGATTTTGAACATGACGCAAATATGACAAAAAACATTCCAAACATGAAGTGTTCCACCTATCTCACACGCCATCGAACCTATACATTATTCCAGTTATCCCTTTTTAATACAACTCAAAATGATTTAATGTAGATTTGTTAAAATGGATACTAAGCGTTTTTATTGGCCAGTACAACTGCTCGGATGGGCGGCATACTGTAGTTTAATACTTTTGTCCGTATATAACAGAGACGCAAATCAGGTAAATGATGTAGCGATAATAAATGCTATCATCATTTTTGTTTCTGGCATTTTAATAACGCATGTTCAGCGTATTTTTTACATAAGAATGGGGTGGCTTGACATGAGGTTGCCAAGGTTGCTTCCACGATTAATTGTGGCATCAGTGATTTCGTCTACATTGATTGCCTTGATAGATGTGGTAAGTGATTATCTAACTAATGCTGCTTCTCTTAGCGAAGTATTTTCTATCTCAAATATTCTTTTGCAGATATTAGCAGCTTTGTTGTTAATGTTATTTTGGAATGCGATTTATTTCACTTTTCATTTCTTTCAAAGATCGAGACAGCAGGAGATTTCCAATTTAGAACTTGAAGCAAGCAACCGTGAAAGTGAATTGAAAAATTTACGTTCTCAACTGAATCCACACTTTTTGTTCAACTCTTTGAATAGTATTAAAGCCTTGGTGGACATAGATCCAGCTAAGGCGAAATTTTCAATCACAACACTATCTAACTTGTTGAGACAGTCATTGGTGTTAGGTAAAGAGAATTTGGTTAGTCTGGAAAGTGAGATGGGCTTAGCTAAAAATTATTTGGAGTTGGAGAAGATTAGATTTGAAGAACGATTACAAGTAGAGTGGAAGCTGACTCCTGGTTTGGAACGGTTTGAAATTCCTCCATTCACTTTACAGATGCTAGTAGAGAACGCTATTAAACATGGGATATCTAATTTAAAAGAAGGAGGGATTGTTGAAGTTGCTGCGTACGAAGATGCTGATGGGGTGATTGTTAAGGTTACTAATTCAGGGAGTTTAGATGGTGTGATAGATCTTGGTGTGGGAGTTCAGAATATTAAGCAGCGATTAGTTTTACAGTATGGTGGAGGTGCAGAATTTACGCTAGAAGAAAACGATGGAAAAGTAATTGCTAAAATGATTTTTAAGAAATGAAGCAGTACAAAACAATAATTATTGATGATGAGCGATTGGCTCGAGAAGAATTAAAATCAATTTTATCCGAATACACAGAAATAGATGTGGTGGACGAGGCTAAAAATGGTGATGAAGGGATTGAAAAGATTGAGAAACATCAGCCAGATTTAATCTTTTTGGATGTATCAATGCCGGGTATGACAGGTTTTGAGATGTTAAAAAAACTTGAGAATATACCACGTGTTATTTTTGTTACGGCATATGATGAATACGCAATAAAGGCCTTTGAGGTAAATGCATTGGATTATTTGCTAAAGCCTGTTGATAATAAGCGCTTGAACGAAGCAATAGAAAAGCTTGGCCTCAATGAAGAACAAGATTTTGAATCTTCCCAAGACAATAAACTGGAAAGAAAAGATCGAAGGCTAACAATTTCAGATCGTGTTTTTATAAAAGACGGGGAGAAGTGTTACTTTGTCAAGCTATCAGATGTTAGGATGTTGGAATCTGACGGCAATTATGTTAAAGTCTATTTTGAGACGAGTCGCCCGCTAATCCTGCGTTCTTTAAATAGTTTTGAGGATAAACTAGATCCAGCATATTTCTTTAGAGCGAACAGGAAATTTATTATCAACCTCGATTGGATTGAAAAAGTTGAAAACTGGTTTAATGGCGGGTTACAAGTTGAGCTAAAGGGCGGTGAGAAGGTAGAAATATCTCGTCGCCAAGCTATTCGATTTAAAGAGATGCTAAGTTTTTAATCTCCAGTATACTCGATACTATCTTCTTTTAATTCAATTAATCTCTTTTTGTAAAGATTGCCGACGGCTTGCTTGAAGGTTTTTTTACTCATACCTATAGCTTCGCGAATATCGTCTGGATGACTTTTATCTGTTATTGATATTCTGCCCTTCTTTTTAAGCACCTCAAGCAAGCGTTCTGCGGAAGACAAAACCTTATCGAAACCTGCAATCTCAAGACGGATGTCAAGTTTCCCGTCCTCACGTACCTTAGCAACATATCCTTTTGTTATTTCACCGCGCTTAACCGTTCGGCTGATATCGTTGTTGAAAATCAAACCAGCATACGTATTGTTCACGATAACTTTTAACCCTAAGTCCGTGTTCTCACCTATTAGCAATTCAACTTCTTGGTCGGGGTCAAAGCTTTCTGTGCATTCTTTCACATACCGGTTTGTTTTTGTTGAGCCATATACACGATCTGTTTGCTCATCGAGTAGGAGGTAGGTTAAATAATATCGATCTTCCTCAAGTTTTTTGTTTTGCTCCTTGAAAGGAATCATAAGTTCTTTTTCTAACCCCCAATCTGCAAAAGCGCCAAAGTGATTAACAGAAGTTACCTTTAGATAAGCAAATCCATTCAGCTCAATAAGAGGTGTTTGTGTTGTTGCGACTGCACGATCTTCAGAATCACGATAGACGAATACGGTTAGTAAATCGTCAAGTTCCATTTCGTCGGTCAAATATTTATTCGGAAGTAAGACATCATTATCTTCTTCATCACAGAGGTAAGCACCGACTGAGGTAAACCTAATTAAGGTTAGCTCGTTGAATTCTCCAATTTTCATCTATATCAGAAGTAAAGTGCGGAAGCCAATTTGGAATTGATAATCAGAACGGGCAATCCAGCTTTGTTTGTAATCAAATTTTGTGCAAAGCTATCAAATTGCGGCAATAAGCTCTCTGAATGATACGCAATTGCTATCATACCTCCGTTATTTTCTTTTGTGTATTGCATTATTTTCTTGCCATAGCTGCCACCATGCTTTACAAAATGGACATTAGCATTGACACCTCGATCTTCATATGATTTACTGACTATACCAATTCGATTCTGAATCCGAGTATTTAGTATTTGATCCGTTTGTTTTTCTGCTAATACGTGTACGTTGGCTTTGAAAATATTAGCCATGTCACCAGCGATACTTACGATTTGTAAGCTTTCTTTTGTAAGGTCAATCGGAACAATCACCTCTGAAATCTCTTTTAACTCAGTATTCTTTTGAACGATAAGAAAAGGACACTCTGTACTTGTCACTAATTTCATTGCATTTGAACCACCAATTCTTTGAAAGCCTCGCATTCCATGTGTGCCCATTATTATTAATTGCGCTTTCTCTTCAGCGGCAATTTTTCCAAGATCCGTAAAAATATTACCAACTCGAACAGAACAGGTTATCTCAATTCCGCTAGGTACATTGAGTTTGCTTTTTACTTCTTCCAGTAGTTTGACTTTAGCCATTCCTTTTGGCTTGTCCGAAGCAATGTGAAGAAGCCGTATCTCTGTGTCAACATGTTTACCAATATGCAAGGCGTATTCAATTGCTTTATCGGTTACAGGAGTGAAGTCATACGGGACAATATACAGGTTCTTACTCATGGGTCAGGTTTTATTAAATATATTGATTAATTATGCATGAGCAATAAAATTCAGGAAAGAAATTAACATTGGATTGTGTCTTTCGAACATTTCAACCACCTACACGAGTATTCCGAATATTTAGCGATTTTTTTTCTTTCGCTTTCTTTTCTTCTTGTTAATTTCCTTGTAAAAGGAAGGGTTGGAAGGATCTCTTTTGTCATGTTTATTAACTTTGGGAATATTGTCTTCCTTTTCCTTCTCCGCTTCCAAGGCCGCAGATTCAGGCGTTACAGCGACGTGCTCGCTTCCGCCAGCTGGCGCCTCCATGTCCTCAGGGTTTTGCCATTTCACCTTTATTTCTTTCCGCTCAACTTTACCAGTTTTTTCATTCTTAACATAGACCACTTGTTTCTTGTCTTCGCTATCTGGATTTACACCGATAACGTCTTCCTGAAGCACCCATTTATTTCCTTCTAGAACGAATGCATCATAAGTCATGTCAGGTACATAAAAAGACTTAAAATTTTTCATGCTAGGAGATTCTGGAGATAGATGGTCCATCATGATTCGGGATCTCTGCTCCTCATATGTCAGTGTCATAGAAGCTTTCTTCGAGTGCTCAAAAATCATTCGCTTATGCGTTTCTTTACCAACCTTAAAAATAGGGCTGCCAAGCTTAACGGTTTTACCCGTAAAATAAATTACATCAATTACCCGAATCTGGCTTAAAGAAGAAAAGTAATCCCACCCAAGAACAGTATAAAGCATCTTGCTTCCCTTTTTTACGGGAATTATTTTATAATAAAGTGCTCCGTACCATTGACTAGACGGTATTATTTCTCTTGGCTGTAAAGGCATGCCGAATGAAACATCTTCTAATTCTGTAACATGGTAACTTTTCTTCCGTTTATCTATGTGAAGCACAAAACAAGAGTACTTTTGGCTCATATCATCCTGCTCAATGTTCCAATTAACAATTCTCATTTGACCGTCCGGACTATCGATAAATCCTACTGTTTTTAAAGATGAAAAAGGGTAAGTCATGGACTCCTTGTTCTGCAAAACCTTTTCCAATTCTGCTTTGAAGATGTTGTTCTTAGATTGTTTATCATCGTTATTTTCGGCTGATCTTAAGTCGAGTAACAACTTTTCTAGCGTTGCTTCTGCATCTACCAAATCAGAAGGTTGACACAGCACGCTTGTTGCGAAAATAAAAATGGAAATGATGGAAATGATAACTTTCATATATATAGCTTAACGAATATACAACCAATTTGTTACTTCGTTCAAAGAGCCTGCCAGAATGTTAGACAGGTGATATTATCGATGTAAGGGATATACTTCAAACATGATACTAATGAATGTAACTAAAGCAGCCTGTCAGGTAAGATTAGAGTGATTTTAGGTCTGCGATAGTCTTGATTGGGTCATCTGAATTGAAAACAAAACTTCCGGCTACGAGAGCGTCTGCACCAGCTTCGATTAGCTGAGCCCCCGTTTTTAAGTTAACGCCTCCATCGACTTCAATTAACGCGTGACTACCTTTGTTTGCAATTAACTCCTTTGATTCGGCGACCTTGGAAATAGCATTTTCAATGAACTTTTGTCCTCCATAACCGGGGTTAACAGACATAATAAGCACCAAATCTAAATCAGTAATTACCTCTGATAATACGCTAACAGGAGTGTGCGGGTTTAAGGCTACTCCGGCCTTCATTCCATTCGCTTTGATTAATTGAATTGTTCTATGTAAATGTGTACAAGCCTCATAATGTACGGTCAATATATCAGTGCCTGCTTTAGCAAACTCTTCAACATACTGATCAGGATTGACTATCATTGTGTGTACATCAAGAGGTTTAGTTGCATGTTTTTTTATTGCCTTGATCACAGGAAAACCAAAAGATATATTAGGTACAAAAACACCATCCATAACATCCACGTGAAACCAATCAGCTTCAGAGCTGTTGATCATTTCTACGTCGCGCTGAATGTTTGCGAAATCACAGGATAGGACAGAAGGAGCGATTATTTGAGCCATGAGTTTTTTATTTACAAATGTAGAGATAAAACCTACTTTATTGACGTAAAAGTTCGAGGTATTCCTCATCACGTCCGTAGATGTCTAAATATACCGTCATCTTATCTTTTCCCTTACGCGTGACTGTTTGATATTCAATAAAAATAGGAATTGCATCAATGAGGCGAACTTCATAGTTTTCGAATTCTACTCCAAGCAAACTATCCAATGAGTCTGGACGCATCGTGTTAACTCTTCTTGGGGAAGTCGAATCATATTTTAGTATCATCTTTGCTAGATCGACGGGATGCTGAGTCCGCATACAACCATGAGAGTATGCACGAACATCTACACTAAATAAAGATTTGGCTGGTGTGTCGTGAAAATAGACACTGTGTTTATTGTAAAAATCAAATTTAATCACCCCTAGGCTATTTTTCGGCCCGGGTTCTTGACGAATCTTGTAAGGGAATGAGTTTTGACGTATGCTTTTCCAATTAACGGTGTACGGATCAATTTCCTCTTCACCTTTGAGTACTTTGTAATTGTGCTTTTCTAAATAGTTGGTATTATACTTAACTGCGGGAAGGATCTCTTTACTTGATATAGAGTAAGGGACATTCCAATATGGATATACTACGATCTTTTTTAGCTTAGAGGTTAACTCAGGAGTCTGATTCTCATATTTTCCAACAACTATATTGTTTACACTTTTGAGACTATCGTTAACATATAGCCGAAGTGTGTATTCAGGGATGTTGATGTAAATATATTTTTCTGGACGCTTTTTTCGTGTACGGATTTTATCCATTGCAAGAATTATTCGTTCAACTTTTCGATAGGTACTTTCATTTAGAGCTTGAGATGTATATTTCCCAATAACGGCATCAGGCTTTAAACCATTGTCTTCTTGAAACTTTGTTATGCCTTCCGCGATTCCAGTACTATCCTTAGTGTTTTCCTCTAAGTACCCCTTAGAAACCAATGCGACACGAGCCTTCTCGACAGCCATAGTTGTGTCATATTTAATTGATTTCACTTGAAAAGTAGACGTGTCCAACGGGTAGGTATCGAGCATTTCAATCAAGCCACGCCCCAATACATCATAGGTGGTATCCTGTGGTCCAAATTTCAAGAATTGATATCTGAAATCTTCACTTTCATCAAATACAACTAACTCATCTAAATCTAAGGGGTTGACAAAATTTATCGGCTTAACTTCAACTGAATCATAATCAATAATACCGTGTTCTAGGTCGTAAACTACTTGCGCTAATGAAAGGGTAATGTTTATTTCATCTTGAATATAATTCTCAGTGTTACATCGGATTGTCCTACCTTCTGGAATACCGATGGAATAAACCTCATTAAAAATGATTTTCAATTTTTCACCTGATTCAGTTAAGGTTGAATCATTAATCCATCTGGGGGTGAAGGATCTCGCTTCGTAATATGATTTTAGAAATTGAATTGTAGAATCGGGAAGACCTATTTGTGCTATGTAAGCCTCAGATATGGCAATTTTCATTTTTTCTACAATCGAGATATTTTGATCTTCAAAAGGAGGTACTTCCGGCGGCTCATTATTTCCTGTGCACCCAAAAAGGAGCAGTGTTAGTAGTGTTAGGTAAATCGACTTCATAAATGATTGTTTTGAAATACTTACTTTCGTGAGTATTCATAACGAATATAAAAGTTATTTTAACATGTCCATTAATGTTCTTACTATTATAATATTAATAACAGCAGTTGTTTCTATTAATGCGTTTAGTAATCGGGCCCTAGTTGATCGGTTAACTTTTAATCCTTACGACGTTAAGCATTACAAGAATCACATACGAACAATTGGTCATATTTTAATTCATGCTAATTGGGGGCATCTTTTTTTTAATATGTTCGCTCTTTACGCATTGGGCAACGTTTTCTTGTATGAGCTGTCAATGAAATACGGTATGGTTATGGGGCAAGTTCACTTTCTGTCTCTTTATATATTAGGAGCTCTTTTTGCCACTGTTATACCGTATATACGACATCAAGATAATCCGGCTTATCGATCATTAGGGGCCTCAGGAGCTGTATCTGTATTGGCGGCAATACCCAACGTTTTCCTGGCGC
>NODE-271-length-18885-cov-5.14445_pt1 | contig 18885 bp, 12 predicted proteins | sample MGYA00139097_ERZ477577 | MGnify/ENA metagenome assembly ERZ477577
ATGCTGGATTCAGATAAATCGGATTCGCATAAAACTGAGTGAACTGAGGGTCTTGCGCGGACGCCGATCCTGCTGTGAAGCAAAGTACACCAAGTATAATTAATCGTTTAAGTCCTTCCATTTCTTAGGTTATAGTCTTATTCCTTTAAGGATACAATAACGGCATTCTTAGAATAAAGTTACAAATATTGCGATTTGATGTATAATAATCAAAGAATTGTTACGTTTTTTTGTGCAGTCAAACGAATGATTGATATTTGCCTTATGAAAACAAAATCTCTTATTGGATGGAGCACAATGAGCTTAATTGCTTTCTTTATGTGTTTATGTCTGAATTATACTTATGGTCAGAATGAAAAGATTATTACCCTTGATTGGCAAAAAGAAGAGGTTTATACACAAGGAGGAAAGCAGATTAGAGTTCCATCAATAGCCGGACAGTACTTGGATGGGAGGGTGCCGAATTACTATTGGTCTAAAAAAGTAGGCAAACACGAGAACTTTAATCTTTCACTTCAATTATTGGCAACGGAACCGGCAACTGTTTTTGAAGAAAATTATCTTAAAACATACTCAATTGAGGTAGGAGATTTAAGCTATGATTTAAAGACTTCTAATGCTAACACGGAAAAATACATTGTTTTAAACTTATTTCCTTTCGTTAAGGTTGGGAAAGCTATTCATCGAGTGACTAGTGTTAATGTAAAATACCCTAATGGTCAGCCGTATTTAGTGAATAGTCAAAAAGATTTCGTCACAAATTCAGTATTACGATCTGGATCTGGTTATTGGTATAAAATTTCTGTTGAGGAGGATGGTATTTATAAGTTGGACAAGTCTTTTCTAGAAGAATGCGGAATTGATGTCGAAAACATTAATCCTCAAGATATTAACATATATGGGAATGGTGATGGAAGATTACCAGAGTTAAATTCAACTTCAAGGACTGATGATCTTGCAAAAAATGCAATCATGGTGGTTGGAGAAGGAGATGGGGCCTTTGATGATGATGATTATATTTTGTTCTATGGATGGGGGCCACACCGCTGGTATAAAAATGGAGCTTTAGGATTTGATCAAGATAGAAATCCTTATTCAGACGTTTCGTGTTACTTTATTAATGTGAATTCTGCTGATTCTCCAATGCGTGTTTCTACTCAATCGAGCTCAGTTAGCACTGTTACTGATGTGGTTAACACTTATTCTTATTACGATGTCCATGAGCAAGACCTTACATCACTTGTGAATGGAGGACAAAGATGGTATGGAGAATTGTTCGATTCTCAACTTCAGCGTACGATTACCTTCAATATTCCAGATATTGATAATTCTGCTCCCGTCAATATAGAATCTTCTATAGCTAGCAATGGAGTGAGTAGCACAAACACTTCTGAACGTTATTCGGTTAATGGAAACGTTTTGCTAGATGTGCTTCTGCCAACTGGAGGTGGTGGCGATTATGGAAGAAGAGTTCGAGATATGACGCTTACGAATCCTCAAACTACTATTCCATTGCTGATTTCGATTACTCGAAATTCACCGACAACACTTACTTACTTAGATAGAATACTGGTGAATGGGAGGCGAAACCTGAAGTTCACTTCAACACAATTTAGTTTTAGAGACACAAGTTCAGTTGGAGTAGGTAACGTTGCTGAATTCATACTTTCTGACTTGCCTCAGTCGAATGGTTTTGTATGGGAGATAACGGATCGTCATTCACCTAGAGTAGTAAATGGTAATTTTAGTGGTTCAGATTTTGTTTTTCAATTGAATGTAGATTCCCTTCGAGAGTTTGTCGCTTCAGACGGACTTACATTTAGAACTCCAAGTAGATTGGGAGAGGTTACTTACCAAAACTTACATGGGCTACCGCAAGCTGACTATCTTATTGTGACGTATAAATCATTTATTTCTCAAGCGAATCGATTGGCTGAATTGCATAGAGCTAATGGGACGACCGTACATGTGGTTACCACTGAACAAGTATTCAATGAATTTAGTTCTGGAGCATTGGATGCAACTGCAATCAAGATGTTTGCCAAAATGTTTTACGATAGGGGCGCAAGTAATCCATCAACAAGACCACATAGTTTATTGTTATTCGGTGATGGGACGTATGATCCGAAGAATAGGGTTTCAAACAACAATAATTATATTCTCACATATCAAGTTTTGAATTCGGAAGATCATATAAGCGCATTGGTAACTGATGATTATTTTGGATTGTTGGATGACAACGAATCTATTTCGTCGAGTGATTTGTTGGATATCGGCGTTGGACGATTGTTAATTTCTGATCTGGATATGGCACGTGAACAAGTGGATAAAGTCCAGCATTATATGCATAATGGTTCTGACCTTTATTCTTCCGAGAGTACAAATTGTAATGCTGATGGGATATCTTCGACATTTGGTGATTGGCGAACGAAGTATGTTCAAATTGCGGATGATGAAGAGAACGGTTACTTTATTAAAAATGATGTTGAGCCTCAGTTTGATACGGTGACTAAATATCACCCTTCGATGAATTGTGATAAAATCTACTTGGATGCATATCAGCAAGTTACAACTGCTGGTGGGCAACGTTATCCAGATGTCAATGAGGCAATTAATGACCGCATAGAGCGCGGAGCGTTAGTGCTTAATTATGTAGGTCACGGTGGAGAAGTTGGTGTGGCTGAAGAGCGCGTTATTACCGTGCCACAAATTCAGGATTGGAAAAATATTGATAAGTTGCCATTAATTGTATCGGCTACTTGTGAATTCACAAAGTACGACGATCCAGATCGTGTTTCTGCAGGTGAATGGGCATCAATGAATCCATTTGGTGCCGCGATTGCATTAATGACAACGACAAGATCGGTGTTCTTTGGTGTGAATACGGACACTGGGAAATCATTTTATGAAGAAGTTTTCAAACGAGATGCAGATGATGAGCCTAGAACTTTTGGTGAGATTATTAAAAGGACCAAGAATGGGGTGTTAGGAGGTGGAAATAACAAGCGAAGTTTTACTTTGATTGGAGATCCAGCATTGCAAATTGCGCTGCCAAGAATGAATATTCTAACTGACAGTATCAATGGTTTGTCGCCTTCAATTGAGGTGGATACAATACGAGCTTTAAGTAAGGTTACAATAAAAGGGCATGTTGAAGATTTTAATGGTAGTGTCCTTACAAATTTTAATGGTGTAGTTTACCCTTCAGTTTATGATAAGCCAAAAGAACAGGTGACATTGGGGAATGATCCATCAGAGTCTCCTATTCTGACATTTTATCTACAAACTAATAAAGTATATCGAGGAAAAGCTAGTGTGGTGAATGGTTATTTTGAGTTTACGTTTATCGTTCCGAAAGACATTAATTATTCCTTTGACTTTGGGAAGGTTAGTTATTATGCGGAGAATGGTGTTTTTGATGCATTAGGAGATGAGCAAAGAGTTTACGTTGGTGGAGTCGATCCAAACGGAATAAATGATTCGGAAGGTCCTAGAATTGATCTTTATTTGAATGATGAAACTTTTGTAAATGGGGGGATTTCAGACGAGACTCCGATCCTGATTGCAAAACTATTTGATGATAACGGTATTAATGCAGTAGGGAATGGAATCGGTCACGATTTGACTGCGGTTCTTGATGCTGAAACAGGAAGTCCAATAGTGTTAAATGAATATTATACAGCCGATTTAGACTCCTACCAATCAGGAGAAATTCGCTATAATTTTGCTGAACTTGACCCAGGCTCTCATACGCTTACGGTTAAAGTGTGGGATGTAAACAATAATTCTTCTGAGTCAACGATCGAATTTGTTGTAAAAGAGAAAGAAGAGTTGAGTTTGGATCATGTGTTGAATTATCCTAATCCATTTACAACTTACACTGAGTTTTTCTTCGAACATAATCAAATTTGCAGTGCATTAGAAACACAGATCCAAATATTTACTGTATCGGGCAAACTGGTCCGTACTATCAATCAGTTTGTTCATACAGAAGGATTTCGGTCCGCTGGTATTGCTTGGGATGGCCGGGATGATTTTGGAGATCAACTAGCCAAGGGGGTGTATGTTTATCGTGTTGTAGTGAGGTCGCCAGAAGGCACTTCCGATGAAAAGTTAGAAAAGTTAGTTATTTTAAAGTAATGATTGCACAATAAAGGAGCGTCAAATCCGTATATTTGCAAGTTCAAATCAAATTAGGAATGAATAAATTATTTGTTAGCGGTGTATTTTCTGTGGTTTCAGCAATGGCATTTGCACAACCAACTCAGACAGAGACTGGAGGTCAAACTCTTACATTGAATACCATCACTACTGCTGTGCCATTTATGGCAATTACACCTGAATCGCGTGCTGGAGGTATGGGAGATGCGGGTACTGCATTGAGTGCAACAGCAAATTCACTTTATTGGAATACTTCAATGTTGAATTTTTCCGAAAGTAAAGGAGAGATCGCTGTTTCTTATACTCCATGGTTACGGCAATTAACGAATGATATTCACTTATCATACTTGTCAGGTTATTATAAGGTGAATGAACGTCATTCTATTGGAGGTGCTTTGCGTTATTTTAGTTTAGGAGAGATTACGTTCACTGATGCAGCGGGAGAGATTATTCGTGATGATAAGCCAAGTGAATTTGAAATCACTGCTGGTTATGCATTTAGAACATCAGAACGTACGAGTGTTGGTTTGAATGGTAAATTTGCTTACTCTAATTTAACTGGTGGGTTGCCTGTTGCGGGGGTGAATACGAAAGCAGGAATTGCAGGTGCGGCTGACATTTCATTTACGTATTATAATGATGATTCTCGCATCGGCGGATTGAAAGGAACCTACACTTTTGCCACTACAATCAATAATATTGGAAATAAAATAAAGTATACTGATGAGGGGTCCAATGCGCCAGGAGATTTTATTCCAATGAACTTGAAAATTGGAAATGCTTTCAAGGGCAATTTTGATAAGTATAATAGTTTGACGCTTTCTGTAGATATTCAGAAATTACTAGTTCCAACGCCTGCCTATTATGATGTAGATGCCAATGGAGATTATGTTATGATGTCTGGAAAGAGTAGTGATGTTGGTACAATTTCAGGGATGATTCAATCTTTCTATGATGCACCAGGCATTGTGGCTAGAGACGATGCAGGAAATTACATTCAGAATGCTGATGGTTCTTATGAAATTGTGAGTGGATCTAAGTTTAAGGAAGAGCTTTCCGAAATAAATATAGCTGCTGGTCTAGAGTATTGGTATAATGATATTGTTGCGATTCGTGGAGGGTTCTTCTATGAAAATAAAAACAAAGGGGCACGTCAATACTTTAATATTGGTGCTGGATTTAAGTATAATAAGTTTGGGATAGATATCTCATATCTAGCTGCTTTGAAAAGACAGAATCCTTTGGCAAATACATTACGATTTACACTGTATATGACATTTGATGGAAATTCATCTGTATCATCTGACGCAAAACCGGATTAACAATGAATTTGAGGATTGGATATGGGGTAGATGTTCATCGTCTTGCTCCCAACATACCATTAATTATTGGGGGTGTTGCGATTCAATCTGAGCTTGGCGCTGTAGGTCATTCAGATGCTGATGTTTTGTTGCATGCGATCTGTGATGCATTGCTTGGGGCAGCGAATCTACGTGATATTGGTTATCACTTTTCGGATAGAGATCCTAAGTATGCAGGTATAGATAGTAAGATCCTATTGTCTGAAGTCATAAAATTAATTGATGAAAAGGGCTATTATGTGGTTAACTTGGATTGTACTGTAATTCTTGAAAAACCAAAGCTTAATCCTCATATATCAGAAATGCAAAAGGCAATCGCATCTATCCTTAAAATTGAAATTGATGCGGTCTCGATTAAAGCTACGACGCACGAATTGGTTGATTCTTTTGGAGAATCACGTGCTGTGAAAGCTTATGCTGCTTGTCTTTTGAATAGATAGATAACTGATTTGTCCCCCTATTTCTTAAACAGATATCTGTATATTTGTTTATTCAAAACTGAATAATGGAAACTACCTCAAATTATAAAAATAGAGAAGCGCTGCTTGAATTGTATAACAAGCCACTACTGGAGCTAGTATTTGAAGCAGCTACAGTGCATAGACAGAATCATAATCCAAGAGAAGTTCAGATGTCTTCGTTGTTGAGTATTAAAACTGGTGGATGTTCTGAAGATTGTGGATATTGTCCGCAAGCGGCACGTTATAGTACAGGTGTTGACGCGCATAAGTTGATGTCAGTTGATTCAGTTGTTGAGCAAGCAAAGAATGCTAAGTCAAATGGATCATCTAGATTGTGTATGGGGGCAGCTTGGAGAGAAGTACGAGATAATAAGGACTTTGATAATGTGATTGAGATGGTACAAGCAGTTAACGACCTAGACATGGAAGTTTGTTGTACGCTTGGGATGATGAATGAGGATCAGGCCAAACGACTTAAGAATGCAGGGTTGTTTGCTTACAACCATAATCTTGATACGTCAAAGGATTATTATAAAGATGTTATCTCGACGCGCGAGTACGAAAATCGCCTTGATACAATTGAAAATGCTCGGAAAGCTGGGATTTCAGTTTGCTCTGGTGGAATCATCGGAATGGGGGAGGCAGTTGAAGATAGAATTGGGTTGTTGATGAGTTATATGGAAATGGAAACTCCGCCTGAATCGATTCCTATTAATGCTTTAGTTGCTGTAGAAGGCACACCAATGGAAGAGCAAAAACCTATAGAGCAATGGGAGATGATTAGAATGGTCGCTACAACAAGAATTGCGTTTCCAAAATCTGTTGTACGACTTTCAGCAGGAAGAACCAAAATGAGTTTAGAAGGACAGGCGCTTTGTTTTATGGCAGGCGCGAGTTCTATCTTTGCAGGGGATCAATTATTGACCACCCCAAATCCGGAATTCAATCAAGATAAAGAGATGTTTAGTATTCTTGGATTGATTCCTAAAGAAGCATATGCTGAGGGTGAGAAGCCTGAAAGTATTCCAGATCCGATCATCGAGGAACGTAAGCGAAAGGAAGCAGCACGTGCTAAAGAGTTGCGTGTAGCGCGTGAAAAATTGAAAGAAGAAGGATTTGAACCAAGAAAGGTGTCGACTGTTGATAGCCTGTAATGGATCAAAAGCTTATAAATAAAATTGAAAGACGAAGGGAAGAGGGGACATTGCGTTCCCTTTCTCATTTTGAAGAGTATATTGATTTCTTTTCTAATGACTATTTAGGCATGGCAAAAGAATCATTCAAAAATGACGTTGGAATTCTTGGTGGTACTGGGTCTCGTTTGATTTCGGGGACAACAAAAAGTATCTTGCTATCGGAGCAGTTATTAGCGGATTTTTTTTCTGCAGAGGCTGGTTTAATGTTCAATTCTGGATATGACGCTAACATAGGTTTTTTTAGTTGTGTACCTCAACGTGGTGATACAGTTTTGTACGATGAATACATACATGCTAGTGTGCGTGATGGTCTTAGGATGGGTTTTGCCAAAGGGATTTCTTTTAAGCACAATGATCTTCAAGATTTACAGGAGAAATTAGAGAAATCTGTTGGTGTGATTTACGTAGCTGTAGAAAGTTTATACTCCATGGATGGAGATTTGTCTCCTCTACGCGGGATTGCTGATCTCTGTAAAAAGTATAAGGCATATTTGGTAGTAGATGAAGCGCATGCTGCGGGTGTTTTTGGTGAAGATGGGAGAGGTTTAGTAGGAGCACTAAACATGGAAAAGGATGTATTTGCACGATTGGTTACTTTTGGGAAAGCTTACGGATCACACGGAGGTTGCGTGCTTGGCGGAAAGAGGCTCGTTGAATATTTGACTAATTTTGCTCGATCATTTATTTATACCACAGCGTTGCCTGTGGCTGTATATCTTAGGAATGCATACGTCGTTAAAAGTTCTCTGATTCAAGAGCGTAAAGAAAAATTACAGCAAATCCTAGAATTCTTTAGAACTAGTTATACTAGTCAGCTATTGATTTCTGAAGTGAATTCACCTATTCAAATTTTGCAAGTTGGAGATGTGGATAAGACAAGGGGTATTGCTCAACGACTACATCAATTAAATATCGCAGTTAAACCTATTTATTCACCTACGGTGCCAATAGGTAAAGAACGTCTTCGATTGTGCTTTCATTCATTCAATACGAAGAAAGATGTCGATATCTTGCTGAAAGGGTTAGATATTTGATAAAAGAAAAGGTTGAATCTCTAAAAATAATAACAGCTATGCGTTCACTTTTCGTTTTACTCTTTTTATTTCATAATTCTTGTTTGTTTTCACAGACTCAGGATAGTTTGTTAATCACTCTTGGTGAAAGTACATTTGATGCTAAGGAGGTGTTAACAAACCGTATAATTCCTTGGGATTTAGTTTGGGGGGACGATAGTACTCTTTGGTTTACGGAGAAAACTGGTGGAATCTATAGATTGGATACAGAATCCTCTGAATTACATGAAGTTGGTGTTGTAGATGAAGTCTACGTTTCTCCACGAGAGAATGCTGGAATGCATTCTATGTGTTTTCATCCTCAATGGCCAGATTCTTCTTATTTATTTGTTCATTACGTTTATGTGCCAAACTACTCAAAGTTGGTTAGGTTTAGTATTGATCGAGAGACTAAGAAAATGAGCTCTGCAACGTGTATTATTGACAGTATCCCTGCGGAACGCTCTCATAACGGATCAAGAATGATAATAGATTCTACGGGAAATATTATGATGAGTATGGGGGAGGCATATCAATTTCAACAAGCACAAGACATATCGAAACTTGGGGGTAAAATTTTACGCTTTACGCCTTGGGGAAGTATTCCAAAAGACAATCCTTTTCCTGATAGTTATACTTGGAGTTATGGTCATCGAAATCCACAGGGCCTCGTTTTGGCAGAAAATGGTATTCTATATTCTTCAGAGCACGGCCCGTCTACAGATGATGAAATCAACATAATAGAGAGGGGAAAAAACTATGGATGGCCGAGAGTGAACGGCTTTTGTGATATAGAAAGAGAAAAATCATTTTGCGAAGAGAATCAGGTTATTGAGCCGATTTGGGCATTTACACCAACTTGTGCACCTTCTGGTTTGACTTATTATTCGGGAGAATATTTTCCTGAGTTGGACAATCATTTATTACAGTGTTTTCTGAAAGTTAAAGCACTTTGTGTTCTGAAATTAAGTGAGAATGGAAGAACTGTTGATGACTTGGTGAATTATTTCGAAAACGATTACCTCCGTTTGAGGGATGTTGAAGTTGCTACTGACGGGTCCATTTATTTATCTACTTCAAATAGGGAAAAAACCCTTCCCCCAGTTAAGCCAAATGATGATAAGATTATTCATATTACTAACCTAGAAAGAACAAGTAGAATTCCAGTTTTTGAATCGATTGAAGTTAATGGGAATACTATACGGGTGAAGTCGAACGCAAAATCAGAGGGAAAAATGAGACTTACTACTTTCTATGGTGGTGTCTTGAAAGAAGTGAATGTTCCCATCAAAAACAGTGTGGATTTACTCTATACTTTTGATGAGCCAAATGTATACTGGTTAAAGTTTATTCAAGAAGGACGTATCGTTACAAAAATGATACGGGTAGAAAAAGATTTAATTCGATAAGAGTGTTGCTCTGGTTATTGTTCATTAGTTAAATGACTTCATTGAATTTCTGAAAGGGCGAATTTTAGTTTTGAAAGTGAAAAAATTATCTTAGTGGGGTATCTTTGATGTTATAATGATCTTATTTGAAACAAACAGATTGATTGTACGGTATCTCAATGAATCGGATTGGGATTACTTCAAGGAATTATTGAATGCCCCAGAGATTATTGAACCAATACCTCAGAAGCCTTTTACGATTGAAGAGGTAAAGGAAAAGTTCAATCAGAATCTTGATTTTGACGATTCTATCGATCCTTTGCGCAGGTATGCCTGGGCAGTTTGCATAAAAGGAAATGATGAGGTGATTGGTCTTTGTTTATTTTTAGTTAATGAAGATGGTGATCGAGAATTGGCTTATAGGTTTCGTAAGAGTTTTTGGGGTAATGGTTTCGGGACAGAAATGACAAAAGGATTGATTGACTTTAGCTTTAGTTCACTCAATTTATCAAAGGTTACAGCCGATGTGACAATTGGCAATCTTGCTTCAATGAAAATTCTGGAGAAATTCTTAAAGCCAGAGAGGGATTTCTACAATTCGCGTGATAAATGCATGGATCGACGATATGTATTGTACAAAAAGGACTTGTAATCGGGGCTAATTCATCACGGTAATCCTACTTCGCTTTATTGCGTTTCCCCTATAAAGCTAAGTGCTGGTATGGATAGCAGAATTATTGGTTTCATGCCGTTCAGAAGTAAAAGCTTTAAAAAAAAGCCGTACAATCAAAATTGTACGGCTCAGCATTTATATATGCTTGTTTATTTTTTTGTGTCTACTTCAACAGATGCCATTTCTTCAGACTGGTATTCTCCAGCGTCAAGTTTAGCTTTCATTGTAGTGAATGTTTCAATTGTGTACGCTACATCTTCTAATGTATGCGCCGCTGTTGGTATCAAACGTAACATGATTACATCTTTAGGTACAACTGGGTAAATCACAATTGAACAGAAAATATTGTAGTTCTCACGAAGATCAAATGTTAAGTTTGTTGCTTCTGCTAGGTTTCCTTCTAGGAATACAGGCGTCACGGCAGAATTAGTTACACCGATATCAAAACCAGCATCGACCAACCCTTTTTGTAGTGCTGAAGCGATCTTCCAGAGTTTTTCTTTATGCTCTGGTTGATCTCTTAATAGTTCTAAACGCTTTCGTGCACCAACAACCAATGGCATTGGAAGTGATTTAGCAAAAACTTGTGAGCGCATATTGTAGCGCAAGAATTCAATTAATTGTTCGTCACCACAAATAAAAGCTCCAATTGAAGCCATTGACTTGGCAAACGTTCCGAATAAGACATCAATTTCATCATGAACACCTTGTTCTTCTCCAGAGCCTTGTCCTCGCTCACCAACAGTTCCAAAACCATGGGCATCATCAACAAATAATCTGAAGTCGTATTTTCCAGACTTTCTGAATTCAACGATTTCCTTCAGTTTTCCTTGGTCTCCTGCCATTCCGAAAACCCCTTCTGTAATTACAAGGATTCCGCCGTTAGATTGATCAACTATCTTTGTAGCACGTTCCATTTGCTTGTCAAAACTTTCCATGTCATTGTGTTTAAACACAAAACGCTTTCCAGCATGTAGACGCATACCGTCTAGAATACAAGCATGAGATTCACTATCGTAAACAATAACATCGTTTCGGTCTACAATTGCATCAATTGCTGAAACCATTCCTTGGTAACCAAAGTTTAGAAGAATGGTGTCTTCCTTATCCATGAATTCAGAAAGCTCGTTCTCTAATGCTTCGTGCATACTTGTTTGACCTGTCATCATACGTGAACCCATAGGATAAGCTAATCCCCATTCAGCAGCCGCATCGGCATCTGCCTTACGTACTTCTGGATGGTTTGCTAGACCGAGGTAGTTGTTCACTGACCAAACCAAACACTCTTTTCCGCGGAAGATCATTTTATTTGAAATCTCACCCTCTAATTTAGGGAAAGTGAAATAACCATGAACTCCTTTCGCGTGTTGTCCTAATGGACCTCTGTTTTTTTTAATCTTATCAAATATGTCTTGAGCCATACATGTGTTTTTCGAGTCATTTATTCCGATAACCTACGGAAGGCCTTGACTCTTAATTTCGCCCCAAAAGTAGTGTATTTTGATCAATGAATCCCAAAGAACAAGGCTTTTTATCAACAAATTGGGTGTGGATCGAGACTATAAATTTTGATCTAATAAGTAAAGGAATGAAGCAATTGCGGCACATCCGAGCTCAAGTTCTCTTTTATTGACATTTTCAAATACATCGCTCGGCGCGTGATGAAAATCGAAATATCGCTGAGAATCAGGGATAAAACCGAATAGAGGTATACCTTCGAATTGCTCTTTTAATGGGTTAATATCTACTCCTCCATAGCCCTTCTCAAATACATGTAAATCATATTGTGTGAGTTTTGCTTCAAAAGATTTTAATAATTCAATATGAATATCAGATCCATCACAACTAAATCCACGTGGAGCGAACCCACCACGATCACTCTCTACTGCAGCTATGTGATTCTCATGCTTCTGTTCTTTAGCCCAGGTAGCATATGTCTTTCCTCCACGGTTTCCATTTTCCTCATTCATAAAGAATACCAATCTCAAGGTGTTCTTAGGTTTATAATCAATGATTTTTAAAATACGCAGAGCTTCTAAGCAATGTATAATCCCAGCTCCATCATCGTGAGCGCCTTCTCCAGTATCCCAAGAATCAAGATGTCCTCCGAAAGTGATAATGTTATCCGGATTTTCTGAGCCAATCATTTCACCAATTACATTATAGGAAGTTTCATCAGGAAAATCTCTACAATCCATTTCAAGAACGAACTTGGCCTTTTGGACTTCAAGTATTTTGGATAAACGATCTGCATCCAAGGTGGATAAGGCAGCGGCCGGTATTTTTTGAACGCTATCCACGTAGTACATGCCGCCTGTGTGAGGGTGTTCATCAACGGGTAATCCTAAAGATCTAATTAGAACTGCCTTTGCGCCAACGTTTGCCGCTTCAATGGCGCCAAGTCCCCGCATTGGCCAACAACCTCCATAAGCTTTAAAGGTATTTATTTGTTGCTCATCCATTGGTTGGTTAATGAACACAATTTTTCCTTTTGTTGTTTCGTCTGATTTGAGGTTCTTTAATGCTTCAAGTGATTGAAATTCTATAATTTCTCCTTCGAGAATCCCATCTGTTCCTATTGATCCTCCTAATGCTAATAGATTGACTTTACTGAGGCTTCCATTTTCAAGTTTAATCCAACCAGCTTCCTTGGTTCCACGCTCCCAATGTGGGACTTGAATTTCTTGCAAGTATACTTTGTCAAAGGAATATCCTTCCATTTTTTGCTTTCCCCACTCTACAGCCATGGCTGCTTCTGCTGAACCAGAAATCCTAGCTCCTATGTCTTTGCATAAACTTCGTAAATCTTGATGTGAATTACCATGAGAAAGGGCTTCATTGTATATATTTCGAATGATCGTGGAGTCACTTTGAGAAAAAGCAAGGGGTATTTGGCTTAGAAGACAAAAGAAAATAAGCGCACGCATAGACAGTTTTTTTTTGACGAAGTTAAAATAATCTTCTTTTACTAAGACGTCGTCTTGCCCTAGCTTTATTTGTTGTGTAGTCATATTGTTCAGAGACTACTGTTGTAATATTGGCAGAAGTACGTTGCAAGTTAATCGTCGTGTGTTTCAGGGAAATTCGTGATATTTAATAAATCTTGTGTACTAATTTATAGGCTAATTTCATTCTAATTGAAAATGAAAAGGGTGTATTTCCATCATTCAATTATCTTTGTTAAAAAATCGTATACATGGCATTAAAATGTGGAATTGTAGGTCTTCCGAATGTAGGTAAATCGACCTTGTTTAATTGTCTTTCAAATGCGAAAGCACAATCAGCAAATTATCCGTTTTGTACAATTGAGCCAAACATTGGAACAATATCAGTGCCTGACGAACGGCTAGAGAACTTAGAAAAACTGGTAAAGCCTCAACGTGTGCTGCCAACCACTATGGAAATAGTTGATATTGCCGGATTGGTGAAAGGTGCTTCTAAGGGTGAAGGTTTGGGGAATCAATTTTTAGCGAACATCCGTGAGACAGACGCGATCATTCATGTAGTCCGATGTTTTGATGATGGAAATGTAATCCACGTTGATGGTTCGGTTGATCCTGTTAGAGATAAAGAAGTTATTGATATTGAGCTTCAATTAAAGGATCTAGAAACAATTGATAAAAGAATTCAAGCTTTGAGTCGGATTATTAAATCTGGGGATAAAGATGCGGTAAAAGAATACGATCTCGCAGTCCGTGTTAAAGAAGCGTTGGAAGCTGGTGAATCTGCAAGAACGGTTGATATGGAGCCGTCAGAAGAACCTGTCATGAAAAGTTTCCAATTGATTACCTCGAAGCCAGTAATGTATTTGTGTAATGTAGATGAAGGTTCCGTAAAGAACGGAAATGCTCATGTTGATGCGTTGAAAGAGGCTGTGAAAAATGAAAATGCTGAAGTGCTGGTAATTGGAGCAGCTATTGAATCGGATATTACAGAATTGGAGTCTTATGAAGAACGTCAGATGTTCTTAGATGAACTGGAGCTAACAGAGCCTGGGGTGAATCGCCTTATTCGTTCAGCGTATAAACTTTTGGATCTTGACACCTATTTCACAGCAGGAGAGAAAGAGGTACGTGCATGGACCATTAAGAAGGGGATGACTGCACCGCAAGCAGCAGGTGTTATTCATACTGATTTTGAAAAAGGATTTATCCGTGCTGAAGTAATGAAGTACGAAGATTTTGTTGAGCTAGGAAGCGAAACGGCAGTAAAAGACGCCGGGAAATTTAGAGTTGAAGGAAAGGAATATATAGTTGAAGATGGAGATATCATGCATTTTAGATTTAATGTCTGATAAATTGCACAATTGTTACTAATTTAATAAGAAAAGAATGAGTATAGCAGCGAATAACCCCAATTTGAAATCATGGATAGAAGTGCCTGATAATTCTGATTTCCCAATTCAAAATATTCCTTTTGGAATCGCTAAAACCGAAGGTGATACAGCTCGCGTTGTTACAAGAATTGGAGATACCGTAATTGATTTGAAGGTGCTGTTTGACTTTGGATATCTTGCTGACCTACATTTCGGGCTAGAAGATTTTGATACGGCAACATTGAATGCGATGATGCGAAAAGGAAAGCAAGGTACACGTAATTTAAGAAATAGAATTTCAGAGCTTTTTGAATTTTCAAATAATGATTTACAAGGAAACCATCATCACCTTGAGCAGGCACTTATTGATTTTAAAGATGTGGAGATGATGATGCCGATGCGAGTAGGAGATTATACTGATTTTTACTCGAGTGAACAGCACGCTTATAATGTTGGTTGTATGTTTAGAGATCCCAATAATGCGTTGTTACCAAATTGGAAACATATTCCGGTTGGTTATCATGGGCGTGCTTCTTCTATTGTTATATCGGGAACTCCGATTCATAGACCAAAAGGTCAACAGAAACTCAATGATGATGAACCACCAGTGTTTGGGCCGTGTAAACTTCTTGATTTTGAATTAGAAATGGGTTTTGTTACTTATCAAGGTAAGCCACTTGGAGACTCTATTTCTACAAAAGAAGCGGATGATTATATTTTTGGAATGTGTTTGTTCAATGATTGGTCAGCACGTGACATCCAAAAGTGGGAGTACGTTCCGTTGGGGCCATTCTTAGCTAAGAATTTTGCTTCTCATGTTTCTCCTTGGATTGTAACATTGGATGCCCTTGAACCATTCAGAGTTTCAGGACCTATTCAAGACCCAAAAGTACTTCAATACCTTGAATATTCTGATGACAAGCATATTGATATTAATTTAGAAGTTGCTATAAAACCAGAGAATTGCGAAGAGAAAACTGTGTGTCATTCAAATTATAAGCACATGTATTGGAATATGAATCAACAATTGGCTCACCATACAGTGAATGGTTGTAATATCAATGCAGGTGATCTTATGGCTTCGGGAACGATTTCTGGTGGAGAAGAAGGAATGTTTGGTTCGATGTTAGAGATTTCTTGGAAAGGAACGAAGCCAGTTCCAATGCCTGACGGAACAGAGCGTAAATTTATCAATGATAATGATACAGTGATTATGCGGGGTTATAGTGAGAAGAACGGTGTCCGTGTTGGTTTTGGAGAAGTAAAAGCAAAAGTTTTGCCTGCAAAATAAATGAGCGACGGACTTACAAATATTGATCTGGAACGGGAGCGAAAGGAAATATTAAATGCCTTTCGTGGGTTATTGCGTACCCATAAGGATAGAAGTAAGGAGGATACTCGGAGCATTCGTAAAGCATTTGATGTCGCTGTCGAGGCACATAAGGAAATGCGCCGTAAATCTGGTGAACCCTATATTTATCATCCTATCGCCGTAGCACGAATTTGTGCAGAAGAAATGGGGTTAGGTACTACTGCGATTATTTGTGCATTGCTGCATGATACAGTAGAAGACACCCATATTACCTTAGATGATGTCGAAGATCTTTTCGGTGAGAAAATTCGAATGATCATTGATGGACTGACTAAAATCCCTGAAGTTTTTGATGAGACGGCATCAGTTCAAGCGGAGAATTTCCGTAAGATGGTCCTGACGATATCGGATGATATTCGTGTGGTGCTAATTAAGCTTGCAGATCGTCTACATAATATGCGTACACTATCTAGTATGCGCCATGATAAGCAGATAAAGATTGCTTCAGAAACAAAGTTCTTATATGCACCGTTGGCACATCGCCTTGGATTGTATTCGGTGAAAAGTGAATTGGAGGATTTGGCTCTTCGATATACGGAACCAGAAATTTTTCAAGACATTGAATCTAGTTTGAAGTCAACGAAGGATGTGCGTAATCGTTTCATACGAAAATTTACACACCCGATTCGTGAGGCCTTGTCTAATGAAGGTTATACATTTAAAATCAAAGTGCGAACAAAGTCGATTTCTTCTATATGGAGAAAAATGAAGGAGAAAGGCGTGCCTTTTGAGGAAGTCTACGATGTATTTGCAATTCGCATTATTGTTGATGCGGTAGAGGAACAAGAGAAGTCTGATTGTTGGAGAATATATAGTATAGTAACCGACTTTTATCAGCCTAGCCCTGATCGATTGCGTGATTGGATTTCTACACCAAGAGCGAATGGCTATGAGTCTTTGCATACAACCGTGATGTCGCCAACAGGGAAGTGGGTGGAAGTTCAAATCCGTTCAAGTCGAATGGATGAAATTGCAGAAAAGGGACTAGCTGCCCATTACCGTTATAAAGAATCAAAAACTAAAGAATCAAAGTTTGATAGATGGATTTCTGAAATCCGCGATTTGCTTGAGAATCCTGATGAAAATGCAATGGATTTTATTGATGAATTCAAATTGAATTTGTTCACCGATGAGATTTATATTTTCACTCCAAGGGGAGATTTACGCGTTTTGCCAAGCGGTGCGACGATTTTAGATTTTGCATATGATATTCACACTGATATCGGTGATAAATGTATTGGAGCTAAGGTGAATAACCGTTTAGTCCCATTAAGTCATCAATTGACAAGTGGGGATCAGGTAGAGATTATTACCTCTTCGAAGCAAAAGCCTAATGAGGAATGGACACGATTTGTTGTTACAGCTCGTGCGAGACACAAGATAAAATCTTCACTTAACGAGGAACGGAAGAATATTGCCCTTGATGGGAAAGAGATTTTAGAACGTAAATTCAAGCAGCACAATATCCGTTTTACATCCGAGAACCTTACGGTGTTAAAAAAGTTCTACAAGCTTCCAACGGTAACCGAAGTGTACTTTAGAATCGCTAAGGGGAAATTGGACCTTAAAAAGCTTCGAGAAATAGAGAGCATTGGGGGGATATTGAAACTGGAGAAACTCGTCCCTCGAAAAAAGAAAAGTTCAAGTGCTGATGTTTTTTCACAGGTTGATAGTAAGAAGGACACACTGCTTATTGGAGATGATTTTAAAAATATCGATTATAAAATGGCAGTTTGCTGTAATCCTATACCGGGAGATAAGGTTTTTGGTTTTATTACGATTAATGATGGGATTAAAATCCATCGATATAGTTGTCCGAATGCAGAGCATATGCAGTCAAAAATGGCCTATAGATGTATCAAAGCGACCTGGAAGAATACTGAACTGAAGGAGAATATTGCAGCAATTACTGTATATGGAATTGATCGATTGGGTATCGTAAATCGTTTGACTGAAATAATTTCAAATCAGCACAACGTCAATATGAAATCTATTTCATTTGAAACTGATGATGGGATATTCGAAGGGAATATGAAAGTCATGGTATATGATACAGAACATTTGGAGCAATTAATGCATAAGTTTGAGCAAGTAGAAGGCGTTCAGCGGGTTGTACGTAAAGTAGAGGCGGGTTAATGGTGATTTGTTCTTCTTTAAAACTATGTCTTGCGTAATAATTTATGAATCATTGAAGATATCTGTACTATTCGACTTAATAGTATAATTACGTCTAGCGATATTAAAAGAGTTGTTGTGGAATATTTCATTCGTCTCAAAAAGATAAAGCTGAATTTTACTATTCACTGATATTTTGTACATTTAGCAAGCTATATGCATTTTATGAGAACACTATTACTACTTCTAATTGCCTCTTTTGGTTTTATTACTGATTCTTTTGCCGATGATTTTTGGACGGCTAAAGCTAGCTATGGAAGCTTTGGTAGACATAGGGCGGTTGCTGTTGGAATAGGGACCAAGGCGTACGCTGGAATGGGACACACCAATGGAGATGGCTCTGATGAGTGGTATTCTGAATGGTGGGAATTTGATCCTGCTACTAATAGTTGGGCACAAAAAGCAGATTATATTGGAAATAATGGAAATGGGGACCAGGATTTAACTGCCATTGGAATTGATGGTATCGGTTATGTTGGTCTAGGACAGTTTGGAAATGCTAATCACTATAAATACGAGCCAGCAACTAATACTTGGACGCAAATAGCGGATGCTCCTTCTGGTTCATTTTCGAATACAGATCCTTTTGTTATTAATGGTAAAGGATATTACCCTGATCAATTTAATGATACGTTATATAGGTTCGATCCTGTCGCGGACACTTGGACCACTATTGGGATTATGCCGGCAGCAGTTGGGCATCGTGACGGTACATTTGTTATTGGCTCGAA
>NODE-272-length-18851-cov-8.33316_pt1 | contig 18851 bp, 17 predicted proteins | sample MGYA00139097_ERZ477577 | MGnify/ENA metagenome assembly ERZ477577
ACCTGTAACCCTCAGAGCCGAAATCTGATGCGCTATTCAGTTGCGCCACGGGGCCATTTTTGCTGATAGTTGGTATATGATAACAACTAATCACACAAAAGTAATACGGATTATCAATTCAGCAAGTAACTGAACAAATTGTTTGTGTTTGACGCTAAATCCAATAAATTTGAACTTTGCCCGTTATTAGCCTAGAATAATTGATAATGCGACTACTTATATCATTTCTTTTCTTGTCCCTTGGACTGTCTGCACAAATAGGCACCGGCCAATGGCGGTTACATGTTCCTTCGAACAATGCAATAGGCGTTGTGGCACAAAATGACCGTGTATTTGCGGCCTTTGGGAATGGTGTCGCAGAATATGAGTACTCCTCTGGAGAATTAAGTATATGGGATGCTGTTAACTCTTTATCCGATATTTCATTATCGTGCATAGGATACAGCTCTTCCAATGATGCCGTGTTTATTGGTTACGAGAATGGAAATATTGATCGAATTAAAGAAAATGGATTGGTGAACATACCAGCGATTACTTTAGCTCAAATTCAAGGATCCAAGCGAATCAATAGTTTTGTGGACTATGGGGGTTATATATATGCGGCTACGGGCTTTGCAATTGTAAAGATCGATCCGGTGAAAAATGAAGTACGCGACACGTATTATCCAACGAATGGAAATCAAGGGATTGTAGATGTAGCTTTTCATAATGATTCAATTTATGCCCTGACTGAAGATAAAATGTATCGTGGTTTCGCTAGTAATATTGCTTTAGCGGATCCAGCGCAATGGGTGATTGACACACGAATTCCTGAGTTAACGCAAAATGCATACACTAACTTAGAGACAGTTGGTGACAGCCTGTATTTATTGTTCAATGATGACTTATATGGCTCTGATACGGTATATTGTGTTCGTCAGAATGTTATTGCTCCCGTAGCTGTACAACCATTTTCTGAAATAAAAACAATAGATGAGGTAGAGGGCCGTTTGGCGGTGAGTTATCCAGAAGCGGAGATTATTTACGCTGGAGATTACGGCATTTTCAATTATATTGGAAGCTATCCTTTTGGAGGAAAAGCAAATGTAAATGATATCGTTTTCAACAACGGTACTTATTGGTTAGCTGATGAATATGCGGGTCTGATTAAATATGAGAATAATTCTACGGCAGAGATCATTTCTTTTGTTGGTCCACCAAATAAAGACTTTTTCAATTTAGACTGGAGCAATGGAAAATTGGCCGTGGCTTCGGGTAGGCTAGTCGACCAAGACGGGAATACATACACGAGGACTGGGGTCTATACATTTGAAGATGAAGCTTGGGTTTTGAGTAACCCGAGTGAATTGGACATGTGGAAGAATCAGGAGATATGGGATTTTTCATGTATTTCTGTGAATCCTATTAACAAGGAGTTAGCAGCGGGAACCTACTCTAAAATTCCTTTATCAATATTGAATGAAAATGGGATTGTTACGGATACGATCACGTCTTTCAATTCTCCATTAGAGCTCACGAGTCTTGGGAATGGTAAGACTTATCTTTCAGATGTCACTTACGACGACGAAGGTAATCTTTGGGTGTTGAATGCCTATTCGAATAAACCTCTCAAAGTATATGACAAAAATGGAGCGTGGTATGAGTTTGATACAGGAACAGCATCAAAAAGCAGGCATGCTGGTAAGCTAGTTGTCGATTATCAAGGGAATAAATGGTTCGCAATTTCTGGAGCAGGATTATACGGCTATAAGGATAATGGAACGATTTCTTCATTGAATGACGATGAATATGTTTTGTTGAATTCAGGCGAGAATACTGGGGCGTTGCCTTCAAATCAAGTGACTGCAATTGCGGTCGACTTTGACAATGAAATTTGGATAGGGACAGACAATGGATTTGCAGTTTTGTACAATTCTGATGGTGCTTTTGGAGCAGGTTACGGGGACTATAATGCACAAAGAATTAAGTTAGAGTTTGAAGGGAATGTGGAATACGTACTGGGAGCAACAAGTATCACAGACATAGAGGTTGATGGAGCGAACAGAAAATGGTTTGGGACAGCGAATGCTGGAATCGTTTTGCTTTCTGCAGATGGTCTTGAAATTATTGAACAACACACTGCGGAGAATTCACCCTTGATTTCTGACAACATTCTCGATTTAGAATTAGATCAGAAGACAGGTGAATTGTTCATTGTTACTGATAAAGGGTTGATTTCTTACCGTACTGATGCGACGTATGAAGGAGAAGATTATGACGATGTTACAATTTTTCCAAACCCAGCTCGTCCTGAATTTGACGGTCCAATAACGATTCAAGGAATTCGCTATGATTCTGATGTACGTATCACGGACGTAGCAGGTAACTTGGTATATCAAACGACTTCAAATGGTGGGACGGCAACTTGGAATGGCAGAACGCTTATGGGGGATAAAGTCGCTACAGGCGTATACTTGATCTGGACAGCGCCGAATAATCCTGAGGTAAAAGGAAGAAAAGTAGGAAAGGTACTTGTGGTCAATTAGATTTATGGTAATCGAAAAATCATGAAAGAGACCGACAAAGGAATCTTCCTGCAAAGAACTGTCTATTCAGATTCCAGTCTTATCGTTACGTTTTTCACCTTTAAAGGTGGTCTTCAAAAGTTTATTTTTCGCGGCGGAAAGAAGAAAGCCCACAACATTTTCCCAATGTCTGTTTCAGAGCTTTCTTATTATGGCCGTAAAGAGAGTGATTTACTCAATTTGACTAGCGTGGAGAGTGTTCGTCCACAGACGTTTCAATTCAACCCTGTGAAAGGAGCGATTGCATTTTTCATGGCAGAGACCTTGCGTAAATGCATTGCACAAGGGCAAGAAGATCCCGATTTCTTCCACTTCATTGAGAATGCCGTTTTGGACCTTGAAAACAGAGAAAACGTTACGTTATTTCCTTTGGAGTTTTTGATAGAGTGTAGCGAAGCACTAGGCTTCAAACCATTGTGTGACACCCCATCTGCCTGTGTTTTTAATTTGGATGCTGGTATTTTTCAGAGGTCTTCGAGTACCATTGAGAGAACGTACCTAGGAAAAGCTGTTGATCTGATAAAAGAAATAGTTCAAAATAATAGAAGCGCTGAAATCCACGAAAGATCAGAACGCGAAGAGGCGCTGGAAATCATGTTACACTATTTTAGAATTCATGTTCCTAGGTTTGATAAACTCGAATCTTATGAGATAGTAAGGGAAGTCTTACGGGCATAGAAGTGTAGGGTACAAAAAAGCCCGACTTTCCAGCCGGGCTTGCATTATTTTATTGAGATATTATTCCGCCTCTGGCGATTTCTTTGGCTCCTTAATAAAAACCTCAGTTAGATTAAGACTTTCCATTGAGTTAGCCTTAAAGTCTCTAATACGAGCATTAATCATCACGATATGATCATCTGTCATGATTGGCATAATTGCCGCCTCATCAATGATCATCTGATCACATATTACAAATAATTCAGTACGCTTCTCAGCGTCGGATTCAAGAATTGCTTTTTCGTATATAGCATCATAGGCATCACTTTGGAATTTAAAGCGATTCATCATGGACGTTTGACTTGTTATGTTGCCGCCATAGAACATAGCCAAGAAGTTTTCAGGATCTGGATAATCGGCAATCCAACCTGCTCTCCAAATTTTCGCTTTTCCACTGTTAACAGCTGCTTGGCGTTCATCAATTGAGCAAAGGACAATGTTCAAGTCAACATTGATGTTTTCCTTAATTTGTGATACAAACGCTTGACACATTTTGTGAACTGGTGAACCTTCAACCGCATTTACATAGAAGTCGAGTTTTGGGAAATTCTTTCCATCTGGGTAACCAGCTTCACTCATCAAAGCTCTTGCTTCTTCTGGGTTAAACGTATGTCCCTTAACTTCTTCGGTTGGATAGTTCTTCATAGCTGGCACGAAACCATTTGTTGCCGCCCAACCTTCTCCTTCTAACCAGGTATCGATAATGTTTTCTCGGTCAATCGCAATATTGAAAGCCTTGCGAACACGAATGTCTTTGAATTCTTCACTTTCGTTAGCCATAGCAATGTATGTCATACTCATACTTGACTCAGACTCAACCTTGTGCTTAATATTTTTTCCTTCTTGTGCCTCCTTTAAGGTTCCAAGAATGTGCTCAATTTCTTCAACCGGAATTTCCAATACGAGGTCAATTTCTGCTTTTCTGAAAGCCAATAGCTCGCTTCGCTTATCATCCGTGTAAGTCATGATAACTTTACTTAAAAACGGAAGCTGATTTCCTAATTCATCCTTTCTCCAATAATCGTTGTTACGTTTCAAAACGATTTTTGCATCAGACATAGACTCAAGGGCAAATGGACCTGTTCCCACCGCATGTTTGTCGATATCTTTACCGTATTTATCCCAAGCTTCTTTTGGGAAGATCCCTAAACTTTGGTGTGTTAATAGGTTTTCAAATCCCGAGAACGAATTCTCCAAGGTAATTTTGATGGTGTAATCATCAACAACTTTAATACCATCAACACCTTTTTCTGGAAGTGAAGTTTCTGATTTCTTGTTGAAATCTGTACCGCCTTTAATTCGGTTCACCAATAAATAACCAATGTGATTTAAATCCAATCCAGAACAAGCTAAATCCAACGAGAATTTGACATCATGAGCGTCTAATTCGTGACCATCACTTAAGCAATCATCTTCATGAAATTTTATCCCTTTACGAATTTTGAATGTATATACTTTTGCGTCGTCACTTACTGTAAAACTCTCTGCTACCGCAGGAACTACCTTCATCGTTTGAGGGTCAAGACGGAGAAGTGGTTCATAAAGCTGACCTACGATTCGAGAAGAGTATTGGTCGGCTGATGAAGTCGGCAACAAAGAAGCAACCTTCTCTGAGGACATGAACTTAAATTCACCACCGTATTTTTTACCACCTACGGCTTCCAGATTGTCAACATCTACTTCGTTGCCAGAGCATGAAGTTAAAGCTAAGCCAGCCAGAACAAAAATTGAAAATAGAGTATAACGCATGACGTAATAATAGTTTGAGATACAAAAATAAAAAAAATAGTGTGCTAAATCGCTTAGTAACCCACTTTATCACGCACTCGCTTGAGTACATCTTGAGCAATTTTACGAGCTTTTTCGGCACCAATGTTTAACGCAGATTCTATTTCATTATGATTATTCATCAAATAAATATAGCGCGCGCGTTGTTCGCTGAAGACATCCATAATGAGTTCGAAAAGGGCCTGTTTCGCATGTCCATAGCCGTAACCACCATTTGAATAGTTATTACGCATCTCAGTGATTTGCTCATTGTTTGCCATTAACTTGTAGATTGCGAAGATGTTGCAAGTGTCAGGATCTTTGGGGTCATCTAAGCCTTTGGAATCCGTTTCAATCGTCATTATTTTTTTTCGCAACTTCTTTTCTGGCAAGAATATGTTAATGAAATTGTCACGAGATTTGCTCATTTTCTCACCATCTGTTCCTGGAATTAACATGGTGTTTTCCTGTAATTTTTCTTGAGGTAAAACGAATGTCTCACCCATTTTCGCATGAAATCGAGAGGCAACATCCCGAGTAAACTCAATATGTTGAAGTTGATCTTTGCCTATAGGGATGATCTCTGCATCGTAGAGTAATATATCTGCGGCCATCAACATTGGATACATGAATAATCCAGAATTAACGTCTTCCAAACGGTCAGCTTTATCTTTAAAACCATGTGCTAGTTGCATTCTGTTGAACGGAAAGAAACAGTTGAGGTACCAAGCTAACTCTGTCACTTCAGGGATATCACTTTGTCTGTAGAAAACAGTTTCATTCACGTCTAATCCAAAGGCGAGCCAAGTAGCGGCCACAGAATACGTGTTTTCTCTGAGCTCTTCTGCATTCTTGATTTGCGTTAATGTATGCAGGTTCGCAATGAATAAAAATGATTCATTATCGGGGTTGTTTGCCATTTCGATTGCGGGAACAATCGCACCGAGGATATTTCCTAGATGAGGTGTTCCGGTACTTTGAATGCCTGTTAGAATGCGTGCCATTTAATATTGAATTTCAAACGAATTTAATGAAATTACAAGGAATATATACACGGTATGGACACGAACATACTAAAGTTCGTAAATTAGCCGCATGAGGATTGTTTTGGGCATACCATCATTACTATGGAAACTGTATATAGCAGTGATTTTTGGTGTGACTGCAATTTTCTATTATCCAATCATTGTCCCCTTTTTATTTAGTGATAACAAGAAGAAAAAGGCATTTAGAATATTTGTGGTTTGGAGCTGGACAGTACGTGTTTTCTGCTTTTATCTTGTTAAGAAAAAGAAGAGTAGTACTCTTCCAGATGGTCCTTATATTATTGTAGCGAATCACGCTTCGTATCTAGACATATTTTTATTGTATTCTATTATGTCGAAGGAACCATTTTTGTTTCTTGGGAAGAGTGAAATCCTGCGTTACCCATTACTTAAAACATATTTTAAGCGCATGAATATTCCTGTGCACAGGTCAAGTGCAATCAAGTCCGCAAGATCATTGGTTGCAGCAGCAAAAGAATCGAAAAAAGGCTGGTCTTTGGTCATCTTCCCAGAAGGAGGGATTCCGGATGTGAACAACCCTAAGATGATTCCTTTCAAAGAGGGCGCGTTTCAATTAGCGAAGAGCCTTAAAGTTCCCATAATACCAATGACTTTCACGAATAATCATAAGTTGTTTTCAGATCCAACTCAGCTTTTTGGTCCTGCACGTCCTGGAGTAAGCCATGTATATATACATCCGTTTATTTCGGCGGAAGAAGTAGAGCGGATGTCACAAAAGGAGCTAAAAGACAAGTGCTTTGCTGTAGTGAATGAACCTCTTTTGGATTGCTATCCTAACTTAAAGTAAGTTGTGTAGTTATTCGGAAAACCAATTGGGAATTTTTACCTTTGTTACCAATGGATATTTCTAACGACATTATTGATCACATTGCGCACCTTGCTCGCCTTGAGTTTGAAGGAGAAAAGAAGGAGGCTATTCGCAAGGATTTGCAACGAATTGTAACTTTCATGGATAAGCTACAAGAAGTAGATACTGGGAGTGTTGAGCCATTGATCTTTATGACAAAGGAAGTAGACCATCTTCGTAGAGACGTACCATTAGTTACGATTACGCAAGAGGAGGCGCTAAAGAACGCACCAAAAAGGGACTCTGATTATTTCAGAATCCCTAAAGTACTCGACAAATAAGTTTTGTTATTGCGCATCGATGAATTCTTCCAATTCATCTTTATCTGAAGAGAAAGTAAACACCCCCATCACCTGATAATAATTTTGCTTATCAACACAGTTCGCGTATGCCGCTTTTGTGAAGGCAAGTTGTTCAGATGAGAAAGTGAACAATCGTGCGATACCCTTTACCTGTCGAGCAGTGAAACGCTTATCCTTAGCAGCGCGTCGTGCTATACGTAGTTGATCGTCAGAAAAGGATTCACGTTGAATGGCTTGCTTCAAATTATCGAAGTCGGCATCACTCAACAAGTACGCACTTCCGTAAAGTGTATTTTGTCCGTACCCTCCAGTATAGTATGAATTCATACCGTTGTTTGAATATGGATTCTGATTTTGATGGTGAGACTCATGGTTGTTGCATCCTGTCCGACAGTTGTTGCAGTTCACACCTCCATATAATGGTGACTCAGAATGGAATTTTAATGAATAGTGACCATGTCTTTGAACAATCTTATATGTTATTCGCTTGTTAGGTCTGACAACAATGTTCCGATTGAAATTGAAATGGTTGTTCGCAGCATAAATCTTTAGGTTGAATAGGCTGTTACCCGTCGCTTGCATTTCTACATTCGATTTTGGATAATAATTTTGATATGCCCCATCCATTATTACATAGAATTGTTCTCCCGAATTCGACAGAATGGCAATTTCTCCTATGTGCGCTCCAAATGAAGCAAAGCTTAGCATGAATGCACTGATGATTGTAAAAAATTTCATAGTCGTTAGATTTAATTATTAGACTATCACCAATTGCAAGCGCTGTGCCACAGAGTTGCTATTAAGAAATATTTAACAAATAAAAACCCTTTACTAAACAGGTTTAGCAAAGGGTTTGCGTCGTTTTGTTTACTTTATAATGCTGCGACTAGCTAAATTCCCAGTTAAACTGATCTAGTTCGCTTACACATGCAGAAAGCAGATCAATGCTTCCTTGGATATCATCTTTGTTTGCCATTTCAATCACCTGATGTAGATGACGAGTTGGGATAGAGACTGCTCCTGCAATCGATCCTCCTTCGGTCATGCGTTGAATTCCTGCTGTATCTGTTCCTCCTGCCGTTAGAATTTCAGGTTGCCATTTGATTTTATGTTTATCAGCAGTTGTTTTCATGAATTTCACCATGCGGTAGTCGCAAATGGTTGAAGCATCCATAATTTTTATCGCAGTTCCTTCACCAAGCTGCGTGATCATTTCATGTTTAGCAGCCCCGGGAAGATCAAAGGCTATCGTCGTGTCTAATCCAAATCCAAAATCTGGATTTACGCGTAATGCAGAAACATTAGCTCCACGGATTCCAACCTCTTCTTGAACTGTGAATACACCATAAATGTCATAGGGAACATCTTTTCCTTTTAGGCCACGAAGTGTTTCTATCAGGATGAATACTGCGAGCCTATTGTCTAGAGATTTACCGTTCACACAATTCCCCATTTCAATGAATTCACGTTCTCTTGTAATGGCGTCTCCAACGGAAACAATTTCTTTTACTTCTTCTACACTCAATCCTGTGTCAATAAAATAGTCCTTCGTTTTTGCAATTTTCGTGCGTTCTTCAGGAGTCATTACATGAATCGGTTTTGAAGCCATAACACCTATAATGTCCTTTTTCCCATGCACAATAACGCGTTGAGCGGTAAGAGTCTTTGGGTCAAATCCTCCAAGTGTATGAAACCGAATAAACCCACTGTCATCAATATGTGTTACAATGAATCCGATTTCGTCCATATGTGCACCAATCATTACTTTCTTATCTCCAGTTCCTCGCTTAATAGCGTACACATTGCCCATGTTGTCCACTTCTACTTCGTCCACTAGGTCTTTCACTTCCCGTATAACGAGTTCGCGTACCTTTTGTTCGAATCCAGGAGCTCCTGGAGTTGTGCATATTTCGTTCAGTAAAGTTGTATTTATCGACATGTTATTTTCTTTGGTTTAAAAATAGTAAAAGACACGCTGAAGATTTCCGTTTATTGACAAAATATTGAGCGAAAGAATGTGAAGAGCATTAAACAGCTGAAATTCAGAAAAGGAAGTTGTATTAACATCGTAATTTGGTTAAATTCGCCACTAATTACTTAAATCAAAATTCATTATTATGAAAAAGCTACTTGTATTAGTTGTCTTTGCCGGAGGGTTGGTTGCCATCTCTTCTTGTAAGAAAGATTGGACGTGTTCATGTGATATTACAACAACAGGAACAATAAACTCTTCTACTTCTGCCGATACCGTGTTTTCAGACATGACAAAATCTGACGCCAAGAGTGAGTGTAATGATTTGGATGGATCTTTTACTGCTTTCGGACAAAGTGTTACAACTGAGTGTGAATTGAAATAATCATTCAGAATGAAATTTTTTAGGAGCCTAAAAGGCTCCTTTTTTTATGTCAAAAATTTCAATTTAGTCATCAGCTGAATTCAGAAAACGTACCTTTGTAAAATGAACAAGTTTATCTTCTTTGTGGTTTTTTTGATCGTAGGGATTTCCGTCACATATTATCTTTTGTTGCCAGAAGAAGAATTACTTCCTGTCATCAATCCAATAGATTTAGAAGAAGAAATGGTTGATCCAGATGTTCTAATGAATAGAACGGGTTATGGGCATACTATTGGAGATTTTTCATTTCAGAATCAGGATGGCAAAACCATTACCCAAAAGGACGTGGAGGGTAAGGTGTATGTTGCGGAGTATTTCTTTACCACCTGTGGTTCTATTTGCCCAATAATGAATAAGGAAATGCAAAGAGTTCATAAGGTATATCAAGCCGAAGAAGATTTCAAAATATTAAGTTTTACTGTTCATCCTGAAGTCGATACGATTGAGCAAATGAAGCGCTATGCTGATGAGCACGGTGCGCGCAGTGATCAATGGCACTTTTTAACTGGGGATAAAGAAGAGTTATATCGGTTAGCTCGAAAGTCCTTTTTTGTATTGAAACCTGCCGAAGCGGAAAACTTGGGCGATGCGGGAAGTGATTTCATTCACACCAACAATTTTGTGCTAGTTGATAGAGAAAGTCGTATTCGTGGATATTATGATGGAACTTCGCGAACAGGAGTTGATTCACTAATTTACGACATAAGCCGATTGTTGAAAGAAGAATAATTCTATCCTTCAGGATCTTCGAGTTCTTTGAGGATTTCATTGACATCCTCCTCTGTAGAGCTAAGCTTCAATTTACAGAACTTGATAAGTTCAGCGGCTCTTTTTACTCGTATGCTTAATTCGTCAACCGAAATCTCACCATCTTCTATGTCTGCAACAATTTGCTGCAACTCCTCAAATGCATCGGTATATTTTAACTCCTCACTCATTGTTATTCTCTTTTTGCGTTATAGTTGATGTTAAAACTAATTTTTCTGTTCTTGTTATTATCTCATCCCCAACTCCCGGCCCAGTGCCTCCACTGAAGGTTTTTCCTTGAAAGCTAGTGATTGAATACCCACGTTTTAATACGTTGATAGGGTTCATTAAACGCACTGAATGTTCAATTTTTTCCAATTCATTTTGGGTGTTTCGTATAACAGACTTTCCATGAATCGGTAATGCCTGCAATGAATTTTGGATTTTTCTATGTTCTTGTTGAAAGAGGTATTTACAAGAACTTGATGATTGTTGTTCTATCCTCCCAATTCTTTCTTTTCGTTCTTGCAAGGCATAAATAAGACCCGTCTTTAGGTTCCTTACATGCCTAATAAGCAGGTGATGATTTTTAGAAATGTATTGTCTCGTCTCATGTTTAAAAGAAAGAGATGCCTGTAGGAATTTAGACCGGTTTAGTTCAACAATACTTTTTGTAAAGAGTCTAATGCTTTTCGCCGCTTCTTTGACAGGTACTGAATAATTGTGGAAAGCCTGAATTAAAAAATCTCCTAATTCTGTTGGGGTGATGGCATTTCTATAAGAGACCATTTCTGCAACAGTTAAGTTGGTTGAGTGTCCTATTCCGGTTAGGATAGGTAATGGAAATGATGCAATTGCTTTACACAAGTTATAGTTATTGTAACATGACATGCCAACCTCGCCGCCGCCACCTCGCACTATTACTACAATGTCGAAGTGATCCTTTACACGATTGATCCGATTCAATTGAGCAATAATAGTATGCTCTGCCTGATCCCCCTGTAATGTTGCCGGGAATAACATTGTGAAAAAAGAATAGTTCCAATCATTTTGCTCAATCACCTTCATAAAGTCAGAAAGTCCCTTACTTGAATCGGCACTTATAATAGCAACACGTTTAGGGAGTAACGGGAAATCGACTTTCTGGTTGGCATCTAATAGATTTTCTTTTTGCAATTGTTTGAGGGTTTCAGCCCTTTCTTTTTGCAATTCACCTAATGCATAATTAGGATCGATATCAGAAATCTGTAGACTGATGCCATATATTTCATGAAAACTGACCTTGACCTTCATCAGTAAGGTAGAATCTTCTTTGAGAGGCTCCTTTACAACTTTTATGAATTGTGCATTGATTCTGTCAAAACTGTGCTTCCAAATTGTACCGCGCATTTCAGCAACAATTTTTCCATCTTCTTTTTGAACCAATTCTGGGTAACAGTGTCCACTTCGAGTTTGTCCAAGCTTATGCATTTCTGCTTTCACCCAATATTCACGGTTGTAGCGCTCCTCAATCGTTTTGCGGATCGAGGAAACAACTTGACGAAGTGTAAATACTTGGGGTTGCTCAGACACAAGCTAAAGATACATTATTCAAGGATTGATTCGTTAATAAATTGATTTTTTGAAATAATTTGAAACATAGAAATATATTATCTTCGCGGCTATCAAAACTATGTTCATGAAAGATATTCATTCATACGACTTTACGGGAAAACGTGCACTGGTGCGTGTTGATTTCAATGTTCCATTGGATAAAGAGACACTTCAAATCACGGACAACACACGAATTCGTGCAGCTGTTCCAACAATTAAACACATTTTAGAAAAGGGTGGAAGTGTTGTATTGATGTCACATCTTGGTCGCCCGAAAGAGGGAGGGGAACCTCGGTTTTCATTGAAAAACATTGTGGAACAGACATCTAATATTTTGGGTGTAGATGTAAAATTTGGTGGTGATTGTATTGGGAAAGATGCACTTAAAATGAGTCAGGAATTACAGCCAGGTGAGGTGATGATGCTAGAAAACGTTCGCTATTATAAGCATGAAACGACAGGCACTGAAAGTTTTGCAGAACAATTGGCTAAGCATGGTGATGTATATGTGAATGATGCATTTGGTACTGCTCATAGAGCGCACGCAAGTACGACTGTTGTCGCGAAGTATTTCCCAAATGATAAGATGTTTGGCTTCCTCATTGAAAGTGAAATTAAAAGTGTAGATAAAGTATTGAATAGTGATGAAAAACCTTTGACAGCGATTGTTGGCGGAGCAAAAGTGTCTTCAAAAATTATCATAATTGAGCGATTGTTGGATACCGTAGACAATCTGATTGTTGGAGGTGGAATGGCATATACATTTGTGAAAGCGAATGGGGGAAAAGTAGGTAATTCACTTGTTGAAGATGACTTTTTAGATGTGGCTCGTAAGATCATGGCCGATGCGAAAACGAAAGGCGTAAATTTATATATCCCTAAGGACACTATAATCGCTGATCAGTTTAGCAACGATGCCAACATAGATCAAGTTGATATCAATGAAATTCCTGATGGTTGGATGGGGTTGGATATTGGCCCTAAATCTGCGTTGGAGTGCGCTAGAATTATTGGTGACTCAAGACTGATATTGTGGAATGGCCCTATGGGTGTTTTTGAAATGCAAAATTTTCAAACGGGAACTGTAGCTATAGCGAATGCAATTGTTGATGCTACAGCTAAAGGTGCATTTTCATTAATTGGTGGCGGAGATTCAGTTGCGGCGATCAATAAATTTAATCTTGCTGATAAAGTGAGTTATGTTTCCACGGGTGGTGGAGCAATGTTAGAATACCTTGAAGGAAAAGAACTTCCAGGAATTAAAGCAATTCGTGGGTAGCGTCGATTAAAGTATCTAATTGATAACTAATGGCTGTTTCATGTATACATTGGTACTCATCATTTGAACCACATAATGACCTTTGCGAATGCTGGTTAAGTCAATCTTATGTGTTTGATCATTCGACACATTTTTCCAATAAACACTTTTGCCAGTTGCGTCAACAATATTGATATGTGTTAGTTCATCAAACTTTCCAGATAGCTCAACATGAATGATTCCATCACTCGGGTTTGGATAGACTTTTGCCGTCCATTTTTCTGGACCTTGCTGTTGTGAATACAAGGTCATAGAAAAGAATACTATAGTAAGTAGCGTAAATGCTTTTGGATAATAATGGTACATAACAAGGAATTAACGTCGCTTGTAAAAACAACGCTAAATATAACTTGCGTTACATCTGTTCTAAGAAAGCAATACGTTTTTCTATTGGCGGGTGAGTTGAGAATAATCCTCTTAACCCAGAAACGGCACTTTTCTTATTGGGGCCATTTTCAATGAAGGCTTGCTTCATATCAGAACTTTTCACTTCTAATTCGTGGTTGCCAGAAATCTTCCGTAATGCTGCCGCCATGGCTAGCGGGTTTTTAGTCATTTCTACTGCGCCAGCATCAGCCAGATACTCACGTTTACGTGAAAGCGCAAACTTAAAGAGAATGGTCAACAGGTAGACTACTGCAGCAATTAATAATGCTACTAGCATTATTCTTCCGTCTACCTTGTTATCTCTTCTTCTTCCAGACCCGTATATCATAGAGCGGAATAACACCTGTACAAGAAAGCCTAGAATTCCAACAAAAATGATCGAGATAATTAACAATCGAACATCTTTATTTCGAATATGGGTCAATTCATGAGCAATCACACCTTCCAGTTCCTTATCATCTAATTCTGCCATTATACCAGTAGTCAAGGTGACGGCATATGTTTTTTCGTTTATACCAGATGCGAAGGCATTTAGTGCTGGGGAATCAATAACGTATAATTTTGGCATCTTCATTCCTACAGACATACAAAGATTTTCTGTGAGGTTGTAGATACGCATGTTTTCTGCACGTTCCAGTGATTTCGCACCGGTAGACATTTTTATTAAGGCAGAGTGAGAGGCAAATGCAATTAAAAACCAAATACCTACCACGCCCAAAACAACCGGAATAGTATATAAGAAATCACGGTTTACTTCTTCCATGTCACCCTCAAAGGCAACAAAGAAAAAAATGTAAACGCCTAGTAAAATCAGCAACGGAAATCCTAGAAGGAGTAAAGTTGATTTAAAATTATTACGGCTAATTTGTGCTTGTAATCCGGTATACTTCATTCAGAAAAAATCAGAATTTAATTTCTGGAGCTTTTTCCAAGGTCTCACGTTGGGAAATACCCAAATCAAACATAGGTTGTGGAGTCATCTTTTTGATGTTCGCTACAATGTTGGACGGAATAGACTCAATCGCATTGTTCAACTCTTTCGTAGCTGAGTTAAAGTACCTACGTACAGCAGCCAATTTGTTCTCAATGTCAGAAATCTCGTGTTGTAACTGCATGAAATTAGTATTTGCTTTCAGGTCTGGATAAGCCTCTACTTGGATTTGAAAAGCACTCATGGCTGCTCCCAATTCTGCTTCAGCAGCAATTTTATCGTTTACACTGTTCGCCTTTAATGCTCCTGAACGTGCCTCTGTAATGCGTGTCAGAACTTCTTTTTCATGATCCATATACCCCTTTACTGAACCAAGTAATTGAGGGATTAAGTCGTGTCGTTGTTTTAATTGCACGTCTATATCTGCAAAGGCATTTTCACGATTATTCTTTAATGCTACTAATTTGTTATTTGCAGAGATGTACCAAATGATGAGAATCAGTAAAATTCCACCTCCAACTATTAATCCTGTCATAATAATATACTTTTTGTTATAATCTAAAGATAGATATTATCCTTTTTAATTCTACATGAGAAGTTCAAATTGTCGACCATCGGACAATTCCTATGAATTACGGGTGCTATAACGTGATAGGCGGAACTATTTGTTCAGCTTTGGCTCCAGTTTCTCGTATGCTTCTTCCTTAATTAAGTCTTTGTTGTCTCTCAACCATTGGAAAACTATTTGCTTATACCCCTCTGCACTCATGCCATCTTCAAATTTTGGAAATGATGCAGGGATTTCACCACTTTTTGTAATAGACTTTATTTTTTCTCCGCGCTCTAAATATGGGTCTTTTGCTTTAGCAGGTGTATCCACCGTTTGCTGAGTAGGAGCTTTTTCCGCTTTTTTCAAACCAGTCGCTGGTTCAGACTTACTTGAAATAGCCGTAGCTGGCTTTTTTACCGTTTCTGATTCTTGCGCAAAAGTAAACGTCGATGCAAAAACCAATAGGATGAATAATGTGATAGATTTCATGATGCGTTTTTTAATGTGATAGTGTAAGATTAAAGCAAAGATAGGGCTAATTCTTAAAATTAATGGAATCAAAGAAATTTTTGTTGCTAAGAATGAACTAATTGGAGGTTTCTTACATTCATTTTGACTTTTTGTTTATTGAGCTAGACCTATATTAGAAAGGGTTTGCTGGAAATAGTTGATTACAAGAAGTTAAGGGTTTGTTTAATGATAGATCATTTCATACTTTTGCGGCAACACTATTTTGACTACTGAAATGAGAGCTTCAAATTTTTTTATTGCATTCTTCACGTTTTTGTGTTTTTCAACGATTGCACAAACCCCCAATGGGACATGTCTTACAGCAGATCCATTTTGTACTGGAACTCCAATTACATTTCCTGCTGGAGTCGGAACAGGAACAGCCCAAATTGGGCCTGATTATGGATGTCTTTTAACTCAGCCGAACCCCGCATGGTATTATATGGAAATTTCAACGGGAGGAAACCTAGATATTGAAATTTCTAATTCTAACAATGAAGATATTGATTTCATTTTATGGGGCCCCTTCGTTGATCAAGTATCACCTTGTACTGCCTTGTTGTCTGCCGGCAATACTGAAGACTGTAGTTATTCTACTACAGCTACTGAAACTGCAAATATAGTTGGCGCTAATGCGGGAGAATTTTATTTGATGATGATAACGAATTTCTCAAATAATGCTACAGATATTAGTTTTCAAGACCTTCCTTCTAGCACAGCAACTACGAATTGTGCTATTGTTTGTCCGCCAGTAGATTTTGGTTATTGGACAGGGGTTCAAACTGATCCTTTGCCGGCAACAATGAATTGTGATGATCCAGCTATACTTTTACTGGCAGATCAAGATGGATTTAATGCAGGTGTAGCAATTTCTCCTTGTATTGTCATTCAGGTTTTTCCAACAAGTACGAATACTACCTTAAGTGTAGAATTTTTTGAAAATGGAACCTCTCTTGGTTCTTTAATCCCTGGAGCAAATATAAATTGGTCTGGATATTTATCGCTTGCAGACCCTGATGTTCCTCATTCTTTTGTGCTTGATGAGGGTGCTGCCGGTGGAGGAAACATGACTTATCAAGTGTTAGACTGCCATACAGGTGCAGTATTGGCCTCAGGGACATGGGTAGATGATGGTAATCCTCAAACAGTGACGATTAATCCCCCACCAAACTTGAGTGGAATAGCTGCATACACAGTAACGCCAGCTGCTGGAATTCCTGGGTTAAATTCTTTTGATTGGGGTGGAGCGGTTTGGGACCCTTCGGCGGTTCCTCCTGGAACTTATGATATAACTTATTCATGGGATGATGGTGCAGGAAATTGTGTTGGAACATCAACACACACAGTTACTGTTGTCAACCCTTACGATGCATCATTTAACTATGCTTCAGCAAATTATTGTACTTCTGACGCTGACCCTTTACCAGCTATTACAGGTGACGCGGGTGGAACATTTACAAGTTCACCAGGTGGCTTATCTATCAACCCCTCAACGGGTCTTATAGATTTAAGTGCTTCTACTACGGGAATTACTTATACAGTGACATATACGGTTGGTGGAACAGCACCGTGTAATGATGTTGAAACATTTAGTGTAACTATTGACCCTGATCAAGCAGCAACATTTAATTATAGCGCAGCGAGTTTTTGTATTGCAGATCCTGATCCAACACCTACGATTACAGGTGTAGGCGGTGGTGGCTTTACAAGTTCTCCAGGTGGGTTGTCAATCAACGGAACAACTGGAGCGATTGATGTTAGTTTGTCTACACCAGGAACATATACAATTACGTATACCTCTCCGGGACCTTGTCCAGGGATTGAAAACCAATTAGTAACTATCACAGCACTAGACGATGCTTCGTTTAGTTTCAGTGCTGCTTCATATTGTGTAAATGATGCAGATCCAACTCCAACTATTACGGGAGTTGCTGGCGGTGGTTTTACTAGCGTTCCAGGTGGATTGTCAATCAATGCTTCTACGGGTGCTATTGATGTTAGTACATCAACACCAGGAACCTATACGGTAACATACACCACAGTTGGAGCTTGTTCGAACAGTTCGAATGTAAGTGTTACGATTAATGCCTTGGATGATGCAAGCTTTAGTTATAGTGCTGCGGCGTATTGTTCGAATGATGCAGACCCAACGCCAACGATTACTGGTTTGGCTGGCGGAACTTTCAGTTCAACTGCGGGCTTGTCAATCAATGGCGGAACTGGAGTGATTGATGTAAGTTTATCTACGCCAGGAACCTATACGGTAACTTATACAACAACTGGTGCATGTCCAAACAGTTCAAATGTATCTGTAACGATTAATGCAATGGATGATGCTTCATTTAGTTATAGTGCAGCATCTTACTGTGTAAATGATGTAGATCCAACACCGACCATTACTGGTTTAGGTGGGGGCAGCTTCTCAAGTACTGCGGGATTATCTATTAACGCTAGTTCAGGAGTTATAGATGTAAGTTTATCTACGCCAGGAACCTATACGGTAACGTATACAACAACGGGTATTTGTCCAAACAGTTCAAATGTATCTGTTACGATCAACGCCTTGGATGATGCAAGCTTTAGTTATAGTGCTGCGGCGTACTGTGTAAATGATGCTGATCCAACACCAACGATTACTGGTTTGGCAGGAGGAACTTTCAGTTCAACTGCGGGCTTGTCAATCAATGGCGGAACTGGAGTGATTGATGTAAGTTTATCTACGCCAGGAACCTATACGGTAACTTATACAACAACTGGTGCATGTCCAAACAGTTCAAATGTATCTGTAACGATTAATGCAATGGATGATGCTTCATTTAGTTATAGTGCAGCAGCTTATTGTGTAAATGATGTAGATCCAACACCAACGATTACTGGTTTGGCAGGAGGAACTTTCAGTTCAACTGCAGGTTTGTCAATCAATGCTGGAACAGGAGTTATAGATGTAAGTTTATCGACACCTGGAACCTATACGGTAACTTATACAACAACAGGTACTTGTCCAAACAGTTCAAATGTTAGTGTAACGATCAATGCTTTGGATGATGCAAGTTTCAATTATAGTGCAGCAGCATATTGTGCAAACGATGCTGATCCAACACCAACCATCACTGGTGTAGGCGGCGGCGGGTTTACTAGCGTTCCAGGCGGATTGT
>NODE-273-length-18809-cov-4.5626_pt1 | contig 18809 bp, 18 predicted proteins | sample MGYA00139097_ERZ477577 | MGnify/ENA metagenome assembly ERZ477577
TGACTGGAAAAGCGGATGGCCCGCATCATTCTTAACGGATCATCGCTAAAAGTATTTATAATAAATTATTTGGCGATTATTTAGTTTTGCCAATTATACTAAAAGGTCAGAAAACTATGACAAACGCATGATGAAGAAGGAACTAGAGTTAGCATTAAACGAACTTCTTTCAAAAAGAGTTTTAATATATCCTACAGATACCATATGGGGACTGGGCTGCGATGCCACGGCTCAAGACGCCGTAGAAAAAATTTATGCAATTAAAAGAAGGTCAGAAAGTAAAAGCCTCATCATCCTGGTAGACGGAATGGATATGCTCAAGAATTACGTGAGTACTGTCCCAAACGAGATTGAAAAATTCTTAAAAACTGCTATTAAACCTACCACTGTGATCTATCATCACCCTGTGGGATTGGCTCCAAACGTAGTTGCCTCAGATGATACAGTTGGGATAAGAATCGTTCAAAGCGATTTTTGTAAAAATTTAATAAGGGAATTTGGCAAACCTATCGTTTCAACTTCGGCTAATTTTAGCGGAGCCCCGTCTCCCTCAAGTTTCGATGAAATTGATCCTTTGCTTTTGAAACAAGCAGATTATGTAGTAAATTTGCCGGCAGCTGAAACGAAAAATACGGCTTCTCAAATCATTAAAGTAAATGACCTCGGAGAGATCGAGTTCCTTAGAAAATAGCATGCTACAACCAGATATTGATTTTAAAAAGGCAATCTTATTACCTGCCTTCGATTATATTGCTCAGGCTGCGGAGTTGCTGCAAACAGAAACCTATGTGATTGGCGGTTATGTACGCGATTTTTTGCTGGATAGGGAAAAGCCAAAAGATATTGATATAGTTGCTGTTGGCAGCGGTATCGACCTGGCAAATAAAGTGGCGGAATTATTACCTTTTAATCCAAAAGTACAGGTATTTAAGACTTATGGGACGGCCATGCTTAAATTCAAGGACCTTGAAATTGAATTTGTGGGTGCGAGGAAAGAATCTTATGTAGAGCACAGTAGAAACCCTCTTGTTGATCGTGGTACTTTAAAGGATGATCAGAATCGAAGGGATTTTACAATCAATGCCATGGCTATCAGTCTGAATAAGTCAGATTATGGTTCCTTGCTTGACCCGTTTGAAGGCATTAAAGATCTTCAAAATAAGATCATAAGAACGCCGCTTGATCCGGACATTACTTTTAGCGATGATCCATTGAGAATGATGCGCGCCATCCGCTTTTCCAGTCAATTGAATTTTAACATAGAAAAAGATTCCCTTGATTCGATTACACGTAATGCCGAACGCATTCAGATTGTCAGCCAAGAGAGGGTAGTGGACGAGCTGAACAAAATTTTGATGAGCGATCAACCTTCCATCGGTTTAAAACTATTGCAGCAAACCGGTTTGATGGTTTTTATTTTGCCTGAACTGTCTGATTTAAAAGGAGTAGAGCAAATTAAGGGTCAAAAGCACAAGGACAATTTTTTCCACACGTTGCAAGTGGTAGACAATATTTCAAAGAAAACGGATAATCTTTGGCTTAGATGGGCTGCGCTGCTGCACGACATTGGAAAGGCCCCCACGAAAAAATTTGACAAGAAACTCGGCTGGACCTTTCATGGGCATGAATTTGTAGGTTCAAAGATGGTAAAACGGATATTTGTCAGATTGAAGATGCCACTGAATGAAAAAATGAAGTATGTCCAGAAAATTGTAATGATGAGTTCAAGGCCTGTAATTATTGCTGAAAATGTCACGGATTCAGCAGTCAGAAGACTTATTTTCGATGCGGGTGATGATTTGGATGATCTGATGACCCATTGTGAGGCTGACATTACGACAAAGAATCTTGTTAAGGAAAAACAATACTTGAATAATTTCGCGCTGGTAAGACAGAAAATAAAGGAAGTGGAAGCGCGCGATCATGTTCGGAACTTTCAACCTCCGATTTCGGGTGAATTAATTATGGAAACTTTTAATTTAAGCCCTTGCAGAGAAATTGGGACCATAAAAGATGCCATTAAAGAGGCTATATTGGAAGGGGAGATCGCCAATGATTACGATGAGGCCTTTAAATTTATGCTTGAAAAAGCTGCTGCGATAGGCTTAAAAAAGTAAACTCGACGCAGGGCAGAGGTATAGAATTACTATTCTAATATTTTTCTGGAAATCACCAGTTTTTGAATTTCTGTAGTGCCTTCACCTATGGTACACAATTTAGCATCTCTGTAAAATTTCTCCACCGGAAAATCTTTTGTATAGCCATACCCACCGTGTATTTGCAAGGCTTCATTTGCTACCTTTACACAAACTTCAGAAGCATACATTTTGGCCATGGCACCAATTTTTGTCATTTTTTCGCCATTGATCTTATCATGAGCGGCCTTGTGCAACAATAATTCGGAAGCCTCAATTTCTGTGGCCATATCGGCAAGTTTAAAACCAATGGCCTGAAATTTAGCTATAGGTTGACCAAATTGTTCTCTTTCCTTAGCATATTTAACTGCTGCTTCATATGATCCTTTGGCAATTCCCAGTGAGAGCGCTCCAATTGAGATTCTCCCGCCGTCCAGCACCTTCATTGATTGAATAAAACCTTCACCAACTTTTCCCAGAATATTTTCTTTGGGAACTCTGCAATTGACAAAAATCAACTCAGCCGTTTCAGAAGCCCTCATTCCCATCTTGTTTTCCTTTTTCCCTGAAGAAAAGCCAGGCGTACCTTTTTCTATCACAAAAGCGGTCATACCGCGTGAATCACCTTTATCACCTGTTCTTACAATAACGACGGCAACGTCACCGCTTATACCATGGGTGATAAAATTTTTGGCCCCGTTGATAATATAAGAATCTCCATCTTCAACTGCTGTGGTACTCATTCCTCCAGCGTCGCTTCCGGTATTGTGCTCAGTGAGTCCCCAGGCACCGATCCATTCTCCATGCGCTAATTTTGGTAACCATTTTCTTTTTTGAGCTTCGTTTCCAAATTCCAGGATATGATTTGTGCACAAAGAGTTATGGGCAGCCAGGGATAAACCGATGGATGAATCAACTTTTGAAATCTCCTCAATTACAGTAATATACTCATGGTAATCCATTTCGCTTCCTCCGTATTCATGCGGAACAAGGACCCCCATATAGCCCATTTCACCAAGTTTATGAAAGAGGTCAGAAGGAAAGGTTTGATGCTCATCCCAATCCATCATATAAGGTTTAATATGCTTTTTAGCAAAATCTCTGATAGAGTGTGCTATAGTTAGACGAGTTTCGGAAATTTCAAAATTCATAGTTGCCTTTTTATTGCGCCGACAAATATAAGGCTATTCTGTCAAATTTTTCTATTGGGAAAGAGTCAATTTTTTTCAATTCTTCCAGGGAATTAAAATAAAGGTTTTGATCTTTGTATTGAAAGATTTTCTTGGTCAGTTTATAATCCAGATAGGGTATGCTAAGCACTTCTTTAAAACTGGCTGTGTTGATATCTGTTTTATTGATGACTGGTTTATCAATGACCTGATAGTGACTGAGGATTCTGTTACCCGTTTCCTGATCCAGATAGTACACTTCAAAGAGTTGATCATTTTCAAAAAACCCTTGCAGTTTGTTCCTATAGGCCACGATTCTTTTAGCCAGACGCGTATCAATTCCAAGCGCACCAGTCAGTTCCTGTGCTGTAACAGAATTTAGGTCTTTAAGATTCTTGGAAGAGGACAAATGATCTTGTTTTACATTACTTTGGGCAACGAGCCTGGGCTGTTTTTTTTGTGTCCATTCAGGAAATTTAAAAAACGGACTGATCATGTCCAGCAAACTGTCATTGACCCCTGTTGCGTTTTGAAACTCCTGAGGTGAGTTAACATACATTCCCTTTTTCCTAAGGGCAAATAAGCGATCTGCTTCCTCCACTGAGAGCCCTAATTGATAAGCCTTAAAATCTGAAATAAAATTAGGGTTAAAGCGATAGGTAGTTTGTTTTACACTTTCCTGATGGTTTTTTTTTAAAGAGTCAATGCTATGCTGCAGTCTATAGAATTCATCCGATCTTATGGATTGCTCACCACTGGATGAAAAATCAAAGAAAAACAAGGAAATTTGTAATAGAACTAAAATGAATACCAATAATAAAATCCCATTTCTTTGGCGTTTCGTATACCAGAAATGGGATTCAAATAAATTCATGTATTCATATATTAACTTTTACTCGCTTTTATGGCTTGCAAATATTTTTTTAATTCTTCTTTAACTTTAGGCGTCAGCAGTACAAGGCCAATCATATTTGGCACCATCATTGCAAAAATCATTGCATCTGAAAAACCTATAACCGAACCTAGACTGGCAGCGGCACCAATAACTACAAAAATTAAGAATAAAATTTTGTATGCGTATTCCATCTTTTTTGTTCTTCCGAATAGATAAGCCCATCCTTGAAAACCGTAATAGGACCAGGAAATCATCGTGCTAAAGGCAAATAAAACTACGGCAATCGTCAAGACATATGGGAACCATGAAATGACTGAGGCAAAAGCTCCTGAGGTTAACAATATCGCCTGAGCATCGTTCAGCGAAGCGTTTTCCGCAGCTACGTTACCCGTAATGATCAACACTAACGCGGTCATTGTACAAACAACAACCGTATCAATAAATGGTTCCAGTAATGCCACCATTCCTTCAGATGCAGCGTATTCGGTTTTTACAGCCGAATGCGCAATGGAAGCGGATCCTACACCGGCTTCATTCGAAAATGCGGCACGCCTAAATCCCTGGACGAGCACGCCAATTGCTCCACCAACAACCCCTTCAGGGCTGAATGCACCATTATATATTTGTAACAATGCATCACCAATCATATCATACTTTGCGATGAGCACAAATAAGGATGCGGCCACATAAACCACCACCATAAAAGGAACAATTTTATCTGTAACTTTTGCAATTTTTTTAATTCCGCCAATGATGACAATCCCTACTAATATTGCCATAACCAGGCCAAATAACCACCCTTTTTCATGTAAGATAGAATTATCTCCACCGGTGATGTGTTCCACTAATTGGAAAGCCTGATTCACCTGGAACATGTTTCCGCCGCCAAAAGAGCCGCCAATCACAAATATGGCAAAACAGGCAGCCAATACTTTTCCTAAACCGCCTAATCCTTTAGATTTAAGACCTTTAGTTAAATAATACATTGGACCTCCATATACAGTTCCGTCTTCTGCAATATCTCTATACTTAACACCAAGTGTACATTCGACAAATTTTGAAGCCATGCCTAAAAAGCCCGCAACAATCATCCAGAATGTAGCACCCGCACCACCTATCGATACGGCAATTGCAACTCCTGCAATATTACCCAGGCCAACTGTAGCAGATAATGCAGCAGTCAATGCCTGAAAGTGAGAGACCTCACCAGAATGACCTTCTACCCTTATGGTATCCGGATTATCACCATCGTCGGTGAAAACAGCATCAGATACCTGCACATTGTGATCCACTCTTCCTTCCAGGTCATCATATTTTCCGCTGACGATTCTAATAGAGGTGAAAAACCCTCTGAAATTTATGAAATTAAAATAAAAAGTAAAGTAGGAGGCCCCAAGGATCAATGGAAATAATACCCAGTATACTCTAATGTCTTCAGTAAAAGGAATTTGATAAAAAATGAAATTCACGAACCATCCGGTCGCATTGCCAAAGGCCTCGTCAATTTGTTGGTCCAATCCTTTTTCTTGTGCGAAAGTCAAAACAGGCATTACCGAAAAAAGGATTGTTAGCAGTTTTTTATACATGAGTATTAGAAAATTTTGAATTAGTATCGGTGCAATATCTAAAAAAAAATAGCCCGAGGCAATAAAAATGCCATAAAATGCATGAATACCTTACCAATTCTATTTGAATCCAATACTATTGTAAGTTGATCTTATTGAAATGACAGCTCTACTCATATTAAAGGAATCCACCGCTCTGTTTGTCGTTTCCATCCCTGTTTTTTCTGGATCTTTTATTATTGTTTCCGCCTCCAAAACGATAACTGAACCCTAAATAGGCTGTTTGGCTCTCCCAATAAAATGAACCTGATGAAGGCAGCGGTTCTTCAGATTTAAAAGTGAAGTTCATCGTGTTGAAAATGTCACTATATCGGGCACTTAAGGTTCCTTTGCCGTCAAAAAGATTCAGCCTGGCGCCAAGATCCATTTTCCACATCGGCTCTATGTCAAATTGCAGATTCTTATTTGCTCCACGGTACATGGTAAACCATTGCAGCCTGAAATTCTTTACAATTTTAAAGTTATTGTTCATCCGAAAATTCCAGGTAGTATTTTGAACTTCCAGCTCCTGGAAACCTACAACACCTTTTTCAGTTTGATTGTAAATGTCAAAACTGATATTTGTATCCCACCATTTTGTGAAATTATAATTGGTTGAAGCCTCGAACCCATAAGCATCATTATTGTCTGTGTTTGCGAAGGTCAGTATCACTTTATTTGGGTCAAGAGGGTCTTCAAAAAATATTCTGGTAATATTGTCGTGAATTACTCTGTAAAAGGTCCCAACGGTAAAGGAGCCGTTTTCAACTTTTCGCGTATAATTAATTTCAAAGGAATTTGTAAACTGGGGATCGAGGGAAGGGTTTCCAACAGATGTGATTTGAGGTGTGCTCCATTCTCTGATAGGATTCACCTGAGAAAAGCCTGGTCTGTCCACTCTTCTGCTAAAACTCACCTGAAATTGATTTTTTTCTGATAGGTCATAAGACACAAAGGCAGAAGGATAGAGGGTAATATAATCATCCTCGTATATTTTCTCATTATTATAAATGGCTTCAACATTATAATTTTCCAGACGGCCGCCTAGTTGAAAATTAAACTTTTCAAATTGCTTGCTAAAAGTGGCGTATGCCGAGTAAATATCTCTGTTGTATTGGTATACAGCATCATTAATAGGTTCAAAACCAATAATATTGCCATCATCGTCATAAACATACCTTTGCTGAGTAGTCATCCGATCGTTTTCCATATCCCGGATTCTACTTTCAAGCCCCAATTCAAGTTTGGTTGTTTCAGATAGCGGATTGACATAGTCCAAATTAAGGGTCATGTTATTCAGATCATTCGCAATATCATCCTCATAATTAAGAATCGGGTTCGCAGGATTATTTAATTCCTGAAATACAGCCGTTTCCGGGGCGTTGGTGTTGGAAATGTTGCCTTCAAACTCCAGGTTATGCCCTTCCTTGTCAAACTCAACCTTGTAGTTTAAGTTATAGGTTTGTGTTTGGGTATCCTTATCGATGGTATTGATTTGATGCACATTGTCAAAATCCCCGTTCAGATAGGTAACTATAGTAGATCCTGTACCAATTGAATTAAAAATGTTTTGAACCGTATAGACGGAGATCGTATTTTTTTCATTGAGATAAAAATCGACACCTGCTTTTAAAAGATGCGATGTTTGATCATTATCCCAGGTAAAATCCTGCGTTGAATTATTATCAGGACGATAAACATTTCCATAATTATCGTTTTTGCCATCGTTAAGGCCGTAATTCGCGAAAAAATTGAATTTTCCAGCCTTGTAATTAAGATCTAATGATCCATTGTACCTTACATTTTCTCCTATGGTTAGCCCCAGATTCACATTTCCATTGAAACCAAGGTTGGCATTTTTGTTAAGTACAATGTTGATGATTCCGGACATTCCTTCGGGGTTGTATTTAGCTGAAGGATTGGTAATCAGTTCAATACTTTTTATCGATGTTGAAGGAATTTGCTGCAAGAGTTGAGACGGGCTGATGTTAGTTGGGCGACCGTCTATAAGAATTCTTACATTACTGTTCCCTCTCAGACTGATATTCCCATCTTTATCTACACTTACCGATTGAATATTATTCATGATTTCAGCGGCGCTGGCACCTGCAGAAGTAAGATCCTTTCCTATATTAATGACTTTTCTGTCAATTTTCTGAACAACAGTTGAGGTTTCCGCTCTCAATTCCACTTCCTGAAGGTTTTCGGCAACCTCTTCAAGCTCAATTACTCCTAAATCTATATCAGTTGATTTGGCAGTTACTTCTATTTCGGTAGTGTAATTATTGTATCCTATAAACTGAATTTCTACCGTGTATTTTCCTTCGGGGACATTGTCTATCTCAAAAAAGCCCTGGTCATTGGTTATGCTGCCCATGGAGCTGTCATTTGAACTGGATTTTAAAACCACCGTCGTAAAAGGGATACCTTCCTTGGTGCTGGAATCAATAATTTTCCCTTTAATGGAAACTTTTTTAGTTAAATTTACTTTTTCACTTTTTGCAAATGAACATATTGCAAAAAGAAAAAACAGGAGGGTTATAAAGTTTTTCAATTATTTATTTCGTTAGTTTGACTAGATAAATGACGCAAATAAGATCTGATTTGTAACACTTGAATTGATCATTAACAGAACTTTAACATGAAAAAGACATTGGTATTAGGCGCATCTTTACATAAAGAACGATATGCCTATATGGCTATCACCAGGTTAGTGGCTAAGAAATTTTCGGTCGTTGGAATAGGGTCCACAGAAGGAGATATTGACGGTTGTCATATTCATACGACACAAATAATGCTTAAGGATATTGATACGGTCAGCGTTTATTTAAACCCGGGAAATCAGGAAGAATATTATGACTATATCATTGATCTCAAACCAAGAAGGGTGATTTTTAACCCGGGATCTGAGAACACGCAATTTGAAACTTTGCTCCTTGATCATCACATTTACTTTGAACGGGCCTGCACGCTGGTTCTCTTACAGATGAATCAGTATTGATTGGTCAACGCATATTTTTTTCCGGCTTCAGCGAGTGATACATTTTCAAACTTCTGTTGTGCCTCTTCCAAAAAAAGTTGTAAATTTTTATATCGGCTTGAATAATGCCCAAGAATTAATTGGTTCACATTTGCCTTTTTGGCAATGGTGGCTGCCTGAAGTGCCGTAGTGTGTTTTGTTTTTGCCGCCAGATCCTCCCGGTCCTCAAGGAAGGTGGACTCATGATAAAGGAGGTCAACACCCTCAATTATCGGAATTATACGCTCGTCATAAACCGTGTCACTGCAATACGCATATTGAAGTATCTTCGGAGGATCCAGGGTGAGTACAGCGTTTGGGATGGTTTGATTATCCCTGGTTTTGAAATCCTTACCATTTTTTATATTCTGATAATCGCAGATTTCAATCTCCGGATAATTTGAAATGTTCAGCATGTCTAACTTACGCGGAGCCTGCTTTTCCTTAAATAAAAACCCATTGGTATAGATTCTGTGCGCAAGTGGAATCGTATAAATGGCTACTTTTTCGTTCTCGAATATTAATTCGCTGACGGGTGATGACAATTCATGAAAAATCAATGGATAGGAAAGCCATGAATTAGAAAATTTTAGCTGTTGCAGAATGATCTCCTTTAGGCCGACAGGCCCGTATACATGTAATTCTGTCTTCCTGTTTAACAGACTAAACGTTGAGATTAACCCAATTAGACCGAAGAAGTGATCTCCGTGTAAATGGGATATAAAGATCCGCTCTATCCTTGAGAATTTTATTTTATACTGCCGTAATTGGGACTGGGTTCCTTCACCGCAATCAATTAAATAGAAATCATTTCCAATTTCTAAAAGCTGTGCAGTTGTATGCGCGTTACTGCGAGGCGTTGCCGAATGGCATCCCAGTATCGTAAGATTTAAACTCATTTGATCACAATGCGCTTAGAGATCACTTTAGTTTTCGTTTTTAAAGAGTAAATGTAAATACCCGATTCCAGTTCATCACGGAAGAAGGTAATTGAATTGTTTCCTTTTTTAGATTTTAACTTTTCTGCATGAATCGTGTTCCCAAGAAGATCTTTGACCATAAAGTCAATTTCATATTCTTCATCTGATAAAAACCTGATACGTGTTGCCACGCTGAACGGATTAGGAGAGGCCACGACCTCATGAATCCCATTCAAGGCATTTTCAAGAATCTGAAGATCTTTGGCATCGTCATCCTGAGCAAAGATTGCTGTTTGAAAGGTTAAAATGAAAAGAATAGCGAGTAGTTTTTTTACCATATAGTCCTATTAAATTCCTAAATCACGTTCAATATCTTCAATTTCAATTATATCTTCTGCTTCCTTAAATGTTGGTACAACAACCAATTCATCGGGTAACTCATCATAAGTAAGACCCTCACATACAATCACAAACGACTTATCATTATTTCTGTGTAATTCGCTTAATTGCGAAAATAACAAGATTTTTTTTAAATCAATGTTAATTAATCCTGAAAAATCTAAAATAACATTATCCTTTTTAAAGTTAGCATTTTTTTCGACAAATGACTCAAAAAATAATTCAAAATCCGTACCGTCTGAAAGTTGTTCATTTTCAGAAGGTGAAACACGCAAATAGGAATCTGTCTTGTCAATTATCATCACGAAAAAATATTAAATTCTAATCTCTTTTTATCTGTTGCGCCAGCAGGTAAATTACGGCCATTCGTATAGCAACTCCATTTTCTACCTGATTCAGGATTATGGATTGTTTTGAATCTGCAACGTCGCTGGTTAATTCAACCCCCCTGTTTATAGGGCCCGGATGCATGATCACAATCTCTTTATGAATAGAATCCAGCAGTTCTCTATTTATGCCAAACAATTGGGTGTATTCTCTTACCGATGGGAAATATTTGATATCCATTCTTTCGTGCTGCACCCTAAGTACGTTGGCAACATCACACCATTCAAGGGCTTTTCTAAGATTTTTCTCATAGGATACGCCCAGTTTGGTAATATACCTGGGGATCAGAGTTGTGGGCCCGCAAAGTTTGATTTCTGCACCTTGCAGTTGCAAAGCGTAGATATTGGAAAGTGCTACCCTTGAATGTAAGATGTCCCCTATGATAACTACTTTTTTGCCCTTAACACTACCCAGCCTTTCTCTAATCGAATAGGAATCCAATAAGGCTTGAGTTGGATGTTCGTGGGCTCCATCACCTGCATTGATGATCTTGGCATCAACGTGTTTTGATAAAAAGTCTCCGGCGCCTTCATTCGGATGCCTCATCACAATAATATCGACTTTCATCGATAGGATATTATTGGCGGTATCAATAAGCGACTCCCCTTTTTTAACCGATGACTGTCCCGCAGAGAAATTGATAATATCGGCTGAAAGCCTTTTTTCTGCAAGTTCAAAAGATAGCTTGGTTCTGGTACTGTTTTCAAAAAAAAGATTGGCGATGGTGATGTCTCTTAAGGAAGGTACTTTTTTTATGGGACGATTGATTACTTCTTTAAAATGATCAGCAGTATTGAAAATTAGATTAATATCCTCCAGATTCAAGTGTTTGATCCCAAGCAGATGCGACACGCTTAATTTTGCCATTTCTTTTTACTCAATTGAATTTTGTAATTCAGTTTTATTTTTAAAGTATCTTTTTTCTTTGCTTATGCGCTGGAATTCACGATACAAACTTTATCTATTGGCCCATTTTCCATCCATTCCACCTTCACCTGTTCGTCTTTAATCACATCTACTTGTCTGCCTTTATAGTCAGGCTGAATAGGCAGATGCCTGCTAAACCTTCTGTCAATCAGCACCAATAATTCAATGTTGTTTGGTCTTCCAAATGCCTGAATAGCTGTGAGGGCCGCCCTGATGCTCCTGCCAGAGAATAAAACATCATCAATGAAAACAACATTTTTGTTGTCAACAATGAAATTTATGTCTGTTGAGCTTGCCTGTAAAGGGTCTTCTCTTCTTCTAAAGTCATCACGATAAAAGGTGATATCAAGTTTTCCAAGCTTAATATCCTTGATGTTGTAATCATTTTCCAGAATTTTCACCAATCGGTTAGCCAGATAAATGCCCCGAGGCTGAATTCCAATTAAAATTGTATTGCTAAAGTCGTGATGATTTTCGATGAGTTGGCAAGCCAAACGATTAAGAATGATGAAAATTTCTTTTTCATTAAGTAAGGTCTTTTTGGCCATAATCGCATTAAAGGCTTAAAATATAAAACAAAGTTACAGCTTTTTTTGTGATGTCAAATAAAAATTAAGATGTTAATTAAATTGTTAAGAAAAACTAAATGAGATTGGCTGTTGGGCGGCAATTGACACTATTTTAGTAACAAACAAAAAGCAGATTTATGCAGCATTTTTCAAATAGCAACAATAACTTGCCCTTGTCCAAATTTGAATTGATGTTAAAGACGAACAGCGTATATTTTTTTGATTCTAATGAGTTCGAAGAAATCATTTTGTTCTACATAGATAGTGGTAAGTTTTCTTTGGCGAAAAAAGCGCTGCATTTGGGGCTTTCTCAGCATCCGTCCTGTATTGTTTTAAAGCTGATGAACGTCGAGCTTCTCATCCTTGATGAGAAATTTGAAAATGCTGAAAAAATCCTCAATGAGTTACAGGAGATTGAGCCTTCCAATGAGGACGTGTATATTCAAAAAGCCACCATTTATTCAAACAGAGGAGATCATCAGAAAGCGGTTGAAAGCTTGAAAATAGCCTTGATACACGCTAATGAAGATGCCGAAATTCTGTCTATGATTGGCATGGAGTATCTGTTTTTGGAAGATTTTGACACGGCGAGACTTAATTTTGCGAAGAGCCTTGATGTTGAATACGATAATTATTCTTCTCTCTACAATATCATTTATTGCTTTGACATGATGAAAAAGCATGATGAGGCCATTGCGTACCTGCAGAAGTATATTGAAAAAGATCCTTACAGTGAAATTGCCTGGCACCAGATCGGTCGACAGTTTTTTATTGTTTTTGATTATAAAAAAGCATTGAAGGCCTTTGAATATTCTATTTTGATAGATGAGAATTTTATAGGGGCACACTTGGAAAAGGCAAAAACCCTGGAAGAACTTGGCCATTACGATGATGCGATTGAGTTCTATCATAAAACAATGGAATTGGATACGCCCACATCCTTTGCCTACCTTAGAATTGGTCAGTGTTATGAGAAGTTGAATGCCACAAATAATGCCATTGAGTTTTATAATAAGGCGGTAAATGAGGATCCTTTACTCGATAAAGGATGGCTGGCTTTGACCGATGTATTTGTTAAAAACAAGAACTATCATAAAGCATTGTTTTATATCAATAAGGCCTTGGGGATTGATGAGGAAAATAATCTGTACTGGCACAAATATGCTGAAATCAATCTTAAACTAAATTTATTCGAAGAAGCTGCCAAAGCATATTATAAATGCATCGGACTTCACGATGACCGGCTTGAAGTATACCTCGCGCTGGCAGATGTCCTGCATTTTTTAGGTGAATTTGATGAAGCCATTATAGTAATGCTCGATGCCCGGGAGACCTATAAAGATCAGATTGAAATCAATTATAGATTAGGAGGACTTTATTTTCTGGTGCAACAGGAATCTGATGGAATCTACTACTTTGAGAAAGCCTTAAAATCAGATGTGGATTATCTGGATATTATCAAGGATATTTTCCCAACGATTATTGACAAAAAAGAAGTGCAGCTGCTGATCCAAAAATTTGGCACTTCATTCTAAATCTGGCTAAAACCTTGTTGTAATAAGCGGTAATTATCAAATATCGATAGGTAAATTTAGTTATCTTTGCTTTCCAATTTTCAGTTTAAAATTTTTGTGAAAAGAACAGTTAAAGATTATTTGGTAATATCATTAAAAGGTATTGCTATGGGAGCGGCTGATGTGGTCCCTGGAGTTTCCGGGGGGACAATCGCTTTTATTTCAGGTATTTATGAGGAACTAATTGACTCAATCAACAAGGTGAATTTAGGGACCTTAAAAATTTTGAGAAAAGAAGGATTTGGGGCCATGTGGGTTTCGATCAATGGTAATTTTCTTTTGTCTTTAGTTTTAGGAATTGGAATAAGTATTCTTTCCCTGGCCAGATTGATACGTCATTTTTTGGAGACACAGCCTATTCTTATCTGGTCATTCTTTTTCGGATTGGTATTGGCGAGTATCATTTATGTCGCGATGAAAATTCAGCGATGGAATATTGGGACAATTCTACTCATGATACTGGGAGCCTTTATTGGTTATATCATCACAACATTGACGCCTCAAAACGCAGAAGTCACTTATCCATACGTTTTCTTTAGTGGCGCATTAGCGATATGTGCTATGATTCTTCCGGGTATTTCGGGAGGTTATATTTTGCTTTTACTGGGGATGTATAAACCTGTGTTGGATGCTTTGCATGATAAAAATATTGGTGTTATCGCCGTATTGATGGCAGGAGCCGTAACCGGCCTTTTGTCTTTTTCAAGGTTGTTGAAGTGGCTTTTTGATCATTATGAAAATCTGACTTTGGCTGTTTTGACAGGATTTATTATTGGGTCCTTGAACAAGATTTGGCCATGGAAGGAAGTGTTAGAATCGGAAATCATCAATGGGAAACTGAAAATACTTGCTGATAAGAGTGTGATGCCTTTTGCCTTCCAGGGGGATGCTCAATTAGGCATGGCAGTTCTCATGGGTGTCATTGGGTTCTTATTTATAGTGCTTTTGGAAAAATTAGCGCAGCAAAAAATGTGATTAAATGCCAGAGAAGACAAGAAGTTTATGGGATAGAGTTTTCCTTTTTATTAAAGGGATCGCTATGGGAGCAGCTAACAAGGTGCCGGGGGTATCAGGTGGACTTGTTGCTTTTGTAACGGGATTTTACGAAGAACTTATTTATTCTCTGCAGAAGATCAACAGGAAGGCCTTGATGCTGCTGTGGAACAAAAGATTCAAAGGCTTTTATCAGTATATCAACGGAAGGTTTTTGTTGCTGGTTTTTGCAGGTAGTACATTTAGTTACTTTTCTGTGTCCAGAGTACTCGATTTTCTGTTAAATAATTTTGAGCTCTATGTATGGGCTACATTCTTTGGAATGATACTGGGTTCTATTTATTATGTAGCTAAAGATTTTAACGACTTTTCAAAAGCCAACATTATCTGGATAATTGTGGGTGTTATTGTTGGCGTATCCATCAGTTTAATGAGCCCGGCCAAAGAAAATGACAACCTATGGTTCGTATTTTTTTGCGGGATAGTAGGGGTTTCCGGCATGACCTTACCAGGATTATCCGGGTCCTTTATTTTGATCTTAATGGGTAACTACGTCCTGCTTCTGGTGGATTCGGTAAATGAGTTATACAAAAGTATTCAAGACGTTTTTTCATGGAATTTTGATTTTATTCATGATCCGGTAAGAATGCGATACATGAAAATTATCCTGAGTTTTGGCTTGGGATCTGCGTTTGGACTGGTCCTCACTTCTCACATATTGGGGTTCTTATTAAAGCGATGGCATCAGATCATAACCGCTCTGATCATCGGATTTATTGGAGGATCTCTTGGAATAGTCTGGCCATGGAAAAATGTTATTTATAAAACAGAGGGTGGCGTTTTTCTGTTTGATAGTTTAGGAGGCAAGATTGTTGAGAACTACCAGCGTTATTTACCTAGTCTAAACGAGAGCAGTACCTGGTATGCGATCTTTTTTATCTTCCTGGGTTTTTCAATTTTGTATGTTATTGACTGGTATGGCCATAAAAAAGAATCCAGTATTTAGTCAAAATTTTTTGCAGCGGTTCCTGATTTTTTTAAACTTGTTTTTTGATCCTTATATTAACCCGTATAGAAGGCATTCAAAAGGAGCACCATGATGATAATCACCAAAGGCCCAATGATACCAGCAACTATACCTCCAAATCTAAAATCTTTCTGTTCAAGTTTTCCAGTGCTGAAGGCAATGGCATTTGGCGGAGTTGAAATCGGCAGAAAAAGAGCGGCAGAAGCGCTCAAACCTATGACCAACGGCAGTATAACCTGATTTGAAGAAACCAGAATGATGGCAATTGGAATAAGAATGGTGGTCGTAGCGGTGTTACTCATAAAATTTGAAAGGATTACTGTTGCCAAAGAAAAGACGATCATCAGTGCATATAAATTGAGGTCGTATTGACTTAATAGTTTTACATAGTGTTCCGCTATACCCGTTTCCTGAATGGCGAGCCCTAATGATAGACCACCTGCAACCAGCATCAGGGTGTCCCAGGGCAGTTTTCTGATATCATCACCGGATACAATCCCGAGCATGGTCAATAGCATGATCGGTAATAAGGATACCGCAGATGCAGGGATTCCATGAAGGTTTCCCGTCAACCAAAGGGCCAGAGTGAGTAATAGCACCCCCGAAACGATCTTTCTTTTGATCCCAAAGAGTTTGGAATTATCCGAATCGTCATCAATATCTTTTAAAAACCCCAGATCAATACCGGAAATTTTCGGAACATATTTACTGATTAAGCTCAGCCATAAAATTAAGACCAATATGATGGCGACAGGAAATCCAATGGTCATCCATTCCAGAAAGCCAAATTGAACCCCGTGGTTGCTCATGGCATCAACGGCAATGGCATTTGGAGGAGAACCAATGATTGTTCCCATACCTCCTAAAGAGGCAGCTCCGGGAATACCAACCAGCAGCGCTTTGGCAAACGGGGCCTTTTTCTCCAGGGAGTTGACAAATGGCAATACTGCGGCAATCATCATGGCGGTAGTAGCCGTATTTGACATGATCATTGAAAATATAGCAGTTACCAGCATAATACCGAGCAGCACATTTCTGGGTTTTGAGCCAAATTTTGAAATGGTTATTTTAAAGAGCGTTCTGTCCAAACCAACCTTCTGCATGGCCTCAGCCATGACAAATCCACCCAGCATCAACCAGATGACACTATTTGACCATGTCTGGACGTATTTTTTAACTGATCTTACGGCATTATCGGGGTCTATTTCGGCATAATGGTTTCCCAGTGCAAAAACAAGGAAACCGAAAATTAACAATCCCACCGCAAAAGGAGGAACTGCCTCTGTTACCCAGAGTCCTATTGATAAAAAAAGTAAAAACAGCACGTATAGCTGGGCTGTATCTATTTCCGGACCATTGAGCCAATAGGTCAGTAAAAAAGCAACGATAATGCTCAATAGAAAATAAATGACGCGTTGTTGTATATCAACAACATGTTGAAACTTTTTCAAATAGTGCATTGAAGCAGTTCTGGAATCAGCCATAGGTAATCATTATTTAAAGTTGCAAAGTTAAGATTTCTAGATTTGTTGCGTTTTTTTAGTTCATAATTTCACGAAAACGATATATGCTGGCAAAAAAAAACCTAAGGGTTACTTAGGTTTATTCGTATAAAACTCATCTCATTAATTCAGAGATCCAAGATATCTTTCTGAATCCAGGGCAGCCATACAGCCTGTTCCCGCAGCTGTTATCGCCTGTCTGTATTCTTTATCCTGAACGTCACCTGCCGCAAAAACACCAGGAAGATTGGTTTTCGTGGTTTTACCCTTTGTAATCAGGTAACCCACGTCGTCCATATCCAGTATTCCTTTAAAAATATCTGTATTGGGTTTATGGCCAATGGCAATAAACACTCCGGTTACATCAATTTTAGTTTTTTTCTGCGTCTGATTATTAACAGCCATAACACCTTCAACTACATTTTCGCCCAAGACCTCATCCAACTCAGTATGAAACATGACCTCAATATTTTTAGTCTTGTTCACCCGGTGTTGCATTGCTTTAGAGGCTCTCATATAATCCTTCCTCACCAAAATTGTCACCTTACGGCAAATATTGGCTAAATAAGTGGCTTCTTCAGCGGCGGTGTCACCAGCTCCGATCACCACAACATCCTGACCTTTATAGAAAAATCCATCACAGGTAGCACAGGCAGAAACGCCTCCGCCAATCAATCTTTGTTCGCTTTCCAGTCCCAGGTATTTTGCCGTTGCACCGGTGGATATGATCACTGTTTCTGCTTCAATGACTTTAGATTCATCTATAGTCACTTTATGGATTCCACCAACTTCTTTGCTAAAGTCCACTTTGGTGGCTAGTCCAAATCTAACATCCGTTCCAAACCGTTCAGCCTGATTCTTAAAGTCTTCCATCATGGCTGTTCCATCTGTTCCTTTTGGATAGCCGGGGTAATTATCTACTTCAGTTGTTGTCGTGAGTTGCCCTCCCATTTGCATTCCAGTATAAACTACAGGCTTTAGATCTGCTCTGGCTGCATAAATGGCAGCCGAATAACCTGCTGGTCCAGACCCTATGATCAAACATTTTACTTTTTCATTTATATCCTTCATTATTCTATTTTCTTTAAAAGATTTCCTTACACAAAAATATATAAAACTAGACGTTTACAGGATGATTAAATATCTTTTTTTTTAATACTGTCATAACGAGTATTAATAGTTATCGCTTAACTTTGTACTTGATCGTAAATTGCGGGATTAGCTCACATTAAATACCATTTCATTTATGCCCACAGTAAACAATAAAGAGGATTTTTCAAACCTGATCTCTGACAGGAGGGGTGTTTTATTTTATTTTTCAACGCTTAGCTGCTCGGTTGGGGAGGCGCTTGAGCCCAAGGTGCAATATCTTTTATCCGAAAAATATCCCAAAATCTTTTTTTGTTCAATCGATATGAATGCGTCGCCTGAAATATGCGGCTTACATCAGGTATTTGTGGAGCCCACAATTTTGTTATTTCTTGAGGGAAAAGAAGCCTTACGGATGAGCAGAAATATTGGGATGATTCAGTTGGAAAATTCCCTTTCCAGATTATATGAATTGGCTTTTGAATAATCGTTTTAATTACTTGAATATTTGAGATATAGTATTATATTTGCTGCCTGAAAAACTGATAACCTTCGGGGTGTAGCGTAGCCCGGTTATCGCGCCACGTTTGGGACGTGGAG